>Ga0181569_10002771_pt1 | contig 13763 bp, 7 predicted proteins | sample 101ome_19_FD_132452 | JGI IMG/M metagenome (GOLD analysis project Ga0181569, IMG submission 132452) | Coastal salt marsh microbial communities from the Groves Creek Marsh, Skidaway Island, Georgia - 101405AT metaG (megahit assembly) | ecosystem: Environmental > Aquatic > Marine > Intertidal zone...
CGCAGTAGTCACATTGGCGTCAGCAATTTTGGTTGTTGTTACGGCGCCATTTGCGATCTTGGCAGTGGTCACATTCGCATCAGCAATTTTCGCAGTAGTCACATTGGCGTCAGCAATTTTGGTTGTTGTTACGGCGCCATTTGCGATCTTGGCAGTGGTCACATTCGCATCAGCAATTTTCGCAGTAGTCACATTCGCATCAACAATTTTCGCAGTAGTCACATTCGCGTCAGCAATTTTGGTTGTTGTTACGGCGCCATTTGCGATCTTGGTAGTGGTCACATTCGCATCAGCAATTTTCGCAGTAGTCACATTCGCATCAACAATTTTCGCAGTAGTCACCGCGCTGTCACCGATGTGTATCGTACCAATACCCTTTTCCTTGACTTGAAAAACGCTACTGGTTGCTTCAAGCGTCTTATCATCGAGCAACCCGGCGAGAGAGACGTTGAAAGTATTGCTATCGAATTTTGTAAATGTTAGAATGGTGTTGTTAAGTGAAGCCGTCTCAATTGATTCGAAGTATTGTGGTGCGGCTATGCTTGTACTTTGAGAAGCTCCGTTGTTATCTACTCGCGTTAGCTTCAGTGATTTTGTGGAGCTATCAAAACTACCACCTGCAATGAATGTATCGTCCCTCAGATTGCTCACGTCAACAATTATTTCTGTCCCGTCGTCCTTCGTAAACTTCATGTCCGTGCCGACGAGACTTGCCCCGGTAATAGTAGAAATAGACAGAGGGACAATATCGCCATCGGGGTTGAACGAAAGCGCCGCCCCGGGTGTTTTGATCATGTTCTGTGGTACTGCCAGCAACTCCCGCCAATATGTTCCATCTGCCGAGAAGAGTGGTTTGCCGAAATTGTGTACGTAACTGTTGTTGTCACACAGTGGCACTGTATCCAGAGAACCATTTGTAGTCATAAAATGACTTTATTTTATATAACAATTTAAAGTGAACTTAAAATCACATAAAAAACAAAACCACAATCGATTCCAAAAAAATATTGGTAAATGACAAAAAGCATGAGTCACGATGATGGCGTAATCGATCATATCTTGCTTGATGTCGACTACGCGCGCCTGGGAGAGACCGAGATCGGAGTGCACACTGTCGGTCTCGAGCTGCCTAGTGTGAAGCCCACCGACATTGGTATGGTTCTCCAGGTCGGTCAAGTTTCAAAATCGGGAGACCCCGGCGATGTGCAAACTGTTCTGAGTTGGGGACATGTGAACACAGTGCAGGCCGATACGGGTTCGAGCTCGTGGTCAGTTCTCGGGCCTGACCTGGGTATTCAAGGATCCATACCCAATACACAAAAGTACACATTCAACTTTGGTGACGTGGATTCTTTTGGAAATCCTCTCGTGGATGGCAACGGCGATCCTCTTTCATCACAAACGTTCATAGAAATCGAACAGAACAAAATGAAAATTCTCGGCGACGCAGATTCTTCCACTACTGCCACGGGTTGCTTGATTTTGAGTGGCGGTCTGGGTGTCGCGAAAAATGCGCATTTTGGTGGTAATGTCGGCATTGGCTTCGGCAGCACGGCGGCCGGCGAGAAGCTTGATGTGAACGGCAAGGCTCGCGCAAAGTCTTTCGTGTTGAGGAATAGTGCAAGCGACGGTTCGATCGAACTGGTCGCGCCGACGATGGCATCTTTCGCGTCATACAACCTGACTTTGCCGAATGTACCGGGTAACGCCTCTCAGATTCTTCAGTTGAAAGATGATCAGACATTGTTTCCTGGTGAGCTAGAGTGGAAAACCAACGCCAAGCTGGCCTGGGGGAAATCGCACGTAGAAATCAAATCTGAAAACGGTGAAATTGAATTTGAATCGACTGCATTTCACGAGTTCAAAGTAGGCAGCACTTCAATGATTAAGATTACAAGCGATACTCAAACCATCGGGGTTTCTACCATGGCGTCGGGCGCGCTGCAGGTCGCTTCGACCGCCAGCTTCGCCGACAACACACAGTTCAAAAATGGCGTCTTTTTTTGCGGCGCCACGAGCGGTCATTTGCAGTTGTTGGCTGCTGCAGCCACAACAAGTTACTCGTTGACGTTTCCTGCGGAAGCAGGCGATGAGTTCCAATTTCTTTCGCTCGTGGAAGATCAAAGTGCCCAACCCGGCGTGCTGGAGTGGGTTTCCGGTGCGCACGAACTGGTCTGGAAAAATACACACATCAAAATCCTCGCGGAGTCGGGAGACATCACGCATACCACGCCCACTGGGAAGATGCAGACCTTCGTTTCTGGAAGTACCACTGCTCTCGTGATCGGAGACAGCACACAGGTCATCGGGCAGGGCACAATTGCGACTGGCGCAAATCAGTTTCATGGCACAGCAAGCTTTGCAGAAGACGCGCAATTCAAAACAGGAGTGCATCTCTGCGGAAGCACGAGCGGCGCGATTCAGTTGGGTGCAGCCCCTGCAACGACCTCTTATTCGGTATCATTCCCGGCAGCAGTTGGTACCGATTTTCAAATTCTGAGCCTGGTCGAAGATCAAAGTACCAACGGCGGTGTACTTGAGTGGGTGGATGGCACACACGCTATCATATGGGAGGACACGCACGTTAAAATATTGACAGAGTCTGGAAATATCGAATCGAAGGTACCGCCCTCCAAAGCACACTCCATCAAGGTGGACACGAAAGCGGTGGTCGAGATCGGCGACGAGGCACAAACCATCGGAGCTGCTACGATTGCGAGCGGCGAAGTCCAGATTGCTGGCACCACGTCGATCGCCGACGATCTCCAGCTGGCCAAGGGCGTGCATTTGCTTGGTGTCAACAGCGGCCACGTAAAAATTCAAGCTAGCGACGACACCAACGCAGCTGGATACACCCTAATTCTCCCGGAAAACCAAGGAAGCGCCCACGACGTTCTCACGTTGCACCAAGACCAGGTGAATAACCCAGGAAAGCTCGTGTTCCAGCCTGCGTTCACCCAACTCATTTGGAGAGACACGTGGATTAAGATTCCGACCGAATCAGGCGACATGCGATACAATGTGCCTAGTACAAAAATCCATGAGCTCATGATCAACGAAAACACAATCGCGAAGATCACCGACGCCGCGCAAACCATCGGCATTTCAACGATCGCTAGCGGAAATTTACAAATTACCGGCACAAGCAGTTTCAGTGGCAACTCTCAGTTTGCCACTGGAATTCATCTTCTTGGAAGCACGGACGGGTACGTGAAACTTGGCGCCGCCGCTTCGCATGATGACGCTGGAACCGACAAGTCTTATTCGTTGACGCTGCCTGCGTCGCTCCCGGATTCTCCATTTGAATTTCTCTTTTTGAAAAACACAGGTAGTGACTTGGTTCCTGCCACAGACGGGACCCTGGAGTGGAGCTCCGGCCCGCACGAAATATCCTGGGAAGATAGTCACGTACGTATTCTGAGTGAATCGGGCGATGTTGAGCACAAGGTACCCTCTTCTCAACAACATCTATTCAAAGTTGACGCGAGCACTGTTTTGACTTTGACTGATGTTGGGCAAGTCATTGGTGCGTCAACTATTGCGACGGGTGCAGTCCAGGTTTCTGGCACGACTTCATTTGCCGAAACTGTGCAGATGTTGAAGGGAATCCATCTCGTAGGAACAAACACAGGGAGTGTGCAGCTGATTGCGAACAATGTGACCACGAACTACAAACTGATCATGCCGCCTGCAAAGGACGCCGCGCCCAACAACAAGATCCTGGCGATGCACAGCGACGAAGACAATGTGTCTAACGCCAACCTGGACCAGCTCGTGTGGGCTCGAGTGGTGGATTTGTTTGCGGACGACGACGGCGACACCAAAATCACGCTGGACAACGATGGCACGGACAACGACACCATCACATTTGTTTGTGATGGCGCCACGGCTGCGACGATGCAGAAGACAGTCGTGACTGTCGATGTGGCCACGGAAAGCACCGCGAGTACGGACGGTGCCCTGGTGGTGGCGGGCGGTGTTGGAATTGCCAAGGATTTTCATGTCGGTTCAGTCCTGGCAGTGGAGGCATCGAGCGCGCAGACTCTGGGAATTGACGACATTGCAACCGGGAATCTGCAGCTGACCGGGACGTCTAGCTTCTCTGGCAACGCGCAGTTTGCCACGGGTGTTCATCTTCTCGGCGCAACTTCTGGTCACTTCCAGTGGCTTGCGAACGACGCCACCACGAACTACAAACTCATCATGCCGCCTGCAAAGGACGCGTCCCCGAACAACAAAATTCTGGCGATGCACGACGACGAGCCGAACAACTTGGATCGGCTGGTGTGGGCTCGTGTTGTGGATCTCTTCGCGGACGGCGACGGCGACACCAAGATCACGCTAGACAACGCCGGCACCGACAACGACACCATCACGTTCCTCTGCAATAGCGTTTCGACGGCGACGATGGAGGAAACAAAAATCAATCTCAACAAAAATGTGCACATCCCGGACGGGATAAGTCTCTTTTTCGGACAATCAAATGATTTCCAAATCATTCATTCTGGGGCAACGTATTTGGACGAACAAGGAACTGGTGGCTTGTTTATACGAACAAACGGGCCCGCAGTGACGTTTTGCGACACAGCGAGTACGTCAAACCTGCTGGCGCAGTTCCAAAAGGATGGCGCATGCGAGCTCTATTTCAACAAGGTTAAGAGGATCGAGACAACCGCGGACGGTGCGTTGGTGACTGGTGATCTGAGCGTCACGGGAGACGCCTTCGTTGGCTCGATTCTCTCCGTGGAGGCGTCGAGCACGCAGACTCTGGGAATTGGAACCATCGACACGGGAAACATGCAGTTGACTGGAACCTCGAGCTTCTCCGGCAACGCGCAGTTCGCAGCGGGCGTGCATCTTCTCGGCGCAACTTCTGGTCACTTCCAGTGGCTTGCGAACGACGCCACCACGGACTACAAACTGATCATGCCGCCTGCCAAGGACGCCGCGCCCAACAACAAGATCCTGGCGATGCACTCGGACGAGGGAAACAACCTGGACCAGCTGGTCTGGGCTCGCGTTGTCGATCTGCTCGCGGACGACGACGGCGACACCAAGATCACGCTAGACAACGCCGGCACCGACAACGACACCATCACGTTCCTCTGCAATAACGTTTCGACGGCGACGATGGAGGAAACAAAAATTAATCTCAACAAGGATGTGCACATCCCGGACGCGGTGACTCTAAACTTTGGAACCGGTAACGATTTGCAGATCAAACACGACGGAAACCACACGTACATCAGCGAGAACGGACAAGGAAATCTCGCCATAAGATCGAACGGAAACGGGGTATTCTTTTACGATATCACAACCGGCAGCAATGTGCACATGGCTCACTTGACTTGCCAGGGCCCATGCATCTTGTTTGATAGCGGAGATGAAAAGATCAGAACCTCCAGCGACGGAGCGAAGGTCACTGGCGATTTGGATGTGACGAGCTCGCTGAGGCTCCAGGATGATGCCGGAAGCAAATATGTGGGACTGGATGCGCCGGCGACAGTGACAACGTCGTACACCCTGACCCTCCCGGCGTCGCTTCCGATCGGCGCCTACCACTTCCTGACTCTCGCCGACATGGGGACCTTTTCAACGGATGGGACGCTCGAGTGGGCTGCAGGCCCGCACGAGGTATCGTGGACAGACTCGTACGTGCGAATCCTGGGCGAGTCGGGCACGCTGGTATACCACACTCCCGATGGCGTCGATCACCTCTTCAAGGTGAACAACAGCAACGTGATGAAGGTCTCGACGGACCACGTGGACGTAGCAAAAAATACCGCGTTCACTCTCGGCACTGTGGACAGTGGCGCGCTCCGGGTGGCGGGCGACGCGAGCTTCGCCCTGAACGCGCAGATTGGGGACACGCTGTACCTGCTGGACGACAATTCGAGCGAACCGAAGAACAGCATCGGGATCAAGGCGCCAGCGGCGGTGACGCCCTACACGATCGCACTGCCGCCGAGCTGCCCCGACGCGGCGGCGCTGGAGCTGGCCTACGACTCCGGAAGCACCCTCCCCGATCGATACCAGTACCGCCTGGTTCTGGATTCCACGTCTACCGCAGCGGCCGGGACGCTCAGCTGGGAGACGAGCGGATTATTTTATGGTGTTGATGATCTGAGCGGCGGTATCAAGCCCACCACCGACGAAACACTTGGCGACCTGGCGCTTATTGTTGATGGCGCGATGATTGTGAAGAAGAGAAGCCTGTTTCGATCGGGAGGGATGTTCACCGGCCACTCGGCGAACAATTCGGGCATGGCGGGAGTGCTGGTGGGAACGCAGATGGCATCGAACGAGCCGAGACAGGTTTATCTTCGCTTTGTGGAGCCCAGCCTCGCCTATCGCGACGCGAGCTTGACCAACGCCAAGAAGTGCGAAACGGTGGTCGATTTTACCCTCGCCTATCCGACTTCGGATGGCGAGAATGTGGACGGAGGGGCCACCATCGGAGACTACAACTTCAGGACGCGCATCAAACACTCCATGGCGATCACGCACGCGAGCGACCAGTTCGACTACACGGGGCTCAACACGTTCGCCAGTGTGCCAACCAACGACTGGGGAGTGATTCAGATGATGTTCAAGAACGCATCGGGGGAGGAGGAGGACATCGCTCGCGTGTACCCGGACGGGCTCGGACCAACATGTAAGGACCAGGACGTTGTTCTGACGGGCACGATAAGCGTGTCTTTGGGGTCGACGGCTGTTACGGGGACGGGAACCGCATTCACAACGGAGCTGAAGGTGGGGGAGTTTCTGCGCGAGGTGGACAGCACCAACGTTGTCGAGCCGCAGGGAGAGATCTACGAGGTGGCGGCCATCATCTCGGACACGAGGCTCTCCATTTGCTCCCCCGCCTCAAAGGCACTGAGCGGCGTGCCGCTCCGCGTCGCGAGGGAGACCACGGCGCTGATCCATCGCTTGGAGAACGTCAAGAACAATGGCTCATTCCGAGACAAGCGAACCAACCTTCGCGACTACGCCACTGGTCGACTGAGGTCCCGCAGAGAGACGCGCGATCTCGAGGTGTACCAGGAGCCGTACGATGGCACCGCGCTCCAGATGCTCCCCGACTTTCGTCCCATTCTCACTGGTAGCCGCAGGATATGCGCCGTCTCGCAGTGGGGACCGAATGCGGTGACCGAGGCGTTCTATGGCGACGTGTTGGCGGGTACCTCCACCTCTAATATTATCACCAGTGTCTTTCTTCCTCCGTTCGCGTCCGGTACCATATCCATGCAGATCATGTTCAACGACTCCGTCAGAATGTGGACGGCGCAGTGGAATACCAGCAACAGAACGTTTGCCTACTCGGTGCCGCTGACCAACGGAAACAACGTGCCGTCGCATTCTCTTTCGTCGGCATTTTCCCTATTTCTTGGAAGGTTGCAGTCTGGAGTATACATGCCGAAAATAGGATCCACTTTTGATGGGCGCCGTGTCTTCTTTGCAGCCACCGACGAGACTCTCACCGACCCGACCTACGGGGTTTTAACGCGCGCGATGTACGAACCAATTGCCGGGGAGATAACCTTTACGGTGTCGGTGGGGTTGTGGACGATCTCGGGATCGGGATTTAGCGCACTAAGCGGCGGAGACATTATCAAAACCGATGCTGGGCAGGTTTTTACTGTGAACGCGGTTACCAACGACACCACGATCTCCTTCAACGAAACTCCGACCATTCAAGAAACCAGCTCTATCCGGAAGCAGATTCTCGCAGCTGACTCGACTCGTACGACGTGGCCCACAACGGCGACCACGGGACTCGCCGAGCGCGACCTGATCCTCAAGATGGTTGTTGATGTGGTCATTTTGCATCAATTCAATTCGCACAACACCAAGGACTTTGTTTAAATTTTGTTTGGTTCAATTAAAAGGAATGTCCGGATTAACTCAGGAGCAGCTTTTTCTCCTAAATGATCTGTTCAATGGAGAATTTGAACCCAACTTCCGGTACTCGCAAGGAATCGGCCCTCCAATACCTCAAATACAAGCCAAAGAAATGATCAACGGAGCACGGTACGTTATCACAAGCCTGGGAAATCTCATTACTTCCGGCGATTCGTATACGAACTACGGAGCGAGCAACGATAATATTGGTCATCGATTCACGGCAGAGAATATGGAGAACTTCCCCTCCGCTGTTTTCGCAGAAGTGACCCCTGCTCAGGTTACTCTTCGCATCAACCCTCACGACGACACCATTTTTTGGTCCGCCGACGTACCTGAAATGGGGATTTTTTTCACCAGCGGACTTGATCCCGTCGTTGACATAAATGGAAGCGGAAATCTAAACCTACAGACTTCATTTCAACCTATACATTTTGATTCCTCTTCCATTACAAAATCAACTACCTTTGCAACGGTGCTCAGCGGTAGCGATGTGAAGGGGTTTACGATTCCAACAGGCGGGTATTATAGGATTTCTTTTACCGTCAACGTAAATGCGGTTTCCGCGTCGGAAAACACAAATTATTTTTTTGAAGTCGCCCTGCGCAGAAGAGACACAAATAACAATGAGACCAACATTCTCGTTTCACAGGGACTTTGGGCACCCAGAAGCGGAGCGGATCCAGGAAATGCAGGCGCACAGGTCTCTGCGTCTCGTGTCGTTACTCTAGCAAATTCGGCGCAGACATATCATCTGGAAGTCAAGGCGCAGGGAAACAACATCCTCAAACTCGACTCCGCAGCGGGGAGAATCAATTTTGTCATCGAAGGACCCATCGTTCTTGGAACAACGCACAAGGAGGGTTGATGCGCTCATGAAAGTTCATGTTCCGTGAAGTTTATTTGTTTTATAAAGAAAATGGAGGTCGCCCTAGGTTCGCACAAGTCTGGTGACATTAGCAAGATGGATGGGTGGCGGGAGGTCGACACGCTCGGCGGAAATGAGCTTCGCCCGCCAGCCACGCGACGGGCGGCGACGAGGCAAATCGCGAGCAACCGAGAAATTATGATTTCGAACGATAACAAAAAGCGCTGGTCAAAGCCAGAGGCCGCAATATATCAGGCGCCCCGGCTGACGCGGCAACAGCAAGCGTGTGTAATAATGTAAACTCTACATCCACGCGCGCATGCGCTTCATCTCCGCGTTGACCAGCTGGGGATCAAAATCCGTTTTTCGCACCCCCCAACCGACTTTCGGCTGACCCACTGGAATCAGCATTGACTTGCCACAAAATTCAGTTTGAGTCATCGCATCAATATGGACAATTCGTCGCTCATGCAGCAGCTTGTGGGTCTTGTAGAGGTTACTACTCAACCCATTCGAAAACCCCATATCACCCGACCCATGCCAAAACCCGCGCTACCCAACCCATGCCAAAACCCGCGCTACCCAACCAATCCCTCTTGACTTGGGTCGGGTAGGAAAAATCCAGGAAAATTCCACCCCCCCCCCAAAACCCCAAAAACCATAAAATTCTTTCCATATTTCCAAACGTCTCAGACCACCACCTGACTGCACCATGCCACCCCCCACCCCCACCTCCCGCCCACGCCGCTCCACGCAGCGCATCAAGTCCACCGCTCCGAAGCGCTCCACCCCAGACTCCGCTCCTGCGTCCCCTCCGCCGCCCAAGCGCAGCAAGGCGGTCGTGCAGGAGGAGGAGTTCATTGTTGAACAGATTCTGGGGGAGAAGACGGAGAAGGGCGTGCGCAAGTTTCACGTCAAGTGGAAGGGCTACGGAATGGACGAAGCGAGCTGGGAACCCCTCGAGTGCTTTAAGTATGAAGATGGCTTGAACCCCAAGGTCCAGGCCTGGATTGATGCGCACCCTCCCGCGGAGAAGAAGCGCCGCCCCGGCCCGAACAAGAAGTCCCCCAAGTCCCCATTTGACGACCCAGCGGTCAAGGCGGCGCTGGCCGCGATGCAGGAGCGTTTCGACAAAACATTTGGTCGCATGGAGGGAATGATGAGCCGCATGCTGCGCGCGCAGGACGCCGCCACCAGCTCCAACACGGTGGTGAATGTAAACGTGTGCGCGCCGGCGGAAGTCGAGATCAAGCAATTCTCCCATCTTCCCCGTAACACCAGCAAGTACCGAGTCTGGCGCTCGTTCGAGAGTCAGTGGATCAAGCATGTGCGCCCCGCGATCGACGCTGACTCCGAAATCGAGTGGAAGGCCCCGGCCAACTGGCTGGAGTTGTCCGAGGCGCAGGTCCGCGAGGCGTTTCATATCATCTGCGACTCCCCGCGGCTGCTGAAGAAGCTCCCGGCCAACAACAATTGCCCCGCGCGCTCCAAGGGAGAGACGCTCCGCAGCAGTGGAATCAGGCGCTTAATGCAGAACTTTCTGCAGATCTGGACCTCGGCCAAGGCCGGCCGCGCAAACCTCGCCGAGTGTCCGAAGCTCAAGGATGTGCGCTGCATGGCCATCAACAAGCTGGCGCTGCAGGAACCACTGAAGCTTCCGGTGCGCACCTTCACGCCGGACGAATGCAAGACGCTGTGGAACCATATGACCCAGGAACCGGTCACTGTTCGTAATGTGCAGCGCCTTATGTTCTACCTGTGTCACGTGTTTCTTGGCCTGCGCACTGGCCGCAGCATCTACGACATCGAGGCGTCGCACTTCCACTACTCCAAGGAGCGCGACACCATCTACTACCGCGGGGTCACGACCAAGACCAAGCTCGCAGAGGGCCAGAGCGTGAAGGAGCGCATGTACCGCAACTCGATCTCGCCGCAAACCAAGGTTTTGAACCACCTGTTCGAGGCCTACTGCCGCCTGCGCGCTCGCGCCAAGCCAACGCGCAAGGAGTTTTTCCTCCATATCAAGACCAACGCCAACGTGCCGATCCTGACCGCGCTGAAGGAGAACCTGGAGGTTTTCGAGGACGCCCCAATCACGCGCGCGGAGCAGTGCTCGTGGCTGCGCACGCTGGCGGAGGAGGCGGGCATCTCGAGCAAGGACATCCAGGGGCGCGCGCTCCGGTGCATGCACGCGCTGGCGCAGGTCAAGGCCGGGCTGGCGCACACGTGGACGAGCGACGCGATCAACCACTACCTGCGCGAGCACTCTGCACTGGGCGAGGAGTACATTGCGGCAGTGTCCGGCGCGGGCGCGGGCGAGGATGCGGGCGCGGGCGAGGATGCGTAGACGATCGGAAATGACATGCGCGCGCGAGTGTGCATAGTCGTAGATGTAATGTGTGCGCGGGTGGAGATCCCGCGGCGCACGATTCAGCGATACTCATGATAAACAACTTAATAAAGCTAATTGTAACAAAGATGCGCAGCCTACATCATTAACATGAGATTCACATCAGTTCCACTAAACTCGTGCGCATCCATGATGGGATATCCGGATTTGACAAGCCCGTTAAAATCCAGCGAGTCCCAAAACAGCTGCGCCTCATCCTACGGTTCCGGGCCACAGCGCACGCGTTTGACGACCTTGCGCGGCCTGGTGCTGCGCCCCCCCGAGCGCTTCTTGTTGTTGCTGTTGGTGGTCGTCTTGGCGGCCGCCTTGGCAGCGGCGGCAGCGGCGGCAATGGCGGTTTTGGTGATATCGGCGGCATTGGCGGTGGGGACCTTGGCGGCGGGGACCTTGGCGGTGGGGACCTTGGCGGCGGGGACCTTGGTGGCGGGGACCTTGGCGGCGGGGACCTTGGTGACGGGGACCTTGGCGGCGGGGACCTTGGTGGTGGGAGCAGCGAGGACATACATGAGAGTACACAGAGTGGTTTCCACGTCGACAGGAATCATTTTAGGGACGCCACCAAACGGATCGACTCTGCATTCATCAACATCTGCGTCATTATCCCATGTCAGATATGCTGCGCGCTTTTCGTTGGCTTTATTGACCAAGCTCGCAAGGGTCTCTCGCTGTTTGGTGAGGGACTCGACCAGAGCGTCGTACTTGGTCTGATTACTCCATATTCTCTCCGCGAGTAGATTGCGCATGTGCTCGAGGATCTCACCTGATTGCTCATTCTCACGTAAGTCAACCTTTCGCATGATATCATCGATATCGGACTGCAGCCTCTTGCGGATGGGGCTCAACTCCGCATCCAGAGCGGCTTTTGCGGAAGCGAGAGTGGCCTTGTGCGCGTTGACACCCGCCTGTGCGTTGTTGTACACCTGGTTGGCTCTGATATTTTCCGCCCGCGCCGAGTTTAGTTTCGATCGTAGCTGCGATCCCTCTACCTCCAGACCAGCTGTACGCGCGCGTGTGGGCGCATGTGCCTCCAGATCAGCTGTACGAGCGCGTGTGGGCGCATGTGCCCAGGCTCGCGCGTGTACGATGATACGCGCGCCACGCACTGTCACCAATTGTCGGGGAGTGCTCCTTGTTAATTGCATCCATTTCCGCCGCGGCAGACTCTTCCATGACTTTAGATTGCTGCGTGCACAGTTCTTTCAAGGTATTGATGTTTTTCAGATGTTGGGATCTCATATCGACGAAACTAGATGATTTAAGGAGGCCCGTGTAGTCGTCATCGACTATTTTCCTGATACTGTCCTCCACGCCTTTGATGGACGCGAGGGTTTTGGATACTTCCATGCAGGCCTTATCATGTCCTCCTCGGTACGCCTCGCTCACCATTGCTCGAAGTCCAGGAGAAATATCCTTAGCTGACATATTGGTTTTTGTCGCTCTTCGATTACGGGTGTGCGTCGTTTCCTTTCCACAGTGGCTCGTGGTTGTCATGTGGCTAGTGGTGCTCGTGGTAGCCAGCGCTCAGCTCTCTTCGACGCTCTTCGGACGCTCTTTAGTTCTCTTCAGTGCAGCTAGCTAACTTGGTAGCGCGAACAGACTTGTTCCTTTTGGCGCGAACAGATATATACTTTTGGCGCGAACGGAGATTTTATATTTGGGCGCCTAGATTCTCACACTGGAGTGGAGGATGAGCACGAGCGTGAACCAGGTGGAGGACAGCGACCTGAAGGATCTCATGAAGACTCTCGAGGCGCAAATTTTCGCGAAGGTGGCAGAAGTACAAACGAAAAGAAAGGAAGAATGCAGTGCAGCATCTGAGGTACACCTTTTGCGCGCTCTCTCCTCTCCCACACCCGTGTTTATCGTGCGCGTTCGCGCGTTTGCGTGTCTGTGTTTGCGTGTCCGCGCCGAACTTATAATATTGTTATCCATGTGCACCGATAGGTGAAAGACTTGAGGAACAAAAACAGTGAACTGGCGCTGCAGAACACTCAGCTGCAGGACAAAATTGATGAGCTTCTGAAGCAGATTGGTTTGAGAGACGCTGTCTTGAGTGATATCGCGAAATTAATGGGCGACCAGGTCGCGCGGTTGGTTTCCGTCACCAAGACGGGAATCAGCGCGGAAATTAAGAGGAAGCGCGGGCGTCCGAAGAAGTCCTCTAAATCTGCAGAAGCTGTGAAATCCAGCAGTCTGTGTGGGTCGGGCGATGAGGTAGCGCGCATACATCTAGATCGCGCGCGCATACATCCAGACCGCGCGCACGTATATCCAGACCGCGCGCATACATCCAGACAGCGCGCACGTACATCCAGACCGCGCGCACGTATATCCAGACCGCTCGCGCATACATCCAGACCGCTTGCGCATACATCCAGACCGCGCGCACGTACATCCAGACCGCGCGCACGTATATCCAGACCGCTCGCGCATACATCCAGACCGCTTGCGCATACATCCAGACCGCGCGCATACATCCAGACAGCGCGCACGTACATCCAGACCGCGCGCACGTACATCCAGACCGCGCGCACGTATATCCAGACCGCTCGCGCATACATCCAGACCGCTTGCGCATACATC
>Ga0181569_10002776_pt1 | contig 13755 bp, 9 predicted proteins | sample 101ome_19_FD_132452 | JGI IMG/M metagenome (GOLD analysis project Ga0181569, IMG submission 132452) | Coastal salt marsh microbial communities from the Groves Creek Marsh, Skidaway Island, Georgia - 101405AT metaG (megahit assembly) | ecosystem: Environmental > Aquatic > Marine > Intertidal zone...
CTCGCCGCTCGCCGCCGCGCTTTTTCGACGCCGCCGAGCGCGAATTGATGAAATCGCTCATGAAACCGTCACACGCCGACGCGCGCGCACGAATTCGACGCGTCGCGCGGACATGTCGTCGAATGACGCGAACGCGCGTCGTCGTGCGCGTCCGCCGCCGCCGCCGCCGCCGCCGCCGCCGCCGTGGGTGGCGTCGGGAGCGTGTCCCGCGTACATTACAATCGACGGCGCGGCGCACCTCGCGTCGACGACGACGACGACACCGAGGACGGTGGGCGCGATGCACCACGCGGCGATGTGGACGCCGACGCCGTCGACGCGCGCGTACGTCCCGCCGGGGGCGCCGGGTGGGGGTGGGTATCGCGTGGCGGGCGCACCGGAGACGACGCGCGTCGGGACGGCGCGCGCGCGAGACGGCGGCGGCGACGCCGGGACGACGACGACGACGACGACGATGGGGACGGGTGGGGGTGGGACGGCGTCGACGGGGACGTCTCTTGGACGCGCGCGCGCGGCGATGGACGCGTCGGCCACCAAAAAGAGACGAACGTCGGCGTCGAACGACTCCGCCGCCGCCGACGTTTCGGAACTGCGACCGGCGGACCCGACGCGTTTGTCCGAGGACGTGCGCAAGTATCGCGAGGAACGCGCGAAACACTGGCCGAGCGATCGTAACGTCAGGGCAAAGTTGGAGGCGGGGGAGGAGGAACGCGCGAGTGAGGCGCGTCGGCGGAGGTTGAGGGAAATTTTAGCGAAACAACGCGAGATGGGACACTTTGAGGCGTCGCAGGAAATCGGAGAGGACGGCGACGGCGTCGTGGAGCCGCCGCCGCCGACGACGGAGGGCGGCGGCGCGGCGTCGACCAAGGTGTGTCGATTTTGGTTACAGGGCGGGTGTCGCAAGGGCGCCGCGTGCGATTTCAAGCACGCGTCGGCGCCGAGCAGCGATCAACGCTGTCGATTCTTCGCGCGCGGGAGGTGTAAATCCGGGTCGAGGTGTCCGTTTAAGCACGAACTCGCGGAGAAAAAGACGACGTCGGTGGAGGGTGGGAATCCGCAGACGCTGTTGAAGAAGCTCTTGGACAAGGAGATTCGAAGAGACGAGGGGCGGTTGTTGCAACTGTTTCGATTCTTCGTCAATAACGACTTTTTCGCCGACGCCGGGTCGACGAAGGCGCTTTGGATGTTTCCGTGGGTGGACGAGAGCGTGAAAGTGGTCGATAAACGCGCGGCTCTGGCGTCGTTACCACCCGTGGACGACGAGGCGGACGAGGACGAGAGGAAAATCGCGGAGACGGCGCCGCCGCCTCGCGAAAAAGTCGCCGACGAGCATCGCCGGGAGCGTCCCGACATGGGCTTTTTCGCCGCGTACGACAGCGACGAGGGATCGGAGAGCGCGAGCGAGTGATTCGCGCATTTGTTGTAAGATACCGCAGGCTTTTCGCGAAACCTTGAATCAAAGCTATCGTTTATTCGTGTACATTCGTCGTCGTCGTTCTCTATCGTCTACTTCTATTGTTATAGTTTCGGTTATTGCGGTTATTGTATCTTTGCCCCTGATTCCCTCTCGCTCGCGGACCGCCGTGTTGCGTCGGCGCGTCGTGCGGCCCACCGCCGCCGCCGCGTCCACCATCGTCGTCGCTTCGTCGACGTTTCCCGAGATTGGACTGCGGCGGCGGCGGCGGCGGTTGCTGTCGGCGCGGTTGCTGCTGTCGCTCCCGCCCGTCCCTTTGATTTTGAGGCGGTCCCCGCGAGCGGTCGTCCTGATGCCGAGGCGGCGGTGGGTTTTGGCGACCGCCTCGCACCACGGGCTGGTCGCGACGAGATTGGTGATGGTCTCGCGGCGAGGGCGCCTGTTGCCGCGGCGGCGGACGCACCGCGCGCGCCTGCTGTTGAGGCTCGCGGTCTCGGTAATCTCTTCCGCGCCCGCCTCGTCCGCTTCGTCCGCCTCGTCCGCCTCGTCCGCCTCGTCCACGACGATCGTCTCGCCGTTGACTCGGTCCGTCCGCGCGTTTGTCCGACTCTGGCGTCGTCGTCGCCGGTTTTTCCTCGGTCGTCGTCGTCGTCGCCAGTTTTTCCTCCGGCGTCGCCTCGGCGCGTTCTTTTTCCTCGACCGGTTTCTCCGTCTTCACCTCCGGCGTTTTCTCCTCGATCGGCGTCGCTTCCGCCTCCACCTCCGCCTCGGCGGGCGCCTGGTCGTCGGTGTCCGCCGCGCCCGTGTCCATGGCGTCCTCGACCGGGGCGGCGTCCGTCGTCTCGGGGGCGTTCACCGTCGCCGCCGCGCACGCCGCGCGCGCCTCCTCGGCGAGTTGTTCGAGCTCGCCTTCGATGGGTTCAATCTTCGTCGAGAGCACGTCTCGTCGCTCGTCCATCGCCTCGCCCTCGTTCTCGTTTTCCTTCTCCGGTTTCGGCGGACGCGGATCCGGCACGCCCAAGAGTTCCGGAATGACGCTCTCCAATCCCTCGGCGGTGATTTTCGGCAACAGGTGCATGTGGTCGGCGGAGATCAGTCGCAGCGCTCGCCAACGGAACACCGGATCGTTCACACGTCTGTATTGCTCCTCGACGTCTTGCGCGGGGTCCATCTCGATGATGCACGGACCGAAAAACTCTTCCAACGTCGGCGGTTTGAGCGCGTCGCTCGTGTCGCCCAAATTCCACAGTCGGTTGAGTTCGTCGTAACCGAAATCGTGCTTGAGATTCGGATCCGAGGGCGGGTATTGATCCGGCGGCCACTGCGAGTACTTTGGATCGTAATTCTCGGGCATCGGTTCCGTCTCAAAGTCGATGGGCGGTTTCTCAAAGCTCGGACATCCGTCCTCTTTCCATTTTCTCCACCCGGCTTCGTCCTCCACCAGCGACGAGACGAGCGTCGCCGTCGTCTCGGCGCCCGGTCCCGTGCGTTTCAACAGTTCCATCGCGCGATCGGACATCTCCTTGATCTCGTCGTCGACGACGTGCTCGGCGTACTTCTCCGTGCCCACGTGGTCGAGGAAAAACACGCACTGAATCAACACTTGGCGCCGAAACAGGTAATCCGTCATTTGCAGCGGCAACAGCCGACGCGCGGTGAGGAAACGCATGCCGATCAAATCCGCGATTTCCGATCCCACCGGCGCGTCCACCGTCATCGCCGTCTCACCGATCGGGTGTTCTTCAAACTTTTCCAAGACGACGCGCAGCGCGGCGCAAAACGTGTTCCACGCGCCGTCCTTGGTCATCGTCTCGGGAGGATTTTGAAAGTAGAGTTGAAGCGACCAAAACGTCTTGTGAAACGCCTCGTCCGCGCCGAACGCGCCGGTATCGTCCGCGTCGACGACGTCGTTCGCGTCGTCTTTCACCACCTGCACGTCGTCCGCGTCCATGGCGTCCCCATCGTCGCTCGCGTCTCGCACCCACGCCTCTTGTTCAAAAATCGGCGTCACGTTTGGATTCGTCGTCCCGCTCAAATTCAAACCCGAGCGATCGCTCACGCCCATCAACCAACTCATGAGCACAGAGGCTCGTCCCTTTAACCTCGCCTCGCGCATCCCTCGTCCCGCGCATCGCTTCATGAGCGCGATGAGCGTGCGAAGCGTCGTCAATTTCCCTCGTTTCCACACGCGCTCCTCGCGCATTCGACTCTTTCGCGTCTCGCACCAACACACGAGATCCAGCGCCTCTCGCAGCGTGCACGCCTCCATCATCACCTCGATCGTCGTGAACAACGGCGCACCGCTCACACCGCACGATTCCACGAGCGAGAGCGCGCTGTCGAGGAGTCTCGCCGCCACGGACGTCCCGAACGCGTCGGCGCGCTCCTCCGAGCTCCCAAAGTAATCCTCCTCCTCGTCCGAGATGACGGGCGCGCCCTCGGTCGTCGCGCGCATGAGCGCGACGCCGCGCTCGCGCGTCTCTCTCGCGAGCGTCACCGCGGCGCGATGGTAGGCGTGCTCGACGCACGGCGTTTCCGACGTCGGCAGAGGATCGTCCGCGTCGGGGACGCGCTCAAAGACGTTCGCGCGCGCGAGGGCGGCGGTGGACGACGTCGGGTCCACGGGCGCGGAACCGTTGCGCGCGAGGGAGAGGAGAGAGTCCTCGAGCGCGCGCGCGCGACGCGTGAAGTCGGACGTCAGCGCCATGGCGCGCGCGCGTCGGCGTGTGAAGACGGTTTTGAGCGACGGCGAGTCTCGTGCTACAAAAGCGTCGCGTCTAAAGCGCTAGAATCGAATGGCGCGCGCTGGCGCGCGTCTAAAAATGTACTAGAATGTGTGACGCTCACGGGTCTCGCTCCCATTCGTAGGGTTCGTCGGAGCCGGCGCGCCACTCGGCGACGGAGCGCTGGAGAAAATCATAGTCGGGCGCGTCGGCGGCGCGTAAACTTCGTGCGTGCGATAGCACCCGCTCGAAAAAGTCAACGTCGTCTTCGTAATCGTCCGGAACGCGACCGTCGTCGACGCCGAAGGGGGTGAGCAGGGCGGCGCCGGAATCGACGGCGCGTTTCGCCTTGGCGAGCTCACGCACGTCCACCTCGCGTTCGTCGGTATCGAGCGCGCGAGACCAGGGTAAACGGCCGGTTCGAAGGTACGCGAGCGTGTAAATCGCACTCTCCAAGTCGTCTCTCGGCGCCATCTTCGCCCCGGCGTCGACGTTGGGGCTGGAGAAGAGAAGAGTTCCTCGCCAGTCTTCTCGAGAGACGTCCTCGTCGAGGCGAGCGATGTCGTCATCGTCGAAGCGTATCGCCTCGCCGAAATCCACCAAGACGATCCCATTTCGTCTTGCACCGCCGACATGAACCTCCGTCAAGAGATTATCTGGCTTGACGTCGCCGTGCACGACGCAGTTTCGATGACACGCCTCGAGAGCGGTGAACAGACGTTTGGCGACGCGCGCCGTCGTGCACCTCGAAAACCCCGTTCCCATCGTCACCCGCTGACTGATTTGTTCCAGACTCTCCCCGAGTAAATTCATCACCATCACTCGAGCCTTTTGTCCCATCACCGTCTGTCGCCCGCACCACAGGGGTTTCGGAAAACATCTGGAATCGTCGGCCGACAGCGTTCGCAACAACGAAAATTCCGCCTTGAGCGCGTCCTCATCCGCGACGTCCACCACCTTCACCGCCACCGGTTCGCCCGTCGACGCGTCTTTCGCCTTGAAGATGCGTCCGTACGCTCCGGAGCCGAGGACTTCGGCGGTCTCTCTCGCGCGAACCAAGTCGCGTTCCAACGCCGCCACCGCATCCTTCAATCTCAATTTTCTACTCTTCATCGCCCGCACCTCCAAATCGCTCGCGTACGCCGCCTCCGCCTCTTCCAACTCGGTCGCGATCTGCGCGTGCAAGCGACGTTCTCGCTCCAACGCGCGCTCGATGGCCTCCACGCCGCCGCCGCCGTCTCGGTCGACGCGCTGCATCTCTTCGAAATCTCGATGGTGCAGCGCCCGCCTCGCCTTTCTCGATCCCAAGATGGCGTGAAACGGTTCGATGACGTACGAACGTTCGGTCGGCTTGACTCCGGACGCGCGCTTCGACGCGCTCGCCGAGATTGAGGGGCGTCCCCGCGTCCGAGCGCTCGAGCTCATCTTTCGTCGGAAATCGCGTCCCGACGAGGCGTCGACGACGCGCGAGACGCGCGCGAGCGTCGCGCGCGTCATCCTTCGCGTCACTCTCCACCGCCCGAGCGTCTTCACGACGTCACGACGTCGACGAGTGACGCCGAGTCAGTCCTCGTCGTCATCCGGTTCGTCCGGGACGCCGAACCGCCGACGCAAAAATCTATTATAGACGTACCGATCACCGAAATCCATGTCGTACCACGCGTTGACGGCGACGTCGAACTCGTGCGTCCCGCCGCCTCGCACGCGGTGGTACCACATGCTCGGAATGTACAGCGTCTCGCCCTCTACGAGTTCGATTTCGACGCTCGCGTGCGCGCGGCCGAGCGGCGAGTGGTTCAACGCGTCCTCGTCGCCGTATATCGGCGCACCCTCGTCGTCGACGTCGAGCGCCGACCAACACACGCGTCTCGACGTCGAACTCGGACGCATTCGTATTCGCCACGACGCGCGTCCATCGCCCGCGTCTCGTTCGCGCTCGAAGACGGCGGGCGCGCACGAGACGAATTTCATCGCCGCGACGTCGCACGGCGGTCGCAAACTAAACCTCTTACTTCCACGCACGACCGTGTACAGGTTTTCATAGTGATCCGCGTGATAACTCGTCGTCGACGCCGCGTTCCCGATCCACAGATTCACCGCCTCTAACCGTCGCTCGCCGAACGCGTCTCGCGCGAATGGAAACTCAAACGCGTCCCAGTCGACCGAGCGCGACAGACTCGTTCGCCGTAAATTATCATCCTGTCCAGACAGATACAACACCTCCTCCGTCGTCGGTCGTTCAAACCAATCGAACAACGCTTTCACCGTCATCGTCGTCGTCGCCGGTTCGACGAAGAGAACTTCGCCGTCGTTCGCGTTCGACGCCGCCGTCTCGCCTCGCGCGTTCACCGTCACCCGCCCATCGCGCGTCGCGACGTGCACCGCGTCCGCTCTCCCCCCCGGGGTGACGTTCACGTCCACCTCGACGTTTTCGCCGCCGACGCTTCGCGCGAAGCCGCGTCGATCGACCCACTCGCGACGCGCGCGCGACAGCGCCGGGGACGTTTCGAGCGCGCGCGCCGACATCACGCACGGCGCGTTCTCGCCGACGCACCGCGCGAACTCGAGCGCGGACGGCGCGTCGTCGAACCGAACGCACGAGACGACGCCGTGCGCGCGCGCGGACGCCATGAGTCGATCGGCGTCGCGCGCGGCGTCGTCTCGCATCGCGCGGTCGTTGGGCGCAACCGTCGAGTGACGACAGAGAACGCCGCGCGCCGTCGTCCCGCGACTCGACTCGACGGCGTCGACTGGACGCGCGCGATGGCGTCGTTGATGACGTGTCTCGTCGCGCCGGTGACGTCGTGTCTCGGGAGCTGCGTCGGGAGTTGCGCGTGCGCGGCGATGCCGACGAGGGCACCTCCCGCGCGCGCGGCGTACGCGGCGCTCTTCGCGTCGGCGACGATCGCGGCGTGGTGCGCGAGGGACGAGGGGGCGAAGACGTTGGAAAAGTGTGCGTGCGCGCGCGCGCGCGTCGCGTCGCGAGAGCGCGTCGTCGGGGGAGACGCGTGACGCGGGTGGTGGTCAACGGTCGAGCCGAGGGGCGGCGCGCGCGGGGACGGAGACGACGCGCGCGCGCGTGGCGACTGACGACGCGCGCGTGATTTCGTGTGTGCATCGTACGCGCAGGGATCGGACGAGGCGGTGCGGCGAGCGCGGCGTGGTTCAAGACGCAGGCGGTGTATCGCGTCTCGTGCGCGACGACGTGTTTTTTTCTCGCGCTCGCGGCGGCGTTGTTCGGGACGAAGGATCGGTCGGATCCTCGAGACGCGGGGATTCATCGAGGACACTGGGGGTTGAAATTGTTGGCGTTCGCGGCGTTGCAGGGGATGACGATGTGTTGGGCGAGCGATGAGAGCATGGAGGCGTACGCGTTTTGCGCGCGTTTGGGATCGGGCGTGTTTTTAGTGATTCAGATGATCATCGTTTTAGACGTCGCGTTCGCGTGGAGCGAGTCGTGGGCGAGCGGTGAACACTGGGGATGGATTGCGGGTCTCTTGGCGTCGACGGTGGGCATGTACGCGGCGACGATCGCGCTCTTCGTGGAGATGTACGCCGCGTACGCGCCGAACAGAGAGTGTCGACGCAACGTCGCCATGATCACCTCCGTCGCGGTTCTGTGCGTCGTCCTCGCCGTCATCACGTTCCATCCGTCGTCGCGGGAGGGATGTTTGTTACCGTCGGCGGCGGTGACGTTGTATTGCGCCTACCTGTGCTACTCGGCGTTGGCGTCGGAACCGTCGACGTACGCGTGTCGACCGCGAACCATTGCCGACGCCGACGAGGCGCTGAGAAAACCCGCAAATTTGGTGACGACGATGTTCACGCTCGCATCCGTCGTCTACGCCGCCGTGCGCGCGGGAGAGAGCAATTTCTGGGACATGGAACCGTCAAACGAGGGTGGAGAACTCCGCGAAGTGCTCAACGACGGCGACGACGACGACGGCGACGACGACGACGAGGCTCGAGGTCCGGTCAAGTATTCGTACAGTTTCTTCCATCTCATCTTCGCCCTCGCCGCGATGTACACCTCCATGCTCCTCACGGGATGGGGCACGCGACGCGAGGACGACACCGAAGCCGTCGGAAACGATTGGACGAGCGTGTGGGTGAAATTTTCGAGCGTGTGGGTCGCCGGCGCGCTCTACGCGTGGTGTCTCGTCGCCCCCGCGCTCTTCCCAGATCGTGAATTTTGATTGTTTCGTTCGCTCTTCGATTGATTCGTTCGCTTGATCGAGCGTTGTGATATTACATGTCGTACTAGCCGCCGCCGCCGCCGCCGCGCGCGCCGCGTCTACGCTCTCGCCCGTTGCGCTTCAATTTTATACTCCTCGGGCACCGCGTCCATCGGCGCGTTGGCCAACAACCAATCGAGCGCCGCGATCTGTCGCTTCTTCGCCGTCGCCGCGTCCCCGTTCGCGTCGCTCGTCGCCTCGATCGCCGTCTCCGCGTCGCTCGTCGCGAATCCCCACTTGCACAGCGTCTGCAACGCCTTCGCCTTGGTCGAGCTCGGATCCGTCGCCGCCGCGTTGGCTTGCTTCTGCGGCTTGACGACGACTTGCGGCTTCGGTCGAGGTTTCGGCGCCTCCACCGGTCGACGCACGTTTCGAGGCGCCGGCGCCGGCGTCGGCGGCGTCGCACGTCGAGGTTTCGGCGTCTCGACGGCGTCGGCGGACGTCTCCTCGTCGTCGGCGTACTCGTCGTCGGCGTACTCCTCGTCCTCGTACGCTTCGTCCTCGTTCGCTCGCGGCGACCTCCCGCCTACATCCCGACGATTCCGTCGCTCGTTCCGAACCTCCGACAGCGCGTCCAACACGCCCACCACGGCGTCGTACCCGCCGCCGCCGTCTCGACCGCGCCGTCCCGACGTCGTCCCGAACTCGCGCTTCCCGAGCAACAGCCCCGCGCCGTCGGCGTAGGACTCATCGAACGAGCCGTACAGCGCGAAATCATCCGCGTACTCGGCCCCACCGCGTTCGTTCGATCCACCGCCGCGTCGCTTCTTCTTCGCCTCGACGACGACGACGCGTCGTCGTCGATCGCTCGTCGTCCTCGTTATCCGCGTCACGGCGACGCGAACGCATCCACCTCGCGCGATGACGGTCGACATGTCGACGCGCGCGCAAGATCGAGTAAATTCGACTCTCGTCGACGTGTGCGCGCGTCGACGCGCGCGACGGCGGTGACGCGCTCGCGGCGCGCGATGGATGACGCGTCGACGTGAAGTCCCGCGCGAGGGACGGTGGATTTCTAAACCCTAAACGATCACTAAACCCTAACCGAGCACGCTGTCCCCATACGCGCGAATCAAACAAACGACGAGTCATGACCCAATGGGGAGTCCCCCACTCGCCGTCTCGAAACGTCGGTCGGCCTTCTCGCGGAATATTCTTTCCAATCCTTCACACGCCGACGCCGACGACGCGATCGACGCGAAACGCCGACGCGCGCGATGACGAAGACGACGAAGATCGGTATCAATGGATTCGGCCGCATCGGTCGATTGGCGTTTCGCGTCGCGTACGACGATCCGAGTTTGGAGATCGTGCACGTGAACGAGACGCCGGGCAGCGGCGCGTCGTGCGCCTATCTCGGCGAGTTCGACAGCGTGCACGGGCGATGGAGTAAAGGGTTGCGATTTGACGACGAGAAGTCGTGTCTGCGCGTGTCGGACGGGCGCGAGATCGGGTTCTCGGCGTGTGAGGATCCAGAGGATGCGCCGTGGGCGGCGGCGGGGTGCGAGGTTGTGTTGGAGTGCACGGGGGCGTTTTTGAAGATGAAAAAGCTCGAGAGCGCGTATTTCGGGGAGAAGCACGGATCGGTGGTGAAGAAGGTGGTGGTGTCGGCGCCGGTGAAGTGCGAGGGGGCGTTGAACGTCGTGTACGGGGTGAATCACGAGGAGTACGACGCGACGAAGCATCGCGTGTTGACGGCGGCGTCGTGCACGACGAATTGCATCGCGCCCGTCATCTCGACGATTCATAAAGAGATCGGCGTGCATCGCGGAAGTATCACCACCGTGCACAACGTGACGAACACGCAGTCGATGGTGGACGCGCCGAACGTGAAAAAGGATGATTTGAGACGGGCGAGGAGCGGTTTGGTCAACTTGGCGCCGACATCCACGGGGAGCGCCACGGCGGTGCAGCTCATCATTCCCGAGCTCAAGGGTAAATTGAACGGTCTCGCCGTTCGCGTGCCTCTCATCAACGGGTCGCTCACCGACATCGTCCTCGAGACGAAGCGTCCGGTGACCGTGGAGGAGGTGAACGCGATTCTCAAAAAGCACTCCGAGGAGGGGCCGCTCGTCGGCATCATGGGCTACGAGGAACAACCGCTTGTGTCGACGGATTTCATCAACGACACGCGATCTGGGATCGTCGACGCGCAATCCACCATGGTCGTCGACGGCACGCACTTGAAACTGTACGTGTGGTACGATAACGAGTACGGATACTCGTGCCGCATGGTGGACGTCGTGAAGATGGCGGCGGCGTCGATTTAATAATAATTAGCCAAAACTAGTACAGTACGTACCGGTAGCACTATTTTTAATTACAAGCGAGATCAGCACTCGCAATCCGCGAATTGTTTACACTTGGGTTCATCCCTCGGGGGCACGTTTTCGTCCTCACCGCTCACGAGACACGACACCGTCTCCAGGTGTTCGGCGCCGCCGAGCTCGAGCGCCTTTAACACCGTGCCGCCGCCGGTGAATAAATAATACGAAGGATCGATCGCCGCGGACATGTAGAGCGCCGGCGCGAGCGACTTGAACTCCTGAATCGTATCGCCGCCTCCAAAGTATTTTCGCGCGCTCTTATTCGCTGCGATGGCGTGATCGAGCGCCGTCGTGCCCTCGTGAAATCCGCTCGACGTGAACCCCATGACGGCGTTGACGAAGATGGTTTTCGCGCCGTCCATGGCTGTTTTCACGCGTTCATCCTCGAACGAACTCGCGGCGACGTCTAAAAAGTACGCGTAACTCGCGCCGGGTTGTAAATCGCACACCCGAATCGCGCGCGTGCGTCCTAAATCTTCCTTCGGCGCCGCGCACTCGCCCTCTCGAGGCACGCATCCGCATCCGCGCAGCGACGTCGACTCGACGACGACGGGTAATTCCACGATTTTCGCCTGCACCGTCGGATCGAGGAGCGTTTGCGCGAGCTCGACGTCTGACTCGCTCACGCCCTCGATCTCGATGCCGTATTTCGCGCACAGATAGGCGTTATACACCACCCCGCCCAGGATTAACGAATCGCATCGAGACGCCACCGCGCGCAGCGTCCCGAGTTTCGTGTCCACCTTGGCCCCGGCCACGATCGCCACGAACGGTCGCTCCGGGTTCAACACCGCCTCCACCGCGTGAAGTTCCTTTTGCATCAACAATCCGGCGTAACACGGAAGATATTTCGTGATGCCGACCGTCGACGCGTGCGGTTGCCACGACCCGAACGCGTCGTTCACAAAGACATCCGCCAGACCCGCGAGTTGTCTCGTGAACGCCTCGTACGCGTCCGAACCGGGCGGCGACTCCTCACCCTCGAACCAACGCGTGTTCGGAAGATATATACCACCGATTCGTCGCGCTCGTAAGTCGTCCAATAAGAAATTAATCGACGTGTCCACGCTTCGAATGCCGCGCGCGCCGTCGCACTGAAAACTCGGCGCCGCGAACGTCACTCCCAACTTGGCCCTCAACACGTCCACGACCGCCCCGACGCCGTCGTTCGCGTCGTCGCGAACGATGTCACCGCTCGAGGTGCGCGGTCTGTTGACGTGCGTCATCAGGATCGGGCGTCCACCGCGCTCGACGATGTTGTACAGCGTCGGCAACGAGCTCTCGATTCGGTGGACATCCTTGACGACGCCTCGCTTGACGCAGTTGTGATCGACGCGGACGAGAACAATTTTGCCGGTGAGATCTCGCGCGTCCTCCAATCGACGGACGCGGGACATGGCGCGCGGGCGAGACGCCGCGCGCGCGAATGACGCTTCGGCTCATTTTCGTGGAATATACCTTCTTCGGTGGGCGCTCCGGACGTTAGCGCGCGACGCGCCGCGCGCGTGGACGCGAAAAAGGCGCCAGAAAAAAAACGCGCGAGTATGTCTTTCGAGCTTAATACCGCGCGTGAGGGGGAGACGACGCGCGAGTCGAGCGCGAGCGCGATGGGCGCGTCGACATCGAAGATGGAAAAGAAGACATTTCTGGGCCCGTTCGCAGTCATCTCTCTGGCGTACATTCTGTTCACGACCACGGACGGGGCGGTTCGGATGTTGGTGCTCATGCACGCGTACGCCAAGGGGTTCACGGCGATGGAGGTGGCGATCATGTTCACGCTGTATGAGCTGTGCGGGGCGGGGACGAACCTCGCCGCCGGCGTGGCGGGGGCACGTTTCGGCATTCGAGGGACGCTCGTGGCGGGATTGACGCTGCAGATCGTGGGATTGGGGATGTTGTTCGCGTGGAAAGATTCTTGGGATAAGACGACGGCGATCGTCTTCGTGACGTGCGCGCAGGCGCTGTGTGGAATCGCGAAAGATTTGACAAAGTTGGGCGGGAAGACGGTGACCAAGCTCGTGACGCCCGAGGACAAGCAAAATTCGTTATTCAAGCTCGTGAGCGCCATCACGGGGTTAAAAAATAGTTTCAAGGGAGTGGGGTACTTTATCGGCGCGGCGATGCTGAGCGTGAGTTACGAGGCGGCGCTGTGGGTGCAAATCGCGCTCGTCGGCGCGGCGATGCCCTTCGCCGTGTTTTGTCTGGACGAATCTCTCGGACGCGTCTCGAAAAAGAACATCACCATGAGCACCGTGTTCAAACAGAGCTATAACATGAACGTCTTGTCGCTCAGTCGCATGTTTTTATTCGGAAGTCGAGATTTGTGGTTCGAGGTGCCGCTGCCGTTTTTCTTGCGCAGCGCAACGGGGATGGGTTGGCCGCGCTCCGCCGTCGGCGCCATCCTCGCCGGGTACATCATCGTCTACGGACAATTACAGACGTGGACGCCGAAACTATTCTTGGAACCGCTCAGACAAAATCCACCCAACAAGTACGTGGCGGTGGTGTGGAATTTTGCCTTGGTGAGCGTGCCGCTCTTCCTCGGCGCGTTCATCCAATCCGGTCTCTTCCAAAATCACCCCGGCGAGACGACGGGCAAGACGATCGTCATCTTCGTCGGCGTCTTCGTTTTTGCCTTCCTCTTCGCCGTGAATTCTGCCATTCACTCGTATCTCGTCGTCAAATACGCCGACGGGAACAAGGTGGCCATCAACGTCGGATATTATTACATGGCCAACGCCTTCGGCCGTCTCATCGGCACCATCATCAGCGGTGCGCTCTATTCCTACGCCGGCACCACCGTCGAGGGCTTTGCCGCGTGTTTCTGGGCGAGCACCGCCTTCGTCCTCCTCTCCGCCTTTCTCGAGCTGTACATCGACGACGACGACGGCGGTCTCTCGTGCGGCTCGATGTCGTGCGCGCGAGGCGTCGACGAGGAATCCACCGAGGTGCCCGACGACCGCGTCTGAGCGTCCCGACGCGACTAGTGCGTCCGCAATCATTAATATGCACGGCGCACCACGTAGCACAACGCACCGCGCGCGAGTCATCACACA
>Ga0181569_10002784_pt1 | contig 13728 bp, 9 predicted proteins | sample 101ome_19_FD_132452 | JGI IMG/M metagenome (GOLD analysis project Ga0181569, IMG submission 132452) | Coastal salt marsh microbial communities from the Groves Creek Marsh, Skidaway Island, Georgia - 101405AT metaG (megahit assembly) | ecosystem: Environmental > Aquatic > Marine > Intertidal zone...
CTTCTGCTTTTGGCAGCAGATAAAGACAGCTATGGCCGCTGGAACGCAGGGCAAGAGCTGATGAAAAGCCTCATTCTTGATATCATTAAACATGAAAATATTAATGATAGTATTAACATTAATATCAATAAGTTATCATCATCATTTATAGCGATACTTGAAGAAAAAAACCTAGATTATGCGGTAAAAGCAGAGTTACTGAAACTGCCATCACAGCAAGTTGTTGAAGCAGCGTTACAATTGGTTGATCCATTAGCGGTTTGGAGCGCTCGCCGCAAATTGGCTAAGGCGATTGCCCGACATATCTGGGTGCCTGCGCAAGCTATCATCACGCGTTTCATGACAGATTTAGGCAAATGTGACGCGGGGCAAAGGCGGCTTTTGAATGTGCTGATCCACTTGCTTGTTCTGACCAGAGAAGAAAAGCCCTATCAACAAGCTTTGCTGATGGCTGGCCATAAAAATATGACCATTTCTATGGCTGGTCTTGGGGCGCTCAATCAGTCTGATGCCGCTGAACGTATGCAGGCAATGGCTGAGTTTGAAGAACGCTGGAAAAACGACTCTCTTGTCATGGAAAAATGGTTTTCACTTGAGGCTTCCTGTCCATATGTATCCACGCCTAAGCATTGTGATGAACTGATGAGGCATCCGGCGTTTGATCCAGGAAATCCAAACAAATTGCGTTCCGTAATTTCTGTTTTTGCGGCTCTAAATTATCGGATGTTTTATGCTAATGATGGCTCTGGTTACCTGTTTTTAGCGCACCATATTGCGGAAATTGACGCTCGCAATCCTCAGATTGCCGCCCGAATGGTTCTGCCATTAACGCGGTTTTCGCGATACCATGAAGACAGGCAAGCGTTGATGAAAGGGGCATTGATCCGCCTTAAAACTGCTAAAACCTTATCTTCAGATCTCTCAGAAGTAATAGAAAAAACGCTGTCCCCTAAGCGTTAGGCAGGATGCTTTAGCAAAAAAGCAGGGGTATGTTCGGTATCACGAAAACTGTTGCCTGAACAATCTGGCGGTTGATCTCTCTCACCTTCAACATTGCGATTATGGTTTCGCTGGCCTTTGGCTTTCCGTGATGAGGTTTTGTTATCATTTGTTGGTTCATTTGCATCTGATGCCTCAGATGATTTTGCCGAAGATGCCTTGGCAGGGGCTTTATCCGCTTTGCCATCACCTTGAAGCGTCGGAATAGATTTCCCGATAAGCTTCTCAATAGCGTTTAGATAGGTTTGATCATCTTCATTGGCGATAAAACTAAACGCCCGTCCAGACATTCCGGCACGGCCTGTTCTGCCGATCCGGTGCACATAGTCTTCGGGGTTATGTGGGATATCAAAATTAAAAACATGCGAAAGGCCGGCAATATCAATACCGCGCGCCGCCACATCACTAGCCACTAGTAACTTAACCTCATTGTCTTTAAAGCGCTTCAATGCTGCGTTACGGGCAGATTGCGACATATCCCCATGCAAACATTCGGCATCCATTCCATGACGTTCAAGCGATTGCTTGAGGGTAGCGATATCACGCTTTCTGTTGCAAAAAATAAAAGCGTTAGTGACTTGTTCGTTGTTAATCAACTGGCGCAAATCATCACGCTTTTTGCGAGGTGAGGATTTACAAATAAATTGTTCTACGGTTTCAGCAGTTGAAATCTCTGGGGATACCTCAATAATCTTGGGGTTAATCACAAAGTTTTCAGAAATCTTATAAATGGTTTTGTTCAATGTGGCTGAAAAGAACAGCGTTTGGCGTATTTTTGGAAGCAGCTTAGTGATTTTTTCTACATCTGGAATAAAGCCCATATCCAGCATGCGATCAGCCTCATCAATGACGAGGATTTTGACATCGCGCAAAAGCACTTTACCGCGTTCAAGGTGGTCAAGAAGCCGGCCTGGTGTTGCGATAAGCACATCCACACCGCGATCAAGCAAGGCGTCTTGTTCACCAAAGCTAACACCGCCAATCAACAATGCTGTTGTCAAATTATGGTTTTGTGAAAACTGTGTGAATGATTCTGATACTTGTGCCGCCAATTCACGGGTAGGGGTAAGTATCAGTGATCTCGGCAATCTTGCCTTGGCGCGTCCTGCGTCCAGAATATCAATCATAGGCAGAGTAAATGATGCTGTTTTCCCCGTGCCTGTTTGCGCGCTTCCAAGAACATCCCGACCCATAAGGATAACAGGAATGGATTTTTCCTGAATGGGAGTAGGGGTTTTATAACCGCATGACGCAACAGCAGACAGCAGTTTCTCGCTAAGGCCAAGTTCCTCAAATGATGTCATGTAATACCCTGAATATAAATTCGCTCATCTGGCGCAGAGGGTTAAATCAAGATGCTTAAGCATCGGTTCCCTCTTTATAAGCGAAACACACATCAGCGTCAAGTTTATTGCCATTTTTACTAGGGGGAGGTATATCCAGTCCATGCATTTCACACTCATTTTCATTCCTTGCCATATGGGAACTGCTACAGTCTTTGCAGAGCAAATTAAGCATTTTGAAACTAGTTACAAATATCAAATAGCTGACACCTTTGCTCATGATAGTATTTTTGATATGGCAACGGATGCACTGGCAAAAACCCAAGGCAAGATTGTCCCCATCGGGCTTTCTATGGGGGGCTATATTGCCCTCGAAATGGTAAAAATGGCCCCTGAACGGATTTCTGGTTTAGTCGTCATGGATAGCAACGCTCATAGCGAAACCGCTGAACGCCAGCGCCAACGCTTAGCAGAAAAAGGCCTTCTTCAGACAGGGCGCTATCAAGGGCTGACCAAGGCAGGGGCACGGAAAATGCTGTCTGCGGACAGTTTTCAAAACACCGCATTGGTGTCGCGCGTAATCGCAATGGCAAAAGAACCGGGGCTCGCCGTTTATGAAGCGCAACAAAAAGCCATTATCACACGATCAGATCATACACAGACCCTTGCTGGCCTTGCATGTCCGGCTTGTTTTATGGTGGGAGAAGAGGATCGCATCACGCCGCCCTTGTTGCACTACAAGATGTCAGAAATAACACCAATGTCAGAATGTGTTGAGATTGCCGGGGCAGGCCATTTGATCACGATGGAAAAACCAGATGTGGTTAACTCCCATCTTGAGCAATTTCTGAATAACCTTTCGGTATAGCTAAATATCTAGTGGCGCAATGATCGAAGGGGCATGATCACGGATATAATGAAAGCGTTTTTCCGCTTTTCGGCCCATCAAGGTATCGACAAGCCCATCAACGCGCCGACGATCATCTGCGTCATCACCTTGCCGTGCGGGTAAACTGACCTGCAACAGACGTCGTGTTTCAGGGTTCATGGTGGTTAGTTTCAGTTGAGCTGGCGGCATTTCGCCCAATCCCTTAAAACGGCTAACCTCAATCTTGCCTCTTTTAGCAAAATCCGATGCGATAATGGTTTCACGTTGGTCATCATCAAGGGCGTATCTGACCTCACCGCCTTGCGCCAAGCGATACAATGGTGGCTGAGCCAAATAAAGATGCCCCTTTTCAATCAATTCAGGCATCTGTTGATAAAAATAGGTCATCAGAAGCGCAGCAATATGGGCACCATCCACATCCGCATCAGTCATAATAATAATGCGGTCGTAACGCAGTTGATCAAGCGAAAACCCTTTGCCTGGCTGAACACCAAGAGCAAGGGCAAGATCGCTTAATTCTTGGTTTTGGCTTGTTTTATCGTCACTGGCAGAGGCCACATTTAGAATTTTGCCGCGTAAGGGAAGGACAGCTTGGGTGCGCCGATCACGCGCTTGTTTGGCGGATCCACCAGCCGAGTCCCCCTCAACAATAAAGATTTCTGTTTCATCGTTTCCAGATGCACTGCAATCTGCCAGTTTTCCTGGAAGGCGTAGTTTTTTTGTGGCAGATTTTCGGGCAACTTCGCGATCACGGCGCTTGCGTTTGCGGTCTTCCATGCGCGTGATAGCGGCTTCAAGTAAAAACCCTGCTCGTTCTTTATCTGCTGCAAGCCAAGTCTCAAAGCGGTCACGCAATGCGGTTTCCACCAGTTTCGTTGCATCTTGGCTGACTAGTTTATCTTTGGTTTGGCCTTGAAAATGTGGCTCGCGAATAAATACGGACAAGACTGCCCCGATTGAGGCCATGACATCATCAACCGTCAGGTCCGTTGCTTTTTTAATGCCAGCAATTTCCCCAAAGTTGCGCATTCCTCTAACAATGGCTTGCCGTAATCCTTGTTCATGGGTGCCGCCATCAGGGGTAGGGACAGTGTTACAATAAGAACTAACAAATCCATCTTCGTGATCATGAAACCACGTAATAGCGACTTCGACTTTTTCTCCGGAAAGGGAAACATTATCAGCAAAAGGCTGACTGATAAGCACATCCTGTTCGCGAGTGGCATCCATAAGAAAATCTTTTAATCCATCAGGATAGGAAAGCGTAATCTCAGTGGGAATATCTTGATCAGCTTTGATCAGCTCAGGGGCGCATTGCCAGCGAATTTCTACACCAGCAAACAGATAGGCTTTGGATCGGGCAAGCCGGTAAAGCGTTAAAGGTTTAAGCCTAGCCTGATCGCCAAAAATCTCTGCATCAGGGAGAAACCGCACTTGTGTGCCGCGCCGATTAGAAACGGTGCCTAGATTCTCTAATCCCCCCATAGCCTTGCCACGCGAAAAATGCTGACAATAAAGCGTTTTGTTTCGCGCTACCTCAACAGTCAATTCTGCCGAAAGGGCATTAACAACGGATGATCCTACACCATGCAAGCCCCCGGAGGTTGAATAAGCTTTACCGCTAAACTTGCCGCCAGAATGAAGCGTTGTCATGATGACTTCTAATGCAGATTTCCCAGGAAATTTAGGATGAGGGTCAGTGGGGATGCCGCGCCCATTATCGGAAATGGTTAAATGACCACTGGCCTCAAGGCGTATCTCAATGCGATTGGCATGACCTGCCACGGTTTCGTCCATGGCATTATCCAAAATTTCCGAAGCCAGATGATGAAGCGCCCGATCATCAGTACCACCAACATACATGCCTGGGCGCTTGCGGACAGGCTCAAGGCCTTCAAGCACTTCAATTTCTGCCGCAGAATAGGCAGAGTCATCGGTTTCAAACAGACTGTTCATGAACACAAAGCCATAGATATGGATAAAGGAGGCTTAACTTACCACAATATTTGGTATTGTGAAGCCTCAAGATTAGATCAGAAATACAAAAACCCCCGAGAGTTTATCTCGGAGGTTATGCAACTCAGAGGAGTGAGTGATTAAGAGGAATAATACATTTTGAACTCAATCGGATGCGGGGTATGTTCAAACGCATAGACCTCTTCCATCTTCAGTTCAATGTAGGCATCAATCTGATCATTGGAGAAAACATCTCCGCTGGTCAGGTAATCCCTGTCAGCGTCAAGGCATTCAAGGGCTTCACGCAGACTGCCACATACTGTTGGAATATTTTTCAATTCTTCGGCTGGCAGATCATAAAGATCTTTATCCATGGCTTCACCTGGATGGATTTTATTCCGAATTCCATCAAGTCCAGCCATTAGCATGGCAGAGAAAGCCAAATAGGGGTTAGCCATCGGATCTGGGAAACGCACCTCAACACGCTTACCTTTTGGATTGTCCACAAAGGGAATCCGGCAAGAAGCTGATCGATTTCGTGAGGAGTAAGCCAAAAGAACTGGGGCTTCAAACCCTGGAATCAAACGCTTATAAGAGTTGGTTGAAGGATTGGTGAAGGCATTTAGAGACTTTGCGTGTTTGATAATTCCACCAATATAGAAAAGCGCCATTTCCGAAAGATCAGCATAATTATTTCCAGCAAAGAGAGGGGTGTTATCTTTCCACAAAGACTGGTGCACATGCATGCCAGAGCCATTATCACCAACAATAGGCTTAGGCAGGAAGGTTGCGCTAACCCCATAAGCATGGGCAACCTGATGCACGCAGTACTTATAAAGCTGCATGTTATCAGCAGTTTCAATCAAAGTGCCGAACTTCATGCCCAGCTCATGCTGTGATGGCGCTACTTCATGGTGGTGTTTTTCAACAGGAACACCAATTTCACTCATCACGGAAAGCATTTCAGAACGAATGTCTTGACCACCGTCAACTGGCGGTACAGGGAAATAACCACCCTTAACACCAGGGCGATGCCCCATGTTGCCTTCTTCATAATCGCGGCCAGAATTGTAAGGACCTTCTACGGAATCAACCTTATACATCCCAACATTCATGCCAACATCAATTTTGACGTCATCAAAGATAAAGAACTCTGCTTCTGGGCCAAAAAAGGCAGTGTCTGCAATGCCGGCAGATGCCATATGGGCAAGAGCTGCTTTGGCTGTTGACCGTGGATCGCGTTCATAAGGCTGCATAGTAGCCGGATCAAGAACATCACAGAAAAGAGCCAATGTGGGTTGAGCAAAAAACGGATCAATGTAAAACCGGCTCAGGTCAGGCATTAGTGTCATATCGGATTCATTGATGGCCTTCCAGCCAGCGATAGATGACCCATCAAACATGAAGCCTTCGGCCAAAGCATCTTCATCAATCGTGTCAATGTGCTGCGTGACATGCTGCATCTTGCCACGTGGGTCGGTAAAGCGCAGATCAACATAGTTGACATCGTTTTCTTTCATGAAATCGATAATAGTTTTTGCATTCGTCATTGTCGTCACTCCTCTTTTGAAAAATATTTTAAATTAAATTGCGTCTGAACCACGCTCGCCGGTGCGAATGCGGATCACTTCTTCGATAGGTGAGATGAAAATTTTTCCATCGCCAATTCTGCCTGTTGTGGCAGAACCAAGAATGGCATCTACCGCTGCATCAACAAGATCGTCATCAAGAATGATGTCGATTTTTACTTTGGGAAGAAAATCAACAACATATTCAGCGCCACGATAAAGCTCCGTATGGCCTTTCTGACGACCAAATCCTTTGGCTTCGGTGATGGTAATGCCTTGAATGCCTACCTCATGTAAGGCTTCTTTGACTTCATCAAGTTTAAATGGCTTAATTATAACCTCTAATTTCTTCATAATTACCTCCATTGCTATTTCTAATTAAAGCAATATCGGTTCTTTTTTATGCTATGGTCAGAAAAGTTAATGAAATCAATTTAGAATGAAATTTCACTCCACCAAATTAGGGCTTCACACAGTGGTTTGTGCAATAATATGATTAAAAAAAGGGCAGGTTGATTAAAAAATAGGCAAAAATGGAAACTTTGGGCTATTGCTGGCTCAAAGCCAATTGAAAGCGTGCCAATGCCTCACTAATTGCGGCATCGGAGTTTGCACAGGAAAACCGCAAATACCCTTCACCCATTTGACCGAAACTGGTTCCAGAAATCACCGCAACCCCATGATCTTCAAGTAAAGTGTTTTGCCAAAACGATGATGGTTTTCCCGTACCCGTAATATTGCAAAAAGCATAAAATGCACCCAATGGTGCGGCGCAGGACACCCCGTCTAGGGCATTAAGCCCCTGATGTATGAGTTTTGCTCGCCGCTGAAAAGCGTGTCGCATGTCCTCAACACAATCTTGCGGACCAGTAAGGGCGGCTAGCGCGGCATATTGGGCAGCAGCGTTTACACAAGAATGGTCATTAACCGCCAGACGATCAGCAATATCAATCAAAGATTCTGGCCAAATCCCATATCCAAGTCGCCATCCCGTCATTGCATATGTTTTTGACCATCCATTTAGAATGATGAGACGATCCCTGATTTCAGGAAAACTCAAGCAACTGGTCATTTCAGCCGGATCAAATACCAGCTTGTCATAGATTTCATCGGACATCAGATACACATGCGGATGCGCTTCTAGTCCACGCACCAGTTTTTCTATTTCTTCTCTTGGGGTCACACCGCCGGTTGGATTAGCAGGGGAATTAATGATTATTAATCTGGTACGGTCATTAATTTTTGAAAGAATATCATCGGCATTCAGCGCAAATCCCTTTGCTTCAGACAAGGTATAAGGAATGCCTTTTGCCCCACTAAAACCGATAGATGACGCATAAATCGGAAAACCCGGATCAGGATAAATGATCTCAACTCCTGGCTCGCCCAATAATTGGGTGGCGAAAAACATCACAACTTTCCCACCAGGCAATATTTGCACATGATCGGGATTGATCTCAGCCTGATAGCTTTGGTGCAGGCTTTCTGCCACCGCCTGACGCAGGGCAGGGATACCTTTGGACGGCGTGTAACCATGCTGGCCATCACGCAGAGCCTTAATGCCAGCCTCAACAATATGCTCAGGGGTAGGAAAATCTGGCTGGCCAATGCCCAGATTGATGACATTGCGGCCTTGATCAGCTAAGGCGGCGGCTCGGGCTAAGACGGAAAAAGCGGTTTCAGTTCCCAGATTAGCAGCGCGGTGATGCATGGTGATTTCCTTTTATGTAAATAATACCCATCCAGATAATCGCAATTCTGATCACGTTGTCCAGAAGAATAGATAAGAAACCCTCTCAAATCTTATGGTCACACTTGACGTCAGCCTGACTAGGCTATATGAGGTGGACATTAATTTATGGCGGGTGTAGCTCAGTAGGTTAGAGCGCCAGATTGTGGCTCTGGAGGCCGCCGGTTCAAATCCGGTCACTCGCCCCAGATTTTTTATTGTGGTCAATCTTTTGGCCATGTCTTTTTTTGATTTTAATGAAACGGCTTATATGTATCTCAAAGATGGCTAGGCCAACGAACATAACCATATAAAAGCGGGGCTATTTTAACCATGGGTGTGAAGCAAATACGGGAAGACGGACTGAAGCGGGAATTTGAAATTGGTTTAACCGCCGCAGAAATCAGCAAGAAAATTGATGAACGCATCGCAACCTTGGCTACACAAGTCAAGATGCCTGGTTTTCGTCCTGGCAAAGTTCCTGTGAGCATTGTAAAAACGCGTTATGGCAAACAAGTTCTTGGTGAAGTCATTCAGGCCGCTATTGATGAAGCGGCGAATTCTATTATCAATGAGAAAAAATTACGCCTAGCGACCAACCCGTCCTTGAATATCACGGAGTACGAAGAAGGTGGTGATCTCAAAGCGGTCATGGCGATTGAGATTATGCCAGAAATTGAAGACGTTGATCTCAAAGGGATTGCCGTTGAAAAATGGTCTGTTGCCATTTCCGACAAAGAAGTGGAGCAAGCACTAGAGCAACTGGCTAATGAAAACCGCCCAACAAAACCTATTTCTAAGCCAAGAGCCGTTAAATCAGGCGACACCGTTGTGATCAATTTCATCGGCCGCATTGATGGTGAAGCATTTGAAGGTGGTTCTGCTGACGGTCATCAGCTTAAAATTGGTTCAAACAGTTTTATTCCTGGATTTGAAGAAGGTTTGATTGGTGCCAAATCTGATACCACGATTGATGTTAAGGTGCCTTTCCCTGCGGATTATCCTGCAGCACATCTGGCCGGTAAGGATAGTGTTTTTGAAGTAAAGATTGTTGAGATTCGCGAAGATGATGATGTCAAAATTGATGACGAATTTGCCAAAACCTTTGGCATGGATGATCTCGCCGCATTAAAAACAGCCCTGCAACAGCAAATGCAACAACAACACGCTGCCGCAACCCGCAACCAGACCAAAACTTCTGTTCTCGATGCTTTAGATAAGGTTTTCGGTGAAGTTGAAGTGCCTGAGACCCTTTTTAAACAAGAGTATGACCAGATTTGTCATCAGTTCTATCCTCACGCGCATTCTCATGACCATGACCATGACCACGATAATGGCGATCAAGAAGCGCATAATCATGCCGCCGATGAGGGGATGACCGATGCGGAAAAAGAAGAGGCAAGCATGATTGCCCATCGCCGCGTGCGTCTGGGCATGGTTTTGACCGATATTGGGCAAAAGAACAATATGCAAGTTACGGATGAAGAACGTAATCGTGCGATTTATGCTGAAGCACAAAAATACCCTGGCCAGCAAAAAGAAGTATTGGAATATTTCTCTAAGAATCCACAAGCGGCTCAACAACTATCTGGACCGATTTTTGAAGAAAAAGTCATTGATTACATTCTTGAATTGGCAAAGGTGACTGATAAATCAGTTTCAGTCGAAGAGCTTTATGCTGAAGATGAGTTTGAAACCCTGAAAAAGAAGAGTCGTGAGACGGCTTCTAAATCAGGTGGGGCAAAGAAATCAGCGGCAAAGAAAGCCCCAGCCAAAAAGGCTGAAGCTAAGAAAGCATCAGAGAAAAAGGATGAAGCCAAAAAGCCAGCTGCCAAAAAGCCAGCTGCAAAGAAAACAGCCAGCAAAAAGAAAGACAGCTGATCTTGCAACTTAATATGATCAGTCTTATTTCAAATCTAAGCATAACAGGAATGTCCCATGTCACATGATCCCACTACTTTATCCGCGCTTGTCCCAATGGTGGTGGAACAGTCCAGCCGCGGCGAACGCGCTTATGATATCTATTCAAGGCTTCTCAAAGAAAGGATCATTTTTGTAAATGGCCCTATTGATGATGCAGTGTCATCTGTGGTTTGTGCACAGCTTCTGTTTCTTGAGAGTGAGAATCCAACACAAGACATCTCAATGTATATCAATTCTCCTGGCGGCATAGTTACCTCAGGTTTAGCAATGTATGACACGATGGAATATATCCGTCCTGATGTTTCAACCGTATGTATTGGGCAAGCGGCTTCTATGGGATCGCTTTTGTTGATGGCAGGGGCAGCAGGTAAGCGTTATAGCTTGCCAAACGCACGCATTATGACGCATCAGCCTTCTGGTGGATTTTCAGGCCAAGCCTCAGATATTGAGATTCATGCACGAGAAATCTTAAATCTGCGTGAACGTCTCAACGGGATTTATGTAAAACATACCGGCAAGAGCCTAAAGGACATCCATAAAATTATGGAGCGTGATACCTTTATGACCGCGGATGAAGCCAAATCATTTGGTTTAATTGACAATGTGGTTGATAAACGACCAGCACCAAAAAAATAGTCTTTTAACCTTATTTTTTTCGGTAATTTTCTGAGGAATACAAAAAAGGCATTGATAGGGTGGGTTGATCCTGTCTAAAATAGTCCTTGAGGAGTATATTATGTCTACGTCAGGTAATTCCGATAAAAACACCCTCTTTTGTTCTTTTTGCGGTAAAAGCCAGCATGAAGTGAAGAAATTGATCGCCGGTCCTACCGTGTTCATTTGTGATGAATGCGTCGAGCTTTGTATGGACATTATTCGCGAAGAGCATAAATCTTCTGCAACCCGATCTTCGGATGGGGTGCCGACCCCTAATGAGATTTTCAGTTTTCTTGATGAATATGTTATTGGCCAACAAAGAGCCAAAAAGGTTCTTTCGGTTGCTGTGCATAACCATTACAAGCGTCTTGCCCATAACGACAGCCCTGATGATGTTGAGATTTCAAAATCAAACATCATGCTTATTGGGCCAACAGGATGCGGAAAAACCCTCTTGGCGCAAACCTTGGCTAGGGTATTGGATGTGCCTTTTACCATGGCTGACGCGACAACCTTGACTGAGGCAGGATATGTTGGGGAAGATGTTGAAAACATTATCCTTAAACTGCTTCAAGCAGCAGATTATAATGTTGAACGCGCCCAAAGAGGGATCGTTTATATTGATGAGATTGATAAGATTTCACGCAAATCTGATAACCCTTCTATTACCCGTGATGTATCAGGGGAAGGTGTTCAACAGGCGTTGCTCAAAATCATGGAAGGGACAGTTGCATCAGTCCCCCCACAAGGTGGACGCAAGCACCCTCAACAAGAGTTTTTGCAAATTGATACCACAAACATCCTCTTTATCTGTGGCGGCGCTTTTGCTGGCCTTGATAAGATTATCGCTAATCGCGGTAAAGGGACTGGTATTGGCTTTGGTGCTGATATTGAGGCCTCAGACGATCGCACCACTGGTGAGCGTCTGTCCCAAGTTGAACCTGAAGATCTGCTTAAGTTTGGTTTGATACCTGAATTTGTTGGGCGTTTGCCTATCCTTGCTACGCTTAATGATCTTGATAAAGACGCACTTATCCGGATTCTGACCGAACCTCGTAACGCCTTAGTGAAACAGTACCAATCCTTATTTGCCATGGATGATGTTAATCTAGAGTTCCGTGACGATGCTCTGGACGCTATTGCTGATAAAGCCATTCAGCGTAAAACCGGGGCACGGGGTTTAAGGGCTATTGTTGAACAGATTCTTATGGATACGATGTTTGATATTCCCACCGAGAACGACATCAAAGATGTGATTCTTAATCGTGATGTTGTTGATAAGGGACAAAAGCCTATTCTGGTTCATGCTGATGTGTCAGCAAGTGAAGCAGACGGGATGGCCTGATATCCCAATTCATAAGATGATGCCGTCTAAGGATGCATTGCATCAATCTTGAATTTGCGCCACCATTACCCATATTAAAAGCATCTTATTCATCTTTGATACAGGCGTATTATGTCAGATACTAAAAAAACAGAAGTCGAAGCAGGTCAAAACACTTATCCTGTTCTGCCTTTACGGGATATTGTGGTTTTTCCCTATATGATTGTTCCCTTATTTGTGGGACGCGAGAAATCTGTTCGGGCGCTTGAAGATGTCATGAACAAGGACAAACAAATTATTCTTGTAACCCAGCGCGAAGCAAACGAAGAAAACCCAACTGATGGTGATCTTTTCTCTGTTGGAACGCTTGGCACGGTTATGCAATTGTTAAAATTGCCTGATGGTTCAATTAAGGTTCTGGTGGAAGGGCATCAACGCGTTGAGATTACGCGTTTTGCCGAAAACGATAAATATCTTGAGGCTGAAATTAAAGATATTGATAATATCCAAAGTTCAGATGATGTGGAAATTGAGGCACTTGGACGGACAACGCTCCAGCAATTTGAGCAATATATTAAGCTCAATAAAAAAATTCCATCCGAAGTCATGGTCTCATTTGGTCAAATCGAAGATGCTGGCAAATTAGCAGACAGTATTTCTTCGCATTTGGTGGTTACCATTGCTAACAAACAAGAACTCTTGGAATTGCTTGATGTAGGTGATCGTCTGGAACGCATTAGTGAGCTGATGCGTGAAGAAATTGGCGTCATGAAGGTTGAACGTCGCATCCGCAATCGCGTAAAGCGGCAAATGGAAAAATCACAACGCGATTACTATCTGAACGAGCAAATTAAAGCCATTCAGAAAGAACTTGGTGACGGGGAAGATGGTGGCAATGAGATCACTGAACTCGAAGAGCGCGCTGCGAAAACTAAACTGTCCAAAGAAGCTAAAGAAAAAGTCAATGCTGAGCTTAAAAAGCTCAAGAATATGAGCCCAATGAGCGCAGAAGCAACGGTGGTTCGTAATTATATTGATACCCTTTTGTCTTTGCCCTGGAAGAAAAAGTCTCGCATCAATTTAGATATCAATGAGGCAAGAAAGGTTCTTGATACGGATCATTATGGGCTTGATAAGGTCAAGGATCGGATTATTGAGTTCTTGGCTGTTCAGCAGCGCATGAAAAAGATCAAAGGCCCAATTCTTTGTCTAGTAGGCCCTCCGGGTGTTGGCAAAACCTCACTTGGGAAGTCTATTGCAAGAGCAACGGGACGCAAGTTCACGCGTTTTGCGTTAGGCGGCATTCGCGATGAAAGCGAAATTCGTGGTCACCGCCGTACCTATATTGGGTCAATGCCAGGAAAAGTGATGCAAAGCCTTAAAAAAGTTGGCAGTTGTAA
>Ga0181569_10002785_pt1 | contig 13726 bp, 8 predicted proteins | sample 101ome_19_FD_132452 | JGI IMG/M metagenome (GOLD analysis project Ga0181569, IMG submission 132452) | Coastal salt marsh microbial communities from the Groves Creek Marsh, Skidaway Island, Georgia - 101405AT metaG (megahit assembly) | ecosystem: Environmental > Aquatic > Marine > Intertidal zone...
CAATCCTTGGGCTCCCGACCGAAGCCCCGGTGTTTCATCATCTGGATCAGCCGTGGCAGTAGCTGCAGGCTTGTGCCCCATCGCCTTGGGCACTGACACCGGCGGCTCCATACGCTTTCCCTGTGGCAACAACCGACTGGTGGGGCTTAAGCCAACGGTGGCTACTTTCGACGAGGGAGGCTGCTTCCCTTTGTCCTCAGGGCTGGATCATATCGGCCCGATCGTTCGCTCGGTGCAAGATCTTGAGGTGGCCATGCTGGCCATGGGTTGGAATCCCAAGCCCGTAAGCGTAAACTCTGGACGAGTGGCGGTTGATCGAAAACAGCTGTCGCAACGCTGTGATCCGAAGATTCGCAGTTTGCTTGAGGTCAATCTGGAGGGGCTAGAGCGGCTGGGCTACCAACTTGTGGATTACGATCTTGAGGCTGTGCAATGGCCACTGGCGATGGGGTGGCTGGATAGGGTGGGCGTGTCAGCCCTGCGTGAGCACCAGAAATTTCATATGCGTCACGCGAAACAGTATGGGCCGGCCTTTAGTTGGTTGTTAGAACATGGCGAGCGTGTTGCGACAGACCGGTTGCGCGAGCTGGAGCATATGAGTGCCGCCTGGAGTAGAGAGCTTGATCACCTGCTCTCTGGTGTCGATGCCTTGGTTTGCCCCGTCTCGGCCTATCCCAACCCGCCCTTGGGTAACTCGGGTGCCCCTCCATCACCGGAGGCTATAGCCAACTCGGTGTATTACACCGCGCCTTTTAATTTCTCGGGCCATCCGGCGTTGACGCTACCCATGGGGTTTGTCGATGGTGCACCTTCTGGATTTCAACTGATTGGCCAGAGCCATAACGAGGCAGGTCTGATTGCGTTGGGGCAACGCATTCAAGAAGCCCAGCCGTGGTCTGATCATCCGACAGAATTTGAGTGAGCTATGAAAGAGATGCTGACAGCTGCGCAGAGCATTGTTGATCGATTAATTGATCACGGGGTGGATACTATTTTTGGTATTCCTGGCGCCCAGACATATGCGTTTTTTGATGCCTTAGCGCAGCGCAAATCCGACGTGCGTTTGGTGATTGCCCGCCACGAGCAGGGTGCGGCGTACATGGCCTACGGTTATGCCAAATCCACCGGAAAACCTGGGGTGTATTGCGTGGTGCCAGGCCCTGGGGTACTCAATACTACTGCCGCACTCGTCACGGCCCACAACGCCCCCGTTTTGTGTATCACGGGTCAGGTACCTAGCGAATTTCTGGGGGTCGGACACGGCATGCTCCATGAGTTGCCCGATCAGCTAAATACCCTGCGCACCTTAACTAAATGGGCCTCTCGCATCAATTATCCGGACGAAGCGGCCCAGTTGGTAGATGAAGCGTTTCGGAATATGTTGTACGGACGCGTTCAACCCGTCGCGCTCGAAATTCCGATGGATGTGTTGGCGCAAACTGGTATGCCGGTGACTCTTCCCACGGTAGCGCCACAGCCGCCGCTGCAGCCTGATCCTACGCGCGTGAAACGTGCTGTGGAGCTGATTAAGACCGCGCAGAAGCCAATGATTTACGTTGGAAGCGGTGCGGTGGGCGCGGCGGCGGAGATCCTCGAACTGGCCCGCAAGATTCAGGCACCGGTGGCCTCGTTCAGGGGAGGCCGCGGCATCGTGGGTGATGATACCCCTTACGGCTTCAACTGCGCCTCGGGGTACAAGTACTACCCGGATATCGATCTCATGATTGGCATTGGCACACGATTAGAGTTGCCGGCGTTTCGCTGGCAGGCAGGGGTGGCGAATCATAATATGATTCGGATCGACACTGACCCTACCCAGTCAGTTCGACTTCGTGGTGATGTGGCGCTGGTCGCCGACGCTCAGTGCGCGACTTCGGCAATTTTGAATGGCTTGGGCGATTATGCATCGCCGGAACTCCGCGAGTCGCAGTTTGCTGAGATAAAAGCCGAGTCCCATCAGGAAATCCAGAAAATCCAGCCGCAGATGACCTACCTCAATATCATGCGCGAGGTGCTGCCGCGGGAGACTTTTGTGGTTGAAGAGATCAGCCAGTTTGGCTTTGCCTCGTACTATGGCTTTGAGCTGTATGAGCCCCGCAAGTTGGTGACCTGCGGTTATCAAGGCAACCTCGGTCACGGTTTTCAAACTTCGTTGGGTGTGCGCGTGGCCCAGCCTGACTGCCCGGTAGTATCGATTACTGGGGATGGTGGTTTTATGTTCGGTGTGGGAGAGCTAGCTACCGCGGTTCAGCATCGAATCGGCGTGATTGTGTTGGTGTTCAACAACAACGCCTACGGCAACGTACGCCGTGATCAAGTTAATTTTTATGATGGTCGAGTGCATGGATCGGAGCTGGTAAATCCCGATTTTGTGGCCCTTGCACAAAGTTTTGGTGCACGGGGCTACCGATCGGAGTCACCTGAGGAATTCCGTGAGCTATTAGCGCAGGCGCTGACCGAAACGAGGGATGGTCCGGTGCTGATTGAAGTGCCGATCGAGCGGGGTTCAGAGGCATCGCCCTTTGAGTTCATGTTGCCGAACAACTATGGGCGTTAACTGTGTGAAGATTGTGCGCGCGGTCTGTGGTCGATGACGGGCCACCTCTTGTCAGAGCGAGAGAGGGTTAGGGCAATCGCGCTTAACTAGGTTGCCAAATAACGAAGAGCTTGGTCGATAACCAAGTTGGCATGCAGCCAGACACTTTGTTCCCAATCTGCGTCTTTTGGCGAAAAAAATTCAGCAACCTTGGTATCCCATTCCGAGGCCTCAAACTGTGAAGCAATGGAGGGAGTGGGTTTTATGGCGAGTTGTTGCAGAAGGACGTTGAGCATTGTGTCGCTGTCGTAGGTGCCGAATTCCAACACGATGTTGACTAAATGCGACGCGTTGACTGAGCGGGTATAACCTTCAGTCGAGTGCCCAGTTACCTGATAATAGGTGGCCTCGTTACCCGGCGCGCGTGGGGCAATCACCCAGTTACCGAACACGTCTTCAGCGGTGGTCAATTCATCGCCGATCTGCATGCAAACGGCACTGCCGTAGCCATAGGGACCGACGCCGGTATGAAAATCAATGATGACAGTTTGACGCGCCCGTTGAGTATGTTCTCGTAGTAGGTTCAATAAGGTGGCGTTCGACCACGCCAGCTGGGAACCTCCGTAACTAAAGCCTTTTGGGTACTGGTATTGCCCTGCCATTAGGCCTGCCAAAACAGCTGGTTTGCCCAGTTTTTCAACGGTCTCGAGTAAAAACTGTTCTACGTTGTCGTGGGAGCAGTGAGCAATGGCATCAGCGAGGTTGGCATAGAGTTGGTTGGTGGGGAGGGGGTTGTCAAAGGATAAGTGATTGCGGCACAGATCTATGTTGTCTTCGTTATTGCGTCGACAGTAGAAGGCACCCCAGGGATTTACTGCATGCACCAGCAAGACCGCGCAATCCTCGGGAAGATTGGTGAAACGACCCTCCCTTAGCATTTGCGACTGGCAATAAGACCCGGCGGGAAGTTCGGGACCGTGGGTGCCCGAGGTGAGTATCAGTAATTTACTGGCATCGACACGACCCACCAGTGCCCAGTCCATAGCTAACGAGTCATCAGTGGGTAGGAATGACGATCCAGAACGTGTCCGACTGGTGATTACAGCTTCTTGGAATTGGGCGCGACACTCTTGATAGGTACGAGCAAACCTTAGGGATCCGCAGTTCAAGTGGCCTCCAGAATGAAATCACTGGCTCTCTCGCCGATCATGATGGCTGTTGCATTGGTATTGCCCGATGGCAAGTCGGGCATGATCGACGCATCAGCTACCCAGAGATTTTCGACCCCACGGACACGCAGCTGTGGATCGACCACAGCCATGGGATCGCAGCCCATCTTGCAGGTGCCCACCTGATGGTACATGGAAAAACAGGCACCTCGCACAAATTGTTCAAGTTGCTCGGTACTCTCCACGCCTGCGCCGGGATAGCGTTCTCCCACGAGCGCTTGCCCCATGGGAGGTGTAGCCATCATCTTGCGAACAAAGCGCACTCCGGCCATGAGTGCTTCAACGTCAGCTTGATGACTGAGCATTTCATGCGAGATAACAGGGCGAGCGAATGGGTCTTTTTGGTTCAGGCTGAGAGTGCCGCGAGAACTCGGCCGCATCAGCCCAATGGCCGTACCCATTGCTCGATCGCGCACTAGCGAGGCACCTTTTTCATCAAAATCATAGGCAAATGGCGAAGAGATGAGTTGCAGATCGGGGAGTTCCAAGCCCGCATCAGTTCGAATAAACGCGTGCGCATGACCAATGCTGGTTGTCAGTGGTCCACGGCCGCGAAGGAGAAAGTTAAGCAAATGGGGAATGCCTCTAATCGGCCCCAGTTCATTGCCGTAACTATCCTCATTCAAATTAAAGCTGGCCATTACAGCAGGGTGATCCTGCAGATTTTGACCCACCCCTGGCACGTCGCTGACGGTTTTGATGCCTGCAGCGCTGAGGCTGTCTGCAGGACCGATACCCGATCGTAATAGTAGCCAAGGGGACCCAATGGCCCCGGATGCGACGATGATGCCTCGACTAGCAGCTGAGGTATGGGTGGAGCCGCTGCGCTGCCAGGTGATGGAGCTGGCTCGGGTGCCCTCAAAGTGAATTTGCTTAACCTCAGCGTTGCACTGCAGATCGAGCCCTGGGTGTTTCAGTAGTGGACGCAGATACGCCGATGCTGCGGTCTGTCGCCAACCTCCTTTTTGGGTCGCCTGCACGCGATCAACACCATCAGGGACTTCGCCATTAAGGTCATCGACTCGAGGTACACCCATAGCTTCGATCGAGGCGATCCACTTTTCCGTGAGCGGATGGGGGCTGCGTGTGTCGTCCACGGACTGCGGTCCGCCAATACCTCGAAACGTATTTTCACCCCGATTGTTGTCTTCCATGCGGCGAAGGTAGGGCAATAGATCCTGGTAGCTCCACCCAGCGCACCCAGTGCCTGCCCAGCGATCATAGTCCGCGCGGTGACCACGGATATACATCATGCCGTTGATGGCAGATCCGCCACCCAGGGCGCGTCCAGCAGGCCACACATCTGCACGGTTCAGGCGAGACGCATCAGGTTGAACAGCGTATTTCCAGTTTAGTTTATCACTGGCGATTGCGAGGGGAGAGCAGCAAGGGATGCTTACATAGGGGTGGCGGTCAGAACCACCCGCTTCCAGTACCAAGACGTTGGCTCCAGCTTGCACCAGCCTCGCAGCCACTGCGCTGCCGGCGGATCCCGCACCAATAACGATGTAATCGTGCATAGCGAATAACTCCCTATCTGAATATGTGGCGCTTGCGGTTGAGAAAACGCAGTATTTAAACGGATTGTCGCGAAACTGGTGCCGGATACTTATTTAGATAAGCATATTTTTTTTGATAGATGGCATAAGTGGAACTCGATGGATCGATGGAGCCTAGGCTTCGATAGCAACCTAGGAGCTCGATACCATGAATGCAGCTAAACATTACAATAAGACCGCCCTGCACGTGGCTTTATTTGGTGCCATGGGATTTCTGATGACGAGTCAAAGCGTCGCTGACTCCGCCCTAGAAGAGGTGGTTGTCACAGCTAGCAAGCGCGGTGAAATGTCGGTTCAAGATCTCCCTTTCAGTGTTCAGGCATTAAGTGGCAATCAGCTGACCGAGCTAGGGGCGACGGGTATCGAAGATATCTCTGCTCTTGTTCCGGGATTCACAGCGTATAACGCTGGATCGAATCAGAAAAAGCTGCGAATTCGGGGTATTTCGAGTAGCAGTGAGTCTGAACCCCAGGAGACAGTTGGTGTTTATCTCGACAACATTCCGATTACCGGTGCCGGCGGCACTAATAACGAGAACGGTGCCACGCCAGATATCAACCTCTTTGATCTCAACCGGGTTGAGGTAATAAAGGGGCCGAGTGGCACTATATACGGTGCTGGCTCCATGGGTGGGACGGTGCGCTACATTGTTAATGAGCCATCAACAGACGGCTTTAGCGGCCGAGCTGAGGTGACCGGTAGCACCACCAAAAATGGCGACGAGAGCTACGCTGGGAACCTAATGCTCAATGTGCCATTAAGTGACTCCCTTGCAGCGCGAGTGGTGGTTGGTCAGCGTGAGGTGGGTGGTTACATTGATAATATTGTTCAAACTGGTGTATCGGATGCTCCCAAAAAGGGCCCTGAGAACGACATCAACGCCGATTCAGTGACATCGGCAATCGTCAGCGTAAAATGGCAGGCGAGTGACCGCTTGAGTGTACTGGCTCGGTACGTGCGCAACGAATATGAAGTGGATGGTGAGGGCAGTATCGATGCTGACGCTAGGATCAAGCTGAATCCAAACTACACTCCCCCTATGTCTGATCTGCAACAGGTTAGATACATTGAGGAGGTAAATCAGGATGAGCTGGACCTTTATTCCCTAGATATTGAGTATGACTTTGATACGGTAACTTTTGCTTCGAGCACCGGCTACACTGAGCGCACCACATTTGACCGTCAGGATACGTCAATCGTATCCATGCTGTTCTTTGGAACGAGCCCTGGCCAAATTGGTGGGCCAGCCCAAATTGCCGGTCCGTTGGACAACGATACAGAATATGAACAGTTCACACAGGAATTCCGACTGACCTCAAATCATTCTGGAAACTTATCTTGGTTGGTTGGAGCGTACTACTTCGATTTGGACAAGAAGTTCTCTCAGGGCGGGACCATCCCTGGGCTAGACGACTGGTTGGGTGGTTTAACCGATCTACTCGGTACTCCTGACGTGCCGTTCGAAAGCCTAACCACACAGAATCTCGAACAAATGGCGTTGTTTGGTGAGGCGACCTGGGAGTTTGCCACCGATTGGATGTTCACCGTGGGTGCTCGGTGGTTTGATGTTGAACAGGACTTTTTGCAGGTCGCTAACGGCTTGATCAATGGAGGACCGTCAACTCAAGGCGGCGAGGCGTCAGAAACTGGTGTCAATCCACGCTTTTCCTTGTCGCATCAGGCGTCGGAGTCCACATTGTTTTACGCTACCGCCTCCAAAGGTTATCGGGTGGGGGGGATCAACCAACCAGTGCCCCTAGATGCTGGTACTGGCTGTCGCGATGAACTTGAAAGTTTGGGCTTTGCTGCAGCACCGGGATCATTCGAATCAGACTCTTTGTGGAGCTACGAGTTGGGTTCAAAAATGGAATTCCAAGACAGGCGAGGCAGGCTGAACGCCGCCGTGTACTACGTTGATTGGCAGGATATTCAGGCACGTAAGCAATTGGCTTGTGGCTTCACTTTTTATGCGAATTCAGCCGAAGCTGAGGTTTACGGCGCAGAAGTTGATTTTCAGTACCAGCTGACAGATGCCTTCATGATTGCGGCAGCGGTGGGCTATAACGATGCTTCACTGTCGAAAGACGATCTGTTTTTCAACGCACAGAAAGGCTCTGATGTGCCCGGCGTTTCTGATCTGACCTACAGTCTTACCGCGCGCTACGATATGAATTTAATGTCTATGCCGATGTATGTGGCTGCCGATTATCGCTACATGAGTGAATTTAACAGCCTATTTGACAGTGGCGATCCCACCAACCGCACGGCTGGTGATTTCGGGCTGCTCAATTTGCGTGCCGGCTTGAATGTCTCCGATATGGTGGATGTCACGGTTTTTGTAAAGAATGCTACTGATGAGCTCGAGGTAACGGGTACTCAATCGAACCTATTTGGCGATTATGCGTTTGTCACTCGTCCCAGGGAAATTGGCGTCAGGTTGAATATAGACTTTTAACTAACGCACAACATTGCTGGAATATTTGGTCCAGTAGCTAGGGGAAGTAGCCAGTGATTCAACCGACTTACTTTCTTTACTCTGGACCCGCCATCGTGGTGTCGATGCTCACTATGGCGCTGGTCGTTTACATTCCCGCTTTTTATGCCACTGAGGTTGGCTTGGGCCTGACCGGAACCGGCCTGCTGTTCCTGGTGGCACGAGTCTGGGACGCCATCATCGACCCTCTGGTGGGTTCTCTCTCGGATTCCACCCGATCACGCTGGGGTGCTCGCAAACCGTGGATCATCGTCGGGACGCCGCTTCTCATATGGACGACGTGGCAGTTATTCAATCCTGGCGAAGGAATTTCCAGCATCAACATGTTGGTGCTGCTTATGCTGTACTACCTGGCATGGACGCTGGTGCAAATACCCTACCTCTCGTGGGGCGCTGAGTTATCCAATGACTACAAAGAGCGAGCCCGCATAGTGGGTGTGCGTGAGGGTGCTATGTTCATTGGCGTGTTGATGGCAACTGGTTTACCTATGTTGATTTTTCCTGGTCCTAAAACCAGCATAGGAGACATTCTTGGATTATTTGCTTGGATCACAGCGTTACTTCTCCCTGTCACGGTTGTATTAGCCATACGTTGGGTTCCAGCTGGATCCGTCGCAGAGACTAACTTTCAAAAACCTTACGCGAAAATGCGCAGCCTCCTAGGCAATGGCCCATTTCGGCGCTTGCTGCTGGCTACATTCCTCAGCTGGCTTGGTGTGCATGTGTACAATGCGGCGGTTTTATTAATTATTGAGTTTGGGCTTGCACTGCCAACCAATAATTTTCTGTTACTCGTTTTTATTCAGTTTCTGGTTGGTACTGGAATGGCGCCTATCATTACACGAAGTGCCAATCGTTGGGGCAAACACAAGGTTCTAGCAGCAGGGGTATTTGGCAGCGCTCTAACGCTTCCCATGATGCTCCTTGTCCAACCGGGCGCTATGTATCAAGTAATGATGGTTTTTGCTCTATTGGGTGTAGTGATTTCACCAATCTGGATATTACCCACGGCCCTTGTTGCTGATGCTGTTGATGTTGGGCGACTACAGGGTGGCGGCAATCAGGCTGGGGTCTATATGTCCCTCTACAATTTAGCCAACAAATTGGCTCTCTCATTGGGGGTGGGTATCGCATTACCACTGATGGATCTATTGGGTTTTGATCCAGCGGCCACCGATCCCGCCCTGACTGACGTAACAAGCTTGATGTTGGTTGGTCTAGTGCTACCCGGATTATTTTTGATCCCTGCAGGGTGGATTTTGTTGCGCTACCCTATCGATGCTAAAGCCCACGCTAAAATACTTGAACAGGTCAGCCGTTTATCTTGAAGACTGTTGCCATGTGTATTTCGCAGTCTGGAGGCATCAAAAAATGACAATCGATGATAATTTTCTGAGGGTCGCAGCAGCGCAATTTAGTCCTGAATATGCGGACATGGTAAGGGGTGTAGAGAAAGCCGTAGCCATTATTGAAGCCGCCGCTGACCAAGGCGTAGAGCTGCTGGTTTTTCCTGAGCTCTGGTTTTTGGGCTACCCTTACTGGGCCAGTATGGATACCAGAGCGTCGGCCTATGAATTCTGGTTGCAAAAATTTCTGAACACAGCTGGATCGATTGACGATCCTCGCCTTTTGCCACTATACGCCGCCGCAAAAAAGCACGGCATGATGCTGAGCATGAGTATCCATGAACGTATGGGTGGTACTCTTTATAATTCACTTCTCATGATTGGCGCCACCGGTAATCTCGAAGGCCATCATCGCAAGCTCATGCCTACCAATACCGAGCGACTACTTCACGGTCAAGGGCGGGGCGATGACTTTGTCGTTGTCAGCTCAAAAATCGGTAACATCACTGGGCTTCTGTGCTTCGAACATCAAATGCCTTTGTCGCGTGCGGCGGTGGGTACCTTCCGTCCCGTAGTCCATTGCGCTCAGTGGCCTGGCCATGCCTTTCTCAATCCCATCATTGATGCTTCTGTCCGCCAACTCGCACATGAAAATAGTTGTTTTGTTATTAGCGCACGGGAAGTCATGGATGCAACTTTTCTCGATGCCCAAGACGCTATAGGAACTGATGCCGGTCGTTGGAAGGCTGTCGGTGGTAGCGCGATTGCGGCCCCTGGCGCCACTTATTTAGCGGAGCCCGTGTTCGAAAAAGAGCAGTTGGTGATTGCTGATTTAGACCAAGATTTGGTCAGACAAAATCACTATCTAATTGACAATCAGGGGCACTACGCGCGCCCCGATGTGTTTGGATTTGAACTAAAGCAATATTCTGCGGACTAGTCGTTATTTTTCGCGGGTCAGAAGCCTGGGCGCCTCTATACTTCCCTGCTTGCGGATTGCTGCGGGCGTCATCCCAAATTCTTTGCGGAATGCCGTAGAGAAGTTGCTGGAGTACTGGTAACCCACTTCAAATGCAATTTGAGTGATCGGCAATTCACTTTCAAGTAGCAGTTTTATTGCAGCATCCATGGCTGCTCGATGGCGGTATTCGTATACAGTCACTCCCATAATATTGCGGAAGGTCTGTGTTAATTGAGTTTCGTTCCAGCCAACTGCTCTGGCTAGTTCAGATATGGTGGGTGAGTGAGAAAGATCCTGGTCCAACAGGTCGCAGATCGCTATGACGCGTTCCAGGTCATGCTTTCTCGGTTGCGTGCTTGTCGCGCCACCAGCCATTATTGATACGTACCGCAGCATCTTTCCCAGTAGATCAAGACAGCCCGCTTGCAGCTGTATGCCGTGGAGTGCGCCCGCACCACTGATGTCAAATAAACGCCGCGTCGCTGCGAGAATTTCTGGCGGCATTTGAAAGCCCATGGAAAAAAAGTCGTATGCGCGATTGTTAATCATGTCGGAAATTGGGACGGGGAGGGATACTTCTGAGTCGTCGCTAATTTGGTCTAGAAACTCACGGCTGCAGAACAAGGTCAGGGACAGTTCCTGTGTATTGGCAGCAAACACCTCGGTTTTTGGCATACCTTCAGGTTGTAACAGCATTCCGCACGCCATCGGTTGAACGCTTTCGGTAATCGATTTGCTATTAAGCGCTAAGCCGCTGTGACCCCGCAGTCGAAAATGAAGCTTTAGCATGCTGTCGCTGACATAGGTCTCAGAGTGGTTAACGTTATGCTGAACGTTGCTAATCAACGCCACCAGCCCCTCTCTGATCAACATACATTCTCGAATGCCTGAAGCGCCCGCGGATTTGGGTTGCATACGAACTAGGTTATCTGGCGTTGAAAAATCAACATTTATGGCTTCGTTGTGGGAGTTCAGAGTCGACAAAATTGATGTGTAAAAGTGATTTTGGGGACTTGTTCGCATGATTCATCAGCCTTTTCTGCAGGGGCGCACTCACGTTTAACTGTTATACAGTCGTTTAGCTATGTCGAAACTCCACCAGCTTTTTTCGCGTGTAACTCTTCATACCATCAAGGCCGCCTTCAACACCAAACCCAGATAATTTTGCGGGTTCGGCACTTTGCGCCAGCCATGCGCTCTGCCCAGTGGTTTGTCCTGTAGTAACGGTCAACTTACCAACGTCAATCAGGTCTGCCAATTGATGGGCGCGAGCATAGTCACGAGTATACAGTGTGGCCGCCAGCCCATATTGACAGTCATTGGCAAAGTGGACGGCTTGTTCGTTACCCTCAAATGGCATAACACTAATAATAGGCCCGAAGATTTCTTGTTGCGTCACCCAGTCTTGCTGTTGGGCGCCTTTGATTACTGATGGCCCGACATAAAACCCGGATTCGCCAGTCCGGCCCTGCAATCCATCCAGCATGATGGTGGCTGAGGAACTGTGGGCAGCAGCCATGGCATGCGCCACTATTTGAAACTGCAGCTTGTTGGCTAACGGCCCGAGCACACAAGTCTCGGAGCTTGGATCATCAGGCGTAAAGTCATTGCAAGCAGCCACCAATGCGTCTGTTAGCAGATCGTATGCAGGTCGCTCAACATAGACCCGGTTGCGCGCCACACAGACCTGGCCCGTATTCCAAAGTGCGTCAGCCGCCAGTCGCTGGGCTAATTGTTCTACGTTTTTCGGCGTTACCGCATCAGCAAAAACGATGGAGGGTGATTTGCCGCCGCACTCCAATAATACTGGCGTTAGGTTGTTACTGGCACTTGCCATCACCTTGCTTCCGATCTTGGTTGATCCTGTAAAGGTCACCAGATCTATGTCGGGTTGAGAAACTAGAAATTGGGAGATATCACTGCTCCCGGTAACCACCGCCAGAACGCCAGCGGGGAGACCCGTTTCCTCAGCGATCTGAGATAGGAGTACGGTAGAGGCGGATGCATACGGTGATGGTTTTAATATGACAGTATTACCCGCGGCAAGCGCGGGTGCTGCTTTGAGAGCAGAGTTAATCAATGGAAAGTTCCATGGCGTGATGGCTGCTACTACGCCGCGAGGCACCCCAAGGTGGAGTTCATGACTGAATGGGGTAAGTGGCGCGACATCGCCGTAAACTTTATCGATAGCATTGGCGTAAAATCTAAAGAATGCTGCCGCGATATTTACCTCATCGCGAGCGGCAGAAATGGGTTTCCCCATTTCCTGGGAATCGAGGCCGGCAAGTTGCTCTTTCCGTTGCTCAATGGCGTCAGCGATGTCATTTAAGGCCTTAGCACGTTCTTCGGGAGGCATCCGCGCCCACGTAATCCTAAACGCGTCTCTCCCATTGCGGATGGTTGAGAGCACGTCGGATTCGCTCATTTCGACTACAGGAAGCCCCTCTCGTCCCGTAGCAGGACAAACTTTGTGGAAGATACCTGCAGCGATTCTCGCCTCACTGGCATCTGCCTTGGTCACTGTCATGGTCAGGAACTCCAGTCTCTAGACATTGCTTAAATGTTTGCTTTACAAAAATGCCATTCACAAACCACGGGATTCTTTTGCTAACGGCAGAAAAATATATGCAATTTCTTTTTTTATAAAGTTGGGTCGTAAAGCGATGTTAGCGTTAGCCTGCGTAACCCTTATTTCAGCAGTGGGATGATCACTGCCTTTAAAACCTCACCCACTTGAGGGCCTTGCGGAGCAAGAAACCGACTAAACCGCCCGCTTTCGGTGGCTCGATTCGCTGTTTAGTGCGGGCTAGTGCGGGATTTTCACTAATCCGATTCGGTTACTACTGCTCTGATGAATCAGCAGATTCTTATCGGCTGTCACCCACACATGGCGCACGATGCCGATCCCCGATGGAATAGCCCAGCTTTGAAAACTTTCTGTAGCGGGATCAAAGCGCACCAGCGCATCTGGCCGCATACCCGACTCGTTATACCAAACCACATCATCGATCACCGCAATCGCGTAGGGGTGGGACGATGGCCCGCTTGGAGAATCCCACTGTGTCACCGCCCCCGTTTCGGGATTGAGTCGGCCGATCTTGCCGAGTGACGAGTTGACGAACCAGATGGCGCCGTTGCTGGCAACATCGAGCCGGCGAATACGGGTGCGCTCATCGGGAATGTCGAAGTAACGTATGGCGAGTGTCTCAGGATCGATTTCGGCAATCGCATTGGTGCCATTGTGCGCAACATACAAGAGCCCACTCTGGGCTACCTTGATGCCGTAGGGACGGGCGCGGGTTGCCACTTCCACAAGTTCGCCGGTGGTGGGATTCAGCCTACCGATCATCCCCGCATGCTGAGCGGTGAAGTACAGCATGCCGTTGGGGTGGAACACACCGGTGTGGGGATCTTTTGATGTGGTTGGAAAAATGGTGATGTCGCCGCTGACCGGATCGAGCCGTCCGATCGTGCTGTTGCTGTTCCCCATGTACCAGATGTTGCCCTGATCGTCGGGCAGAATTGAGTGAGGTCTGGCGTCGGCGGGAAGCTGGAACTCTTCCATTTTGCCGGTCTCGGGATCAAGGCGGCCGGCGAGTGA
>Ga0181569_10002786_pt1 | contig 13725 bp, 10 predicted proteins | sample 101ome_19_FD_132452 | JGI IMG/M metagenome (GOLD analysis project Ga0181569, IMG submission 132452) | Coastal salt marsh microbial communities from the Groves Creek Marsh, Skidaway Island, Georgia - 101405AT metaG (megahit assembly) | ecosystem: Environmental > Aquatic > Marine > Intertidal...
CTTCAATGTGGGGCGATTGTTGGCGGTCAGAATGGCATTGGAACCACATTTTCTGGGGTGAGGGTTACCGGAGATCAATTCATCTATGGACATGTTGGTGATTCTTACATCCTTCATTACGATCACTCCCAGAGTCAACTTCATCACATTTCGAAAGTCCATACCCTAGCAGCTGAGCTTATTTCCAAGCATGGTCCCGATGCAGCCAAGGAAATGCCTGAGCATTACAACCATACATTAACCCGCTGCCTTGGGCAGGATATCGATTTCAGTGTAGATGTTGGTGGATTTAAAGTTTCTTCTGGTGATAAAATTGTACTCTCCTCAGACGGATTAATTAATATGGTATCCTTAGAAGAGGTTGCCAGTTTATGCGGAACAATGGAGGCCAAACCTCTGGTGCATGAATTAATTGATCAAGCCAATCAGAATGGAGGTATTGATAATACCACGGTTGTCTGTTTGCAGATTCAGTGAGTTTCTTAGGTTTTAGGTGTGGAAGATCCGATTGTTCATCTTAAAAAAAAAGTAGAAAATTCCCCCAATAATTTGTTCTTTAGGTACTCTTTGGCTCAAGCTCAGTTTGGACTTGAAAAATATCAAGAGGCAATCGAGCATTTAAATGTTTGTATTGCGGGAAAGAGTGATTGGATGATGGCTTATTTTTTGTTGGCCCAATCAGAAATTAAGTTGGGCAGAATTGAATCGGCGAAAGTTTCGCTTTCGGAAACCATGAGACTAGCCGAAGAGCAAGGACATGATGACCCCCTAGTGGAAGCTTCTGATCTTTTGAGTACTCTTGAAAGCCCGTAGGTTGCTTAGGCGATTGGGTGATTGTTTTGTAGCAAGCTTTCGAATCAAAAAACTTACTTGAGTGAGTATTTTAAAGAAACTTTCGATTGTCAGTATATCGACTCTTCTATCAAGAATACTAGGTTTACTGAGGGACATTTTGTTTTTTGCGGTTTTTGCTACTTCTTTTTACGGAGAAGCTTTTCTTTTGGCTTTTACGATACCTAACCTGTTTCGACGGATGTTGGGTGAAGGTACTTTGAGTTCGGCATTTATACCGGTCTTTTCTGGTTTATTTAGTCGTGGAAAAGAAAAGTTGGCGTGGTCCCTACTCAATCAAACATTAACCCGTTTGTTTCTTTATTTAGGAGCTTTCTCAATGGTTGTCTGTTTCTTGTCTTGGGCTATTTTTAATTCCGATTATTTAAGCCAAGAAAAATGGCAGATCGCCTCTTTTCTGAATGTGAGTACCTTTTCCTATGCCTTATTCATTTGTTCGGCATCTCTTTTGATTGCTGCACTGAATGTGAAGGATCGATTTTTGGAGGGGGCCACTTCTCCGATTGTTTTAAACAGTATTTTAATCGGCATTTTATTCTTTGGAATCATTTTTGAAATTCAAGATCTCTTTGTCTTTGCAACACTTTTAGGTTTTGGAGTTCTTTTATCGGGTATTTTTCAGCTTCTAATACCTTGGGTTTCTTTAAAAATTAAGAGCGAATGGAATTGGGCTTTTGATTACAACAAAAGTGAATCGTTTATGGAGGTAAAGGCCCTCTTTTGGATCGGTGCTTTTGGTGCAGCGGTTTCTCAAATTAATATCCTGATTTCTAGATTTTTGGCCTATTCCTTGGAGGATTCGGGGGGTGTTTCTCTTTTATATCTTGCATCGAGACTGGTTGAGTTGCCTTTGGGTATTTTTGCAATTGCACTATCCACGGTTTTGTTTCCTGAACTCGCACGTACTGCAGGTTTGGGAAATGAAAGAGGGTACCAAAAAGCATTTTTTCTTGGTCTACGCGTAATTTTTGCCCTTACCATTCCTGCGGCTTGTGCTCTGTATATGATTCCAGAATTAATTATTGGTGTTCTTTTTGAATGGAATAATTTTGGTAGTACAGAAGTGTTGAAGGCTTCTTCCGTATTAAAGGTGGCTGCATGGACAATCCCCGCATATGCAAGTTCAACCTTTTTTGTAAAAGCTTTGCATTCCCAAAAAAGGATGGATGCCCCATTTCACGCCGCCGTTGTAAGCTTACTGGTAAGTCTTTGCTTCAGCTTACTTTTGATGTCTGAATTTGGAGTTTTAGGGCTTGCTTTTGCCAACCTAATTGCCGCTTACTCTCAATGCGTGTTTCTTGCGTTTAAATGTGAGTTTCTCAGCATTCGCGCTATTTTTGACTCCCGAAAAGTAGACATGTTAAGGATATTGATTTCGGTTGTTTTTCTGGCCTTAATTTTAGGCTTTGGGTCATCCATTCTAGAAAGTTCAAAGGATAAATTTTTCCAATGCTTACAATTAACCCTTTTGATTTTAATTGGTATCTCAAGTTATGTTGCCATGCTATTTATCTTGAAGTTTTCATGGTTTCAGCAAAAACAAATGAGGTAGTTGAATTCCCAAATTAAAATAAAAGATATGTCTTTTCTCTCCAATCATTCTTCCATTCAAAAAGGTTTTTCTCTTCTAGAATTATTGGTGGTCATATCAATTATTGGCATACTTGGAGGGCTTATTTTTACCGGAGCCAGCTTCTTATTTAAAGATACTTCCGCCAAACAAGCTACCATTGAAATCGAGGTTTTAAAAATGGCCTTGGAGGAGTTCCGACAAGAGAATGGGGCTTACCCTGTGACTTCACTCGCAGATTGGGATGAAAAAATAGGTGCTCAAATTTTACTGCATTCCTTGCTCGGTACTCATGAATACGATGAGGATAATGAAGATTGGTCATGGCGTGAAAAGGATCAATTTGATGAGTCGCTTATTTCGAGCGATGATTTAAATATTCAAATTTCGGAAGATACAGGCAACTCGTCTGACCTTTATAATTGGCAAGAAGTGGAGCATTACCTTGTTGACCCCTGGGGAGAGCCCTATATCTATCAGTCTCCCCGTGCTGATGGTCATCAAGGCTACCTTTTGTATTCCAAAGGATCTGATATGAAATCTCAACCTTTTGACTCTATCCTAACGAGTGAACCTCAGAAACGACCGGAAGACTTTGATAATATCCCTCCAAGTGAACCAGGGAAGTGGTAATTTATGAAACGAAAGCATTATTATTCTAAACGAGGCTTTTCCCTCATCGAACTCTTGGTGGTGATTACAATCATCGGTGTCCTAATGGGCATTGTTATTCCGGGAGCTATCGGTATTTTTGGGACTTCAGAAAAGACTGAAATGAAAGCCATTCTCCGGTCTTGGGTAACTCAATTAAATCAGTTTAAATCTCATTATGGTTACTACCCACCTTTCCTTTTCCAAGATGAAGAGGGGGTTGCCTTGGAGTTAAAAGAGTCGGATAATTCTGCCTTGTTTGTTTATGCGCTCAAAGGAAAGTCCAGGTCCGCCAATGGTTGGGTGACTGAGACAGATGAAGAAATCATTAAGCAAAATAAACAAGGGGTAGAATTCCATCCATTTGGAGAGGATGAATTTGTTCTCACTGATAATGCAGAAATGCAGCTAAAAGGGTTATCGGGCTTAGTCATTATCGTGGATCATGACGGGGATGGAGATATTGAGTTGAGTGATACCTTGCTGGATGACATGTTTGCCAACTTTCGCAAGGACTTTGACGCTGCCCAAATTGAACTTGCCGAGCAGAGAAAGGATCAAATGCGTATCGTTTACCAAGGAATTGCCATTATGCTCTTAAGTGACGAAGCTTCCGATCTGAGTAACATTTATTCTTGGAATATTGAGAAGTATTTCGAGACAGATTAATCAGAGTACGCTTTTGAGCGTTGAAAACTAGAAATCTACCAAGGCAGGGTTTTTCGCTGCTAGAGTTGTTGGTGGTGATTGCGGTTATGGCAATTATGATCGGATTGGTCGGATTTTCATTTTCAGGAAGCGGTGGAGGTCAATTGGGACAAGGTCAGAGATTGATCCTTTCTTTGCTTCAGCAAGTAAAAACACTGGCTTTATCAACCGGTAAGGAATGTCGACTCATAGTGAATAGCGACCTCAATGACGAAGTAAAATCCCTGCGCTACATAGAAATTGTTGTCCAAGGCGACCAAGAAGACTCGAATAATTCAGGGTCTTGGGAAATTTATGGAAATGGAGTTTATCTTCCCGAAAATGTCTGGTTCGTTACGGAAGATTTGAAACCCGAAGAAGGACCGGTGGATGGCTATTGTAAGTGGAGTGCTTCCGAAGAAGAATCATCGTTTCAACTATCTTATCCAGTTTCTGGTTATCGCTTAGCAGATGGACAGGATATGAGGGATTTTTTATACATTTCTTGCAATTCAACCGGAAGGTTTCAGACTAGTACCTCCTTGCAATTAGTCATTTCCAGTGGGAATCTAAGACAAATGGATGGACAGTTAAGGCCTTTTTTCCCAAATCCTAAAATTTTAGCTGGAGTATTAATCCAACCATTTGGTGGTATTTTTTCCTTAGGCGCCGACGATTTTGTTAATGAGAATTAGTCCTCGCAATCGATCTTTTAATCAGGGATTTACTTTAGTCGAGGTAATCATTTCCTTGGCTATTTTTGGAGTTTTGATCGGAGGTGTCATTGGTGCTTTGCCATGGGGAATAGAGAAATCAGATAGCGTAAGGGATCGAAATACAGCCCAGGCACTCGTGGATGGTGTTCAAATTGAATTAGAACGTTTAGGGTTTTCAGTCGTTGAATGGGGTACGCGAAGGTTAGAGGGTTTATACAGAGCCAGTGGAGAGCCTGAAGATATTGAAAACGGCACAATAAGAAAATTGATTCTCGTTGCCTCAAAAAATGGTCAAAGAATTTCTCTCGAGCGAGTTGTCGAAACGGAACAAATCAGAAAAAGCGGAAAATTAGAAACCATGGATGAGCATGAAGATGTATCCAATGCGATCACTTTCGGGGGTAGGGTAGATTTTGAAGTCAGTGATGGTCATCCTGTATCTCTTGAAGGCTTTTCTTCCTCTGTAGAAGATGAAATTGCCCTAGCTAGCAACAGATGGGTAGACCCAGAGGATAGATATTTTGCGATTATCTGTTCTCAGTTTTCAAGGTTTCCTGATAAAAGTGGTCCTGAATCAAGACATTTTCATCATCCAAGTAATGGCTATTTGGCCTTAAATGTTGAAGTGCAATGGCCGTACAAGGTTCCAGGAAATCAGCAAGACACGATCCGAGTAGTTGAAGAAAAATATCGATCTAATTTCTCCTTCCCTCTGGCGATTGCTAGGTGAACCAAGAAAATTTGAGTATGGTTTACAGTTGGTTTCTTGCAATCCGACCCAAAACCTTAGTCGCCTCTATCATTCCCGTTACCCTGGCAGGTTCCGAGTTCTTTCCTAGAGCAGAAAGCTTTCCATGGATTGTTTTGGTTGGTTGTTTCGCCTTTTCGATTTTGGTCCAAATTGGATGCAACTTGGCGAATGACTATTATGACTTTCTCCGTGGGTCGGATTTTAATCGTAAAATGGCTCCAGATCGAATGGTGGTGAACGGAAAAATTAAGCCTCAGACCATGCGTTTTGCATTTATTTTTATTTTTCTTCTCTCATTCATTGTCGGCTGGATGACATGGTATAAGAGTGGGGCTCATATGGGGATGATTTTAGTCGGAGTTTTATCCATTTTGTTCGCTTTGGCCTATACTGGTGGCCCATTCCCCCTAGCATACAATGGTCTTGGCGATCTGTTTGTTATTATTTTTTTCGGTTTTGTGGCATTAGAGGGAACGACCTTCGTTTTATCCTCATCTGAAAGCTTGGATTATGATTCAAATTTTATTTTATCTCTGGGCACGGGATTAATCATAAATAATTTATTAGTTATAAATAACTTCCGAGATGTGGAATCAGATAGATTAGCCAATAAGAGAACAATCATCGTTTTGTTTGGGAGAAAAATAGGAGTCTTTTTGTTTATATTATCCTTTGGTTATGTAAGTTTGATACTACCCATTTTTTTTAACTTTAGTTATCTGAACCTGTTTGTCTTTGTTCCATCAATCCTATCCTTGGTCGTGATGTTAAAAGCAAAACAAAAGAAGCATTTTGACTGGGCATTAGTCCTATCGAGTTTTGCTATCCTTCTTTTTGCATGGGTAAATGTCATTGGATATGATCATTAAAAATTCGAAATTAGGGATATTCTTGGAATTATGATTCATCTCCGATAGGGATTAGGTATGTATCTACCTAAATTGACAGATTTCCCTAGTTTTTCTCTTCAGCGTTTGCTCTCCACCTGTTTCGGAGATTCTTTCAAAAGTTTAAGGTTTTGTATATTAATCGATCTTCCCGATCCAAGATTGGTTAAAGATTTTGCCTTCCTCAATCAATCGGGTTTGGATGTACAAAAAATGGCTGTTAGTCATTTTTTGAATGAATTAAACCAAGATAATCAGGCGGTTTCCATACTTGATAACCAGTGTGATTTTTTTGCTTTCAAGACTACTGGGGGCAGTAATTTAGACCCTGAAGACTTGGCGGTTTCTCCTCAAGGATCACAGCTGAGCTTAGCCAAAGATATTTATCCTAATTATGATATAATACTGGCAATAACCGATTTTTCGCTTACGGCACCCCTCACGGCAATGGCTAAGGTTTTCGGGTTTAGGGGAGCCACTCTACATGGAGTCAATGAGATCATTCTTAATTCGGGGCTAAGTGTTGATTACGAGTTGGTTAGTAAGCAATCGGAAACTTTGAGGGCTCTCCTCAGTGAGGCTGAATTTTTTAACCTTGAGCTCGCTTGCCTTGGTCAAACCTACCAACTTCAACTGGACTGTGCGAACCAGCCTGCCCAGAAAAGTCATGGTCTTTGTCCCCCAGGGTCACCAGATGTTGCAAATCTACCTGCTGGTGAAGTCTATTTTGTTCCAAAATCAGCTTCGGGCGAATTTCCTTTCCGATTTGATGATGGCACTTTAGCCGCTATGAAGGTTGAAGATGGATTCATTACCTCTTGCTCTTTATTGAGAGGCAATCAGGAATTGGTAGACTCCCGAAACGAGCTGCTCCGTAGTGACCCAATGACTGGTGCGATAGGTGAACTAGGTTTTGGCACACAACTTCTACCTTTTTCTGGCAAAGACATTCAGGACGAAAAAATTCTTGGAACTTGTCACGTAGCTACCGGTAGAAGCGATCATTTGGGGGGGCATCTTACACCCAGTTTATTTAAAGAAAAAATGAACGCTTCGCATGACGATATTTTATTTGCTCCCGAGAAAACTCCAGAAATTATAATTTCAAAAGTTTCTATGAGGAAAAATGGTCAAGACTACTTAGTTTTGGAGAATTTTTATCCGAGTGATTATATCTTATCTAATTTAGCCGATTATTATCCGACAAATTTAATTAAAGATTCTAAAAAATCACTTTCCAGTGTTTAATCTATATGTTTCTGAATCGATCTTAGTATTTTGTTTTGCATTTATTCCTTTGTAGATTGATATTTTAGATACCTATCTTTTCTACATTGTGAAGCATAATTGTAACTTTATTTCGAGCTTACTGCGTATCTTCACATACCTAAGACTTCATTGGATCTTTTTTTCTTTAGTGCCTTTTATTGGCCTTACGAGCTATGGATCGAATGAACCAATCAGGATAGACTTTACTTGGTCTGAAGCCAATCAGTCTTTTCAGAAAAATGATGAGTCTTTTCCAAGTTTGGAATTGTTTGAAGGTGTTCCCTATTTGATTCGAAGTGTTAGCCATTCAGGTCCTAAAATTTTGATCGGTGAAACAAATGGTTCCTCTATCAAAATACAACATTAAAAAATGATATCTTTAACAATGGGGTTCACGGATTTCATCAATATTGTTACTTTAGGCCTAATTCCGAGACTCCCCGTACTCTGATCTATTTTCCAGAAGGTCAAGCCGAGCTGAATGCTACGATTGATGTTATACCCTTTTTAGCTTCAGAACCAATTGTGCCTGCTACGCAAACTGATGGAAGCCTATTTGGTTATTCGGTCGCCGTTGATGAGTCCGATGATCTTTACATTGGTAACCCTGGATCCGATGGTATGCTTGGAAGAATTTCTTATTTTGAGAAGATCAATGATTCATTAACATTTATGAATCAGGGTTCAGTCGCTTTTTCGTTGGATGCCACCCGGGCTCAACTGGGCACATCTTTGAGCCATGCAAACGGCTGGATATTTTCTGGTGCCCCAGATTATAATTCTTTTCGAGGCTCGGTTTCTATTTACAAAAATCTTATCACCAATGATTTTAACGGAAGTAGCCCCTACCAAAATTTTCATGAAAACGATGATCCTGCCGGAGTTCTCTTTGGGTGGGATATTGCAGCTACTCCAACCTCTTTTGCGGTGAGTTCACTAGACATCGGTAATTCTGATGGTGGAACGGTTGAATTGTATGCTTTTTCTTCCAATGAATTCGAATTGGTTAAAGAGTTCAAGGATCCTGCTTCAACACAGGGAAATCTATTTGGATATAATCTGTCAATCAATGATGATTTTCTTTTGGTCGGTATCCCTTTAGGAGGAGAGAACCAGCAGGGTAGTGCACAATTGTTTTCCCTTACTCCTCCCGATTATTCATCTTACGAGATTGTGCCTAGTACGATTTTCCAAGGCGATCGATTCGGACATTCTGTGGCGATGCTGGAAAATTTTATTTTTGTTGGTGCCCCTTTTGATGATTCTCAAAATACAGATTCAGGTGCGGTTTATGTCTTTGAACGGAATCAATCCAGTATATCCTACCATTCCACCCTTTACGATAGTTCCAATCTCTCTGGGTACCATTTTGGTACTAGGTTGGAAACCCAAGGAAAACATTTGTATGTTCTTTCCACCAGTGCGGATTCCTCTCCTAAGTGCTTAGTATATGCCTTAAATAATATGCCTGAGAATAATTCGACTGTTATTGAATACTCCAATCAAATATCACTTGCCGGTGTAACCTATGAAAATGGGTTGGATCCCTTTGCTTCATCATTAGCTGTTTCTGATGGTATGGTTGTGATCGGCTTTCCACAGGCTAAAAAGTCAACCGATCCAAATTACACCGGCATTGTTCAAGCATTTTACAATCCTGCTTGGACGCTTGAAGGAAATATTCAGATTCCACCTTGTTTTCTTGATGAGAATAGAACGACAATTTGGGGAACGGAAGGCAGTGGTTCAGTTTCTTACACCTTTCAAGCCATACATCCGACAAATCAACCAATCACTTGGGCAATATCTTCGACGGATTTAGAAACAGGGAGTTTTGATCTAAATTCTTCGACTGGTGAGTTTTCATTTGAATTTGAGGATGATTATTTTGGTACCACTTCATTTGAGTTAATAGTTTCAGCTGACGGCAATGACATTGCCCATTCTTTTAATGTGAATATCGAAGGAGTTAATGATGCCCCGGCTTTTGAAGAATTAAATAACACAAACCTTACAGCCACGCAAAATTCTGAATTTTATTACCAAATTATGGCTTATGATATTGATAGTCCAAATATCATCTTATCGGTAGATTCATTACCTGAGGGTCTGCAAATTGACTCGGATAATTCTTCAATTACTGGAATCCCATCTGTTGATGGGAATTTTTCTTTTACCGTCACTGCCAGTGATCTGGAATATAACATTTCTAGAGATTTTAATATATTTGTTTACCCGGAAAATAGTCCACCTGTTGCCCTCTTCAATGGTCAGTCGGGAGTGACTGAAATTAATTTAGTCCTAGAAGAAGACTTTTCATCGATTTCTTGGAGAAATATATTGGATACATTTTCTGTGAGTGACCCAAACTCTGATCAGTCAATATCGATGTTGATTACCAAGGAGCCTGAACATGGAATTTTAAGAGTGGCTGAAGTTTTTGAAACATATGAGGATATAAACTACTTTTCGCTCCTCAATTATTACGGTGCGGATACTTTTGAAATAAAATTTATGGATGACCATGATTCATCTCCCCAGGAAACTGTCGTTCTATTCAACTTGGTCATTGAAGCTGTCAATGATTTGCCTGTAGTTGAGTCCTTTCAGTCTTCATTTACTCTTAATTTAAATGAACTTTTTCTACATGACTTTTCCTTTTCAGACCCCGATGGTGACTCAGTCCTATTATCCTTTGATTCCTTACCCGGTTGGATAGAATATGATGGTCTGCGAACCATATCGGGCGTCCCGACAGAGTCGGATTATCAATCCGCTAGTAGCTTTGATTTATTTGTTGATTTCGTAGATGAGCACGGAGGAAAAGTGACTAAAGTCTGTCGCTTTAACTTAGTCCCAAGTTATGTCCCCCCATCGATTACTTCTACATCACCTTTGCAGATAACTCTCCTGGAGGATGCCAGTTTCGAAGGTAATCTATCTTGCGTGTTCAATGATGACCCAAATTTTCTAGTTTGGTCGGTTCTCCAAAGTCCTCTCAATGGAAATGTAATTTTAGAACCTTCTGGCAACCAGCTAGTTTATACTTACATTGCCGACGCAAACTTCTCTGGTTTTGATCAATTTTCCATATCTGTCCGAGACTCTCGCGCTTCAGATATATATGATTCGATTAATTTTATCTGTGAGGTAGAACCGCTTGAAGATGCTCCTTACTTTACTAATTATTTTTATTCAGGCGTCATACTTGGGGAACCTTGGGAGCTTAATGTGGAGGCATATGATGCAGATCAAAACGATATCTTGAGTCTCAGTCGGAGATATTTATCGAGCAACCCTAGTTGGTGGATCACTTCGAGTAAGACATCGAATAATACTTGGTTATTATCAGGAACCCCAAACTCTTCAAACGATGTTCAGATTGGTCTAACTCTAAGTGATGGATCAAACACTCTGGATTATAATCTTACCTTGCGAATCGTTGAAGATCCGGGTCCCCTTGAAATTCTTCAATCCTTGCCAAGTCTGAATATTCTTTTGGATGAGGACACAACTTGGGAAGAAGAAGATGGCATTTCCGTTAGGAATGGTTCCAGCTTGTCAACCAACTGGACGATTTCTGAACCTCCTGATTATGGTGAGTTCTCATACATCAATACATCTGATGGCTCTTTATTGGAGCTGAAGTATCAGCCTAATCCAAACTACTTTGGCGATGACCGCGTTGTATTAATGGCATCGAACGGTTATACGAGTGACTCGCTTGAACTTAACTTTACTGTTGAGAGTGTTCCTGATAACCCCGAGTTAATTAATTTCCCTACTGGAATCATAGAAAGTAAGAATGAAACTTATCATATTGAATTCAATGTGACTGATGGTGATGGGGCGGGGAATCTGGTATTCGAATTTTTTGATTTACCAGATTGGTTCACTGTAACAGACGAAAATCTTACTTCAAATATTACGCAATTTAGTTTGGATGGATTCCCCACCGTTGAACATATTGGATTGCATCCAGTAAGATTTAAAGCGACCAGTCTTGCAGACAGTCTATCAACGGAAGGTAATTTTTCGATTAATGTAATTTATGCTAATCAACCTCCAGTTCCTCAATTCAGTCAGCTTACACTATCGGTCGTTGAGGATATAGACTATTTACATGCTAGTGATCTGATTGCTTCTGATTTTGAATCAGAAGCAGATCAGTTAACTTGGATGATTTTAGAGCAACCTCAAAATGGTAGGGCGGTGATCGATAGTAATGGTTCGAACTTAAGGTTTATACCAGAGAGTAATTCTTCAAAAAGTGAGACTTTTCGTATTGGAGTTAGGGACAACGGGTATGAAAACTATGTCCCTAGGACTAGTGAAGTTCTTGTTTCTGTAAATATTTCCCAAGAAGACGATCCATTAATTTTTACTACGCTTCCTACCTCAGATACAGCGGTTGGCTATGAATGGAATGATGAATCCACATACTCTTACGAGATTCATGCTTTTGACTCAGATTGGCCATGGCAAGGTTACCCTACTTTAAAATTAAAGACTCCTCTTCCATCTTGGGCAAAATGGGAGAATTTGGGCGAAGGTAAAGCCATTCTTTGGGGAAATCCTTCTTACAATGATCTTGGTTTGTACAATTTTAAAATCGAAGCATCTGGATTGACCCAAACTATATATCAAGATTTTCAGCTTAAGATTAGGGTCGATGATTACCCGCCAATTTTTGAAAAAGATTCACTCGGTGATTCCTTAAAGAAATTATCGGTTACCATTTTGGAAGATCTGCATCAAGGAGAAGTGAACCAGATGCTAGAAGATTTGATTGTTAAAAATATCGATTATGATTCTTCATCGGATTCCAACTTAGTGTGGTCAATCGTACAGGTCCCATCGAGTGGGGCACAAATCTCAGATTTCGCATACACTGACGATTATGAAGAAAGCCGAATAACTTCCTTTAATTATCAACCAGTCCCACATTTTTCAGGATTGGATCTGTTTTCTTTAAAGGTTACCGAAGGCGATCGATCCTCAGTTCTTCCTGTAGAAGTTGTGACCAAAGCCGTCCCAGACCCACCTTATTTTGAGCTCGATACGGATGACAATATTTCTATCGTTTCCGGGGTATATTTTGAAGTGGAGTACACCGCATTCGATCCGGATAAACAAAAACTAAATTTTCATTTAAAGAATCTATCGAATTATCCAGCTTGGCTTAGTATTAAATCAGAAAATTTAACGAATGAATATTCCACGGTAACGATCGGTGGAATCGTACCTTTCAATGGCGAGGAGTTTATTTACAACTTACTTGTATTTGATCCAACAGGAAGATGGTCGGCGAAATCAATTAGGTTGAGTAAATAGGATCTACATTGAGCTCTCCACGGGAACTTTTTGATCCCTTGTTTGGTAAGCCTCGATATATGCAGAGAGCTCATCGATAATTCCGTCAAAGTCCAAGCGATATTTTTTCTTAAGTTGAGATACGCTTGTTCCATGTTCAATAAATTTGTCGGGCCAGCCAAACCTGATCAGTTTGGGTCTAGACTCAAGGTGGTTCATCTCCTCAAGCAGTGCGGAGCCAAAACCGCCATGAATCACATTATCCTCGAGCGAGATCAGCATAGAATGATTCTTGCAATGCTCAAGGAACAGTTCTTTGTCTAGCGGTTTAACAAATCTAGCATTCACAACCGAGCAAGAAATTCCGTGTTGGTGTTCAAAATATTTTGCTAGTTTTTCCGCCAATTCTACAAAACCACCAAGTGCCCAAAAAGACCAATCCCGGCCCTTCATTAGGCATTCCGATTTACCAATTTCGAGGAGGCTTGGTTTAGATAATGGGGCCCCGGTTCCAGATCCTCGGGGATAGCGAATAAAAGAGGGCTTTCCCGAGTTAACTGCGGTCAAAAGCATAGATTGCAATTCAGCTTCATTCTTGGGTTGCATTAAAATCGCATTGGGTAGACATCTCAGAAAGGAAATATCAAAGACACCATGGTGAGTGGGGCCATCATTGGGAGATAGTCCTGCACGGTCTAAGCAAAAGGTAACGGGGAGATTTTGAAGACATACATCGTGAATGATTTGATCGTAAGCACGCTGAATAAATGTAGAGTAGATGGCACAAACGGGGCGTATGCCTTGGGTAGCCATACCTGAAGCGAGAAGAACTGCGTGCTCTTCAGCAATGCCGACATCATAAAATCGATCTGGTAGAGATGCTTGAAAAATGTCAAGACCAGTGCCACTCGGCATGGCGGCAGTGATGGCCACCACCCGTTCATCTTTAATGGCAATATCAGTTAAAGTTTGACCGAAAATGTCTTGGTACTTGGGCGGACTGTTGGTGGGAGTAGAAATATGGTTTCC
>Ga0181569_10002790_pt1 | contig 13713 bp, 9 predicted proteins | sample 101ome_19_FD_132452 | JGI IMG/M metagenome (GOLD analysis project Ga0181569, IMG submission 132452) | Coastal salt marsh microbial communities from the Groves Creek Marsh, Skidaway Island, Georgia - 101405AT metaG (megahit assembly) | ecosystem: Environmental > Aquatic > Marine > Intertidal zone...
ATATGACGCCAGTTTTCTTTTTCTGGAACTACCATCATTGCAACTAACAATAACAGCCCAACATTCAGAACAACCAGCCACTTTAGGAAAGTATTCGATGTCAGTAGTACTACAGTACCCATTGTTTCTACAAATGGAGCAGATATCATTCCAGTAACGTGTCGACTTTCATCAAAGACGATTTGGAATTCGCTTTTGTCATCACGAATGGATTTAGCCAATTTTGGGTTATCGTGTTCCATCATATCATCAATTAGTAGTGAGAAGTATTGTTCATTACCCTGCCAGTATGTTTCTCTTACTGTGTTTAGCCAGCAGTTATTGGCTTGCTGCTCACATGAGGAACTCATGTCGTTTTCAACTGCTACGTCAAGGCTCCACAATCTGTTTGAGAAAGCCTCTTCATCGGAGACAAAAACAATACTACCTGTAACTTGTAATTCTTTGGTATTTCCACCGACTAATCCACCGGATCCTGCACTAACCTTGTCAAAAGTAGTGATGCCAGGATAATCAATTCGTATGATTAAGGACAAATCTCCTGGTGCTGGGTTTCTCTGGTCATCGGCAAGTCCATTGCCTTGAACATCAATGAATGCAGAGGGGGAAGCGGTTGAGAGAATCTTCACTTGCCTTTGATTTTCTGATGCTTGGCTAGGGTCGTCTTCTGGAAGTGGTTCGAATTTCATTCCAGTAGGGGAGCGGAACATAACAGGAAGTCTACAATTTTCTCTGTTTTCTTCCAACACATCGGTATCGATGCAACCTTGCCTTAGGTAGGAAGGTGGCATATCGTTGACATCTTCTGATACCGCTGCAAGTCCCCAAACATTTAGCCAAGAGCCATCTGTTGGCTGTCCGTCTTCATATTCCATCCAGAACTGATTCTCGTCGTTGAGTGGGGAATCAAAGAAAGTAACACCAAATTTCTCAGCCAATCGATTTGCATTTGTCCCATCGGCTGCAACAATCACCTTACCTCCATTTTTGGTGACGAAATCATAGATTGCATCAGCTTCAGTCTCCGCTATTGGCTTTTCTGGCCCTATGATCATCAGTGCTGTTCGATGCGGATCTCTCCAGTCATTTACTAGCATTGGAGTGGACATTGTATTGGCGATGAAGTAGCCTTCATCGGTAGCCATTGTATCTCTCATGTCAGTGACTTGAGCAAGTGAACTGATCTCTCCTCCTTCGCCTTCCGTGTATGCGGAATAGTAAGTTGATTTTCCTGCAACGAAAATCATCGGCAGAATCAACAGAAGTACCATTGTGGTAGCAATAGAGCCAATCACCATTCTAGTGAAATTAGCCTCTTCTGATTTTTCGTCAACCAAAATAATTCCCTTCCTAACTAAGATTTAGCGTAGGCTGTATACACCCACGCTTCTTGGCGAGCCTCATTCCACAGATATATGTTGTTGATTACAGGGCACCATTAATATGCTAATTTTGTACGTTATGATGTGAAAATTGCACTTATGCAGTGGATTGACTTATGTGACCAAAAATGAAATGAAAACCAAATTTTTATTTTCTTCTGGTGTTAACATACAGTGCGCCAATTAGTGAACAAAGAATGACACCTATTCCGGGTGCAGGGAGATTAGATGTGACTACTTCGACAGGATCATCTTCGTCAACTGGAACATCTGGATCTTCTGTATTTGTCGGCGGCTGTTCAACGGTAATTCGTGTAAAGTCCGTTGAAAGTTGACTTCCGTCTGCGCCATCTGATGCTATCGTAACTTCCACTCGACAATTCCGTTGAGGATGGCTTTCAGAGGCAGTCACTTTTAGGTCAGCAGTGGTCTTTCCACCTTTCTCTAAATTCCTTGTGAGTAATGTATCAAGTCCGGTGTCTGTAGTCATCAGGGGGCAGTCATCAGTGACTTCTAATTCGCGAACTTTGTCTCTAGTATTCCCTTGGTTCGTTACTGTGACTTTGAGAATTGTATCAGTTCCTGAGTTCATTGGACCTATTGGGTCAGCGATTTCAATATTAAGCAGGAAAATTTCTGGAATTTCCAAGTCACCAATTTTCTCTTGACTCTCAGGAAGAATCACTGGCATACCATTCCTTTCTTCTAAATTGGCAGTTATTGTAAACGACTCTATTTTGCCAGCATCGATATCATATACATCGATACCACGAACCGTTATTGTAAATGAGTCGTTATTTCCTGGCTCAATTGTTGCATCTTCAGGAGCCCCCATAATTTCTGCATCAAAGGGGAATTCATACTCGAATGAAACCTTTACAGAAAGTGGTGCTTGATTATCAACGAACATTGTAATTGATGCCATACCTGCCTCACTGACAATGAATGGATTACTATCGTCTTCGTCTGGATATTCTATACCCAATTCCCAATTACCTAGAGATGGATCAGGTTGAGCCATGGAGTTGGGAATTGTTGCAACTATCATTGCAAATATGAGAAAAACCGGAATTATGACCTTCCTCAAGAACCTCCCTCCATTAATCCCGTGCAGGCTCGTCGTGTTAACACCTTCACCATCTTTCTTCTGTATGAGGGAGAGAACCATGTATTTTGAACAGGCTTAACAGCCTTCCTAATGGATTCCGCCAAATCGTTGATTGATTCGGTTCCGGACCATCCTTTCAGACATTCTGCAACCTGTTTTGTATGAAGCATTGGAATTGACTCCAATCCAGTTGTTGCCACTCTAAGTTGATCTGGTTTTGTTGTTCCGTTTTTCTTCCAAAGCGCTGCAACTCCAGCTTCGGGGAAATCCCATGATTCTCTCTGCCGCAACTTCTGGTAATCTCCTTGCCATTCAGATACATCTTCAGGGAGAGTCAAATGAGTGACTAATTCTCCAGTTTGAAGAACATTACGGGTCATTCCATCTAATTGAAAGAATTCGCTGAGGGCCATAGAACGAGTCCCATTTGGCCCGGCGAGATGTATTGTCGCTCCCAGACACATTAGTACTGGTGCGAGATCTGCTTGGTAGGTAGCCACACACAGAGTGTTTTGATTTGGAATCACTCTGCAATCAGCTTCTGTTCCACAGTCACATTTGTGGCACCAATCAATGGACTCTCTCCATTGTTCGGTTTGATTGAACCAATAACAGCGAGTATCAAGACAGATATTACCACCTACTGTTCCTGAACGCCTGACCATAACACTAGCCACTGTATCTGCCGCTTTGGCGAGAACGGGATGTGTAGAACTTGATTGAACTAAATCTTGAAGTCGGACCATTGCTCCAATGTGTGTCTCATTTAGTTCAGTTAATTCACTTATTTTTGCAAGAGAAATTACGTTTGCCTTTACATTAAGATGCCATTTGTAATTCGGAAGTAAGTCAGTCCCCCCTGCAATCCAGTCAAACTCTTGCTTCTCTGAAGCCAATTTGGCAGCTATAGAAATTGCCTCCTCAAGGCTGCTGGGGGCGTGTAATTGGAAAGGAGGCATACGCATTAGGAATCACCCCTATGTCTTCTTTCGGTATGTTTCCAAGCGCTACCTGCCAAGCGAGGTTCGGCTAGATATTCCTCAGACGGGATTACGTTGACTGCCCATTTTTCATCAACCTCATCGGGAGGGATTGCGGGGTCTAATCCAAACAATGCTCCGTTGTGATATGGCTCCCTATCTTTGTTATGTCGTCGTTGGAGATCACGCTTTGCATGATCCTCTGCTCTCTGAGATAAAACCGCTTGAAGTTCTGAATGCTCTAGTCGCGGGCAGGGTAATTCCAAAGGGTCACTTACATCTTCGGTCTTACATTTTCTTTCAATGAGTTTTAGCAACCTGTCAGGAGTGATTGGTAATTCAGCGGTCCTGACACCTATCGCGTCATAAACCGCATTACAAACTGCGGGTAAGATAGGTAGAAGTGGACCTTCGCCCGCTTCCTTTGCACCGAATGGCCCTTCTGGGTCATTAGACTCGACAATTATTGGAAAGACTTCAGGCATCTCATGTACGCTTGGAATTTTGTAGTCCAATAAATCAGGATTCATCAAGTGACCACTCCTTCCATACTTCATCTCTTCACTAAGAACTTGGCCCATGCCCATATGACAGGAACCGATTATCTGTCCCTTGACAGAAAGAGGATTCAACGCTTTACCACAATCATGTGCCGCCCAAACTTTGTCGACTTTTGTTTGCCCAGTCTCAACATCCACAGAGACCTCAGCGACATAAGCTGAGAAGGAATATGCAGGTGCTAATCCAGCTGCAGCTCCTTTGTGAGTTCGGCCCATCGGAGGTGTCCTGTATGCTCCAGATGCAACAAGGGCTCCACGATCTTCTTGCGCTTTGTGGAGGGCTTCAAGATAAGAGACTCCGACAGCGGGGTCATTTTTTGCAAAAATACGGCGATCCCCAATGACTAGTTTTTCTCTCTCTGCACCAGTTATTTCTACGGTCGCATCAAGTAATTCGTCGCGAATTTTCATCGCTGCGGAGATTGCAGCATTTGCATTCATGAAAGTGACTCTCGAAGAATATGAGCCAAGATCAACTGGCGAGGTGTCAGATTCCCTAGATCTGACTCGAATCAAATCTAGTGGCAGTCCCAAAACCTCTGCTACCGATTGAGCGACTACAGTGTCGGAGCCTTGACCGATATCAGCCGCACCTGTGTGAATTGTAACTCCTCCATCCATATCGATTTTCAGATGAACTGTTGCATGCGGGAATTTATTCGGGTCCCAATGAATAGGTAACCCGGAACCGGATATGAAGAATCCACAGCCGATTCCAATTCCCTTTCCCAGAGGCATTTTCCTAAATTTTTCATCCCAACCACTTTCTTTTTTGACTCTCTCTAAACATTCACGCATTCCTATGCTAGTTACTCTAAATCCAGTTATTGTAGCGGAATGGGGTGGAAGTAAATTTGCTAATCTAAGGTCTATTGGATCTACAGATAATTGCTCGGCTAAATCATCTAATCCTGTTTCTACAGCACAGCGAGAATTTACTGCTCCATGACCACGCATAGCCCCACTTGCTGGTTTATTGGTCCATACTCTAGCACCTGTGTAATGGAATGCTCCAATCTCATATGGTGCAGTATGAAGTACTCCATTATAATATGTGGTCACGTGTCCGAAAGAGGCAAAACCTCCCCCATCGATCAGTGCATCGGTCTCAATTCCACAGATTCGACCTTGTTCATCAGCATGTAGATTCATTTCTATTCTCGATGGGTGTCGGCCACGATTAATCCAGTAAACTTCCTCTCGATCAAAAGTAATCCTAACCGGCCTACCGGATTTTCTTGCTAAGATAGCTGAGCACATTTCGTGAGGAAATGGATCTGATTTACCTCCAAATCCACCGCCTACAAAAGTCCTGTAAACGTTGATTTGATGCATCGGAATTTCAAGTACATCCGCTAAAGCTCGGTGTACATAATGAGGGACTTGTTGAGGTGTATAGAGTGTCAATCTACCAGAGGGGTCCCAATTGGCTACTACAGCATGAGGTTCCGTTGCGGCATGATTAACTCCAGCGAATAACCAATTTTCTTTGTGACTTACTATTGCATTTTGCTCGATTCCATCTACATCTCCGAATTCTTGGAAAACACGTTTTTGGATATTTGCTTCACCAATGTGATATTTGCCACGATCATGGATGGGGTTTTCGCTATCATTCAGACCATCACGCATGTCATGGATTGAATCCAGTATTTCGTATTCCACCTCGATTAGACGTTCAGCTTCACGTGCTGTCGCTTCATCTTCTGCAGCAACGCATGCGACCAAATCACCTACATGACGCACCAGTTCGACAGCCATTGCGTGTTCATCCTTGGTTACTGGCAATACACCGAATTTGTTTTCCGCGTCAGCACCTGTTGCAATTGCTACGACTCCTGGTAGCTCAAGAGCCTTGGAAAAATCGATCGATAGAATTCGAGCATAATGATGAGGTGATCGAATAATTCGTCCGATTAATTCTCCAGGTAGTCTGATATCGTCCCCATATTGAGCTTGGCCAGTAACCTTCCATTTACCATCTACTAATGCAGTTGGTTTTCCAATAATTTGTCCACTGACCAAATTGTCATGACGGTGCGAGCCCCACGGTTGAGCTAGTTCCCCACCTTGCGATTCAGGAATCATTCCTTGGTCAGTTGGGCGAGAGAACCTATCTTTCCCGCCTGATCCAGGTTTCGCAAAAGGTAACTTGCCTGGTTGTTGCCTGTATCCAACCATTTCATCCTCATTTTCACCCTTTGACATTGAATCACTCTCCAGAGAATCCGGGGTGGGGGTCGCTCTTAGGCGAGGTGGAATCTTCGATTTGCTGCCCTGTGGTTAGAATTTCAGATGCGGCTCTAACTGAATCGACAATCTGTTGATAGCCTGTGCACCTGCATAAATTTCCTTCAATCGCGGATTTGATTTCTTGATCTGTCGGAGTAGGGTTATCTTCGAGTAAAGCTGAAGCCACTACCAGGAATCCTGGTGTACAAAAGCCACATTGAGATCCTCCACATTCAGCAAACATCTCTTGAATTGGGTGTAAATGATGTCCGTCAGCGAGCCCTTCAACCGTTGTAATTTCACAGCCTTCAGCTTCCACGGCAAGAGTTAGACAGGAGAGTCTCGGCTCACCATTTATCAGTACTGAACAACAGCCACATGTTCCCATGTCACATCCTCTCTTGGTGCCGAGACTACCGACTTGGTCTCTTAGTACATCCAACAAAATAGCATTATTTTCGACGTTCAATAGTTTCTTCACACCGTTAACCGATGCGACCCAGGAAACTTCTCCTGCAGAGGGTAACATCGGTAGCCGGTGCTGCACCATCACTATACTCCAATGCGGATTATTCTATTACGCTTCGGTCTGAGTCCTACGGACTCAATTCAAGTCTGAACCCGCTTTTTTCATCACTGCTCTTTCAGCATCTTGAAGGTGTCCGCCGAAGGTTGAGCGAGAAATTCCCATCTCATCTGCTAGTTCTTTTATTGTGACAGATTTTCCTTCTTCGTAGTATCCTCTTTCAACAGCAAAGGATAGCACTTCTTGCTGCCTTGTAGTCAGAACTTTGTCCCAACCATTGACCATTTCCCCTTGCATTGTTATGACACTGACTTTGTCAGGAGGTAGTACTACTCTGAGAAGTGCGAGAAACCTTCGCATAGCACCGGTTAATCCAGTGACTCTCATTTCCATGCCACGTTTTGCATCTAGTGAGTACGGTGGTTGGAGGTGTAGGTTGGATAGTTCTATCGCGGACTTTGCCAAACTGTGTGAACATAGTATACTGGCCAATATTCCATCCTCGGATTCCTCGTGAATTTCAACTACCTGAAAACTATCCAGATCATTTAGTTCGTGTATGTCTTTTCCATCCTGTAATTCGATCTCTGCTAATTGAACGACTCCAACTGGGGAAACCCCCAAATGAGCCAGAACTTCGAACCTGTGGCAGATTTGTAGGAGCTGACCCAATTCCTTAGCGCCTTGAATAGTTGTGAGATTCCATCTCAGCACTACCTTGCGCATTGATTCGACATTCTAATTGTGCTATTCAACCCTATGCTATGATATTCAAAGATACAATGCACGAAATTATTCCTGAACACCTTTCTCAATCGCCATAATTTCAGCGCATACTGCGATTGCAATTTCTTCAGGACTTTCTGCACCGATTTGAATGCCTATAGGGCACCGAACGGAATCAATCGCAATTTCTGAGACGCCTGCAGAAATAGCCGCCTCTCTGAAAACCTTCCATTTTGCTCGTGATCCTATTGCCCCAATACGCGGTCTATTTGCATCCCCTCGATTCAATAATAGGCCAATCAGTAAGTCTTGGTCTACAGACCAATCATGCCCCAGCAAAAGAACATCTGAAAATCGCATGAAACCGTTATCAGCTAGGCTGGAAATAAAATCCTTCACATCGCTGGAATGATGTTCCACCGCGTTAGGATATACTTCACCATCAGCATATTCGTTTCTCACATCAAAAACACTGTGTGACCAGCCGAGGTTATCACATGCAGCAGCGATGGCCAGACCGCAATGGCCTCCTCCTGCGATTAATATGTGTGGCACGGGTTCTAGGACCTCCAAAGAGACGGTAACGCGACCGCCGCAGAGGCTGTTAAGCGCCGTCGCCTCTTTGCCCTTCGCATCCCTATGCAAGACATATGTCTCAATTCTGCTTGTACCGGATTCGGCCATCAACATCTCAGCAAGATGCTTCTCTACTTTCAATTCTAACCCTGCTCCTCCAATAGTTCCATGTCTTTTTCCTAAGTTACTGAATGCCATTCTAGCTCCAGGTTTACCTGGGACACTTCCACTAGCTTCAACAACCGATGCAAGAGCAACTCTTTCTCCGTGATTTAATAGATCTAATACCCACGCTAGTGTGGCGCTGGTCATAGATACGCGGAAGACCCTCAAGGTATTGGATTTGTTCGCATGGAGAGTAGAGATTCCAAGGCGAAATTGAAGAGTTAGCCTAGGCTAACTTTGATACGAATAACCACCCCAGCAACTTACATGTCAACTGACATCAGTGCTGGTCAAGCGCTGGAAATCTTAGTTATCTCGATGAGAGATGCTTTCCTTGCAGTGACTGTTTTTGTAGCTGCAATGGTTCTTCTATTCAGTTGGCTACAATTTGTTACAGCAGGTAGATTTGTAATATGGATTCGAGAGAACACAAAGTTCCAACCAATAATTGGTGCAATGATGGGACTGACTCCTGGTTGTGGTGGAGCAATTATTGTGATGCCCATGTATGCGAGAGGGTACGTCACCTATGGAACAGTTATTGCGACCCTTATTGCAACACTCGGTGATGCTGCGTTTGTACTAATTGGTGCTATATTCCAAGACTCATCTTTCCTTACTCCTGTTATCGTTGTCCACGTTAGTTCGTTTGTTGTTGGTATTTTGTGGGGGTACGGAGTGGATTGTTTACAGGTCACACCATCTGCTCCATTAGGCCAGTTAGGGCCTAAGTTTGGTTCTGGGGAAATATTAGGGGAAGAAGCCGCAAAGGAGATGGAAGTTGAGGGCTCACTTATCGATGAATTACCTAGGGAGATTCCAGAAGGATGGGGATATCGTGTATTGCACCAAGGTTACAGAGTGTGGTGGGTAACAACAGCAGTTGGTTTATGTCTTGCAATCCTGCTTCTAATTTGGTATGCACAAGATCCTGAATATTCGCCAGAACTTGTCTGGAACCCTACAACTCGAGACGGAATCATAACTTGGGTTGGTTTAATCGGGACCACTCTATCTATCATACTGTATTTATCATCAAAGAATTTCTTTGCTGACGATACGGAGGCTACGATCGGTGACAAACTCAATTCACTCGACGAAACCCTAGTTCATGCGGCATCTGAAACAGCATTCGTTACTTTTTGGGTCCTAATCGCCTACTTGGTTTTCGAGTTCGGTATGATATTTTCTGGGATTAATGAAACCGACGTGTCCGAACTCGGGTCTGGCTCTGGGGCAGTGTTGCTTGCAGCAACAATTGGTCTAATTCCTGGGTGCGGGCCTCAAATTATCGCCATCACTGCATATGTTGAAGGATTAGTCTCATTTCCTGCTTTAGTTGCAAATGCTATATCTCAGGATGGAGACGCTCTTTTCCCTCTCTTGGTAAGGCATAAAACCGCCTCAATTTGGGCAACAATTCATACTACTCTTCCAGCAATTATTGTGGGTTTAGTATTCCTATGGTTGATGGGTGAATATCCTTCAGTCACAAATATTTTGCAACCTTGATCAGTTCGATTACGTCACCTTCAGTATCTATGTTTAGGTGTAAATGCGGGTCTTCTACCGTTATCCTATCTGGACTGATTATTTCACGTAATGGAGTGTCTGGCTCAGCCCGCAATATATTCTCACAATCCTGAGTAGATATTGCAATGGGATGACCTCCTTTTTCATTGTAAACTGGTATCGTAGTATTGTCGCAATCGCACAATAATTTGACAGTATCTAGACTAAACCCCGGCCTGTCAACAGGCACGATTAACATAGGTTTGATGCCAATTGATTCAATTCCACATTGAATTGTTCCAGTACGTCCTAAATCTGGATTTGGATTTACTATCACACTAACATTGGGAAGTAATTTCTGGACTTTTTGTTTGAGTGAATTTCGAGTAACTACCGTTACAGAAAGGCCAGCATTTTGCAATTTACTGCACACTAACTCAACAAGAGTTTGTCCTTTGATTTCAACCAATGCTTTGGGGCTACCTAGGCGTTTACTCGCCCCAGCGGCTAGAACAATCGCTTCGTTAATCCTCATCGGAATTTGCACTCCAAATCGAACTGCGATTGAAGTAAATTGCAACTCCAATAACTGGAACCAAGAAAACCAATACACCAAAAAATACAATCAACAACGATTGATCATTCAATCCATTTTCCTGATTGTTTGCCACTTCGTCGATTAGAATAACTCTTCTTGCATCAATAGGCGAGATGTGATCATCATCAAGATATAATCTGGCAAAAATCGTAGAATTGCCAGAATTATTGTGTGGTTCGAGTTCTAAACTCCAACTAGTCCAGTCTCCATACTTTGAGTCATCGTTTGCTTCTTTCCATTCTGCACCACCAACTCTAACCTCAACTCTGCCATCTGTTCCCGAAGGCAATCCACTTGCAATTCCTGTAATTTTGCTTTGGTTTTCAATTACCTGCAGGGTGTCGATATTCATTGATACATTGAGTGTACGATCAATGCTTCCCGCTACTTCAACGAATACAACTGGATCGGCTTGACCGTATCCAAACTCATTATCCGGCCGAGTCTCTATCGCACTACAGTCATTGAATCCAGGGTCGTCTAAGAGTAAAATTTCTCTTTCAATTGAGTAGGCTGCAATGATGTCTTTGAATTCAGAGGGAGTAATATCTGGATTTGCTTGCACCATTAAAGCAGCAATTCCTGCCATTAATGGGGTTGCCATGCTGGTTCCAGATTTACTAGTATATCCATCATTTGTTGCTGCATCAGGCGCCATAATACTCGACCCGATGGTGGCTACATCTGGTTTTACTCGCATGTCAGAAGTATATCCCCTACTACTGTAAATTGCTAGTCCTAGATCCTTGTCCAAACTGGCTACAGTTACGGGTAAAGCAGCATCACCGGGGCTGTCAATTGTATTACAGCCAGCAAAGGTCGCTCCTCCAAATTCGTTTCCGGCAGAAAGAGTCGTGATAATTCCAGCCTCAACGACTGCATCCATTTGGCGGCTCCAAGCAGAATTGCCGTCATTGTCAACATGAATCTCAAATTGTTGCTCTCCAAGCGAGGAAGTCAGAATATTGATGCCATATTTTTCTTTGTTATCTATTGCCCATTGAGCGCCCTGCATTATGTCTTCAATATCCCCATCACAGCATGCTAAGATGTTAATCAGCCATGCACCAGGTGCTGCCCCCACATATTTCTCTCCAGTTACGGGGTCTGTTTGTCCTCCACCGCTACCTGCCGCAATACCCGCAACATGAGTCCCATGGGTTCCTGAGTCGTATGATTCTGAAGGGTCCAGTTCTTGATCAGAAAATACGGCATCGAAAAATGCGATGATTTTGGGATCACAATCTGCAGGGATTGGTTCGGGATTTGGGTCTAATGGGTCAGGAGGGTCTTCGATACACGTAAATGGATCATCATCCATATCATTGAGCCCTTCATGATCTCCTCTCACTCCAGTATCGAGTACAGCAATAACCGCCCCGGTTCCATCTAATCCTAGGTCTTGCCAAACAGCATCAACACCCATGTTTGGAACCGCTTCGTTCATGTTAGGTTCCGCAAGTCCAAGGTCTTCTATCATCACTACACCAGGCAAAGAAAGGATTCCCTCAGGGTCTAAGATTGAGTCGAAAGGAGCGGAAGCTGCCACAGTATCCAGATAACTAAATTTGAAAGTCACCTCAACATTTAGTTGTTGGAGCGCTGAAATATCTGCATCTGTGGGATGGTGATCGTAGTCAATGAATACTCTTGCACTTCCCGGTGAAGCTCTTTTCCACCATTGTTGTTGTATTTCGCTAGGTTGTAGCATCAACCATTCAAGTCGGTCATCAATAGAATTACCATCCTTGTCTCTACTCCAGTCTAGCCACCATTCAAAATGAATTTCAGGTTCAACTGAGTCGACCCAATCTCCATTGAAATCTAGGCCGCCTCTTTGCCTAGAATCGTCGCTAATCGAAGAGGAAACTAATGGGGCCATTAGCATAATCAAAACAATTGAGACATATATGCCCCTAGTCTGCCTCATAATTGGTCCAACCAGCACCCATGTTTGAGCATTAGGACTAGATGACTTGAAACTATCCAGACTCGGATTGGTTATATTCTGATTCAGGGAAGATCTCTTCGTCCATATCTTCGTTTCTATAATATTCGTCATCTTTTCCGAAGAATCCTCTTTCTCGAAGTTGAATACCTGCGAAAATTAATGCAGAAAGAAGCACGAGTACTATTAGGGCCAAAATTCCAACTACAAGCCCCATAAGGGAATTTTCAGAATCCGATTGTACAATTTTTTCTTCACCCATGATGTGAATTCCTATAGCAAGATTAGTTGATGCTTGGTCCCCGGATATCGCCCTTACGAGTATTACTTGGTCACCTTCTACAGTATTGTTGGGGAGGAATCGGAGCCTATCCACCAATAGGTCATGAGTCACCTGAAACTGCTGGTCACCAATTGTAAATTCAGATAAATCCATCCAATTATCTCTCATGTCCCAAGTTCGCCATTGGACTCTTTGTACTCCACCTTCTAGATTGAACACAATCGATTCTCCTTGTCCTATATGAACACGGTTATCTACTCCGTATTCACTGCCCAAAGTCACATTCAACGACATGCTAAGTTCGTAGACGTAATTGGCAGCTTCCTCAACCGAAGGTTGTGCATTAACATGACCATGACCGTAGACATTATTCTGCCTATTCTTTGGTATGAGGTCCTCGGCACAAGGCTCATTCGCCAACATGTAATGACATTGTCTGTAAGTGGAAGTTTCTTGCATTATATTCCTAATATCGAAAGGACTCAAATCGGGATTGGCCTGGTACATCAAAACAGCGACACCGGCAGCACCTGGTGTTGCCATACTTGTGCCAGATAACGCAACATAACCATCGCCTGTATTTGCATCCGGAGCGTTGACACTACTTCCTACGAAAGCGATATTTGGTTTGATGCGCCCTTCTTCAGTAGGTCCTTGACTTGAGTATATTGCGATCGCTGTATCTTTGTCCAAGGCGCCAACTGTAATCGCATCTTCAGCACTTCCTGGGGTCCCAATTTGAGCACTAAATGCCGAATTTCCAGCGGCAATAAAGATCGCAACACCCGCTCGCATCATTTCGTTTGCCATCCGATTAACGGATTCTTGTTCTGAGGTCGTCCATTCGGATACAGCAGGCCCTCCAAGGCTCATACTTGCTGCTCGAATGTTGAACTCATGGCGCTTTTCAATGGTCCACTCCATTCCTGCCATGACTTGGGCATAGCTTCCACTTCCGCTACCGCTGAGAACTTTCACTCCAACGAGATTTGCGTGTGGTGCGACTCCAACATGCTGGTATGAGGGCGCTCCAGTTCCCGCAGTTATTCCAGCGCAATGAGTTCCATGGCCATTATCATCGTAAGGAAAAATTTCGCTGCCATTGGTGGCCTGCGGG
>Ga0181569_10002796_pt1 | contig 13700 bp, 13 predicted proteins | sample 101ome_19_FD_132452 | JGI IMG/M metagenome (GOLD analysis project Ga0181569, IMG submission 132452) | Coastal salt marsh microbial communities from the Groves Creek Marsh, Skidaway Island, Georgia - 101405AT metaG (megahit assembly) | ecosystem: Environmental > Aquatic > Marine > Intertidal...
AGAATAGAATAAACCATCAATGGAGTAGATACCTGCATTGCCAAAGACTTCCATCATACGTTGATGAATGGCTTCTACCTGTGCATGTGTCTGCTCTTTTTTAGTAATACCACCTTGGTTAGTGAGAATAACTACTTTGTAGCCTTTTAGTCTAATCATACGAATAGCTTCAAGTGATCCAGGGATAGGCTCCCAGTCATCAGGATTAGTAAGGTAGTGGCCTTTGTCTACGTTGATCACACCATCACGATCTAAGCCAACAATAGACTTAGGGAATACAGTAGGCCAGTCTGCAGGTACGTTTTGTTGTTGAACCTGTTGTGGATCTTGGTCTATGATATGTTTGAATCGAGACATATTGGATACTACCTATGAAGAAAGTTTTCGTTAATGGTGCTTTTGATGTGCTGCACTCTGGACACCTTGATCTCCTTGATTTTGCAGGGATGCTAGGGGGTCATTTACTCGTAGCTATTGACACAGACGCACGTATTGAGTATAACAAGGGTATTGGAAGACCTTTTAATAATTTGTCAATACGTAAACATATAATGTCTATGTTAAAGCCTGTCAATAGTGTCAAAGTATTTGATACAGACCAAGAGCTAGTTAATATCATAAGACAGTATGAACCAGACGTAATGGTAAAAGGATCTGATTGGAAGGGGAAGAAAATACTTGGGGAGGAGTACTGTAAAGAAATAGTATTCTACGAGAGAACCAATGGGCAGTCTACCACAAAAGCAATCGAAGATTTTATTACTAGGCGACAGTTGTTATGATGAATACCACACAGGTACTGTAACCAGAATAAGCCCAGAGGCACCTGTACCTGTCTTTGATCTTACCTCAACTGTAATCAAAAGAGGTATGGCATACAACGTTTACAACAATCTAGTTAATCTAGGAGCTAGAGTAGACATCATAACAGAGTACAGAGAACGTAAACATAGATACGTTGACGACAAGACTGGTCAGCAACTGATCAGAGTAGACGAAAAGATTAAGACGGAACACATAGATACAGCAGACGAAAACCTAAGTATGTATGATGCTGTTGTTATCTCAGACTATAACAAAGGGTTTATAGAAGAAGGTGACATAAAAGATTTCAGAGCTAAGTACAACGGTCCTATCTTTGTTGATACTAAGAAGACTAACTTAGCTCAGTTTGATGGCTGCTTCGTAAAGATAAATCAGTACGAGTTTGAAGCAGCAGAAACACTAACAGACGATCTGATCGTCACATACGGCTCAAAGAAAGTCGAGTATAAAAACAGAACCTACCTACCTCCTAGTGTAGAAACTCATGATGTGTGTGGTGCAGGAGATACGTTCCTAGCAGGACTTGTATTTAAATACTTGGAATCGTATAATATGGATGCTGCTATTAAGTTTGCAATGCAAGCAGCAGCAATAACTGTACAGCATAGAGGTGTATACGCACCCACACTAGATGAGGTAGTAAATGAGACTTGAAGGTTTTATTGAAAAGGGTTGGGGTTCAGAACTAATATGGGCAACTAATGAAAAATATTGTGGTAAATTTCTACGGTTCAATAAAGGCTCTAAGTTCTCAATGCATTTCCATAGGGAAAAAGATGAGACTTGGTATGTCTTGGATGGCAGGTTTAAGGTTATCTACATTGACACTGTGGATGCAAGCACTCATGAAAAATATTTGGAGCAAGGTGACACTTGGCGTAACCAACCTTTGGTCCCTCATCAAATCATTTGTGAAGAAAAAGGAACAATAATAGAAGTCTCTACTCCTGATTCTGTTGAAGATAATTACAGAGTAGGAAAAGGAGACAGTCAAAAATGAAGATCCTAGTTACTGGCAGCAATGGCTTTATTGGAAAAAATATGGTCACTGCTCTTTCTCCTCATCATGAAGTAGTTAAGAATGAGTGGGGTATGGCTTTTCCTAAAGTAAAAGGATTGGACTGGGTAATACACTTAGGAGCTATTAGTTCTACAACAGAAACAAACATATCTCGTATATGTAGACAGAATGTAGAGTTCAGTATTAAGCTGTACGAAGAGTGTATTAAGCACAATGTTAAGTTCCAGTTTGCTTCTAGTGCTTCAGTCTATGGATTAAAGTCAGACTTCAAAGAGACATCTCCTATTGCTCCTCAGAACCATTATTCTCGTAGTAAAGCATTGTTTGAAAAGTATGTTGAGTTTAGGAATGCTAATATCACTACTCAGATATTTAGGTACTTCAACGTACATGGGCCACAAGAGGAACATAAAGGAAATCAAGCAAGCCCACAGACAAAGTTTATGGAGCAAGCTAAAACGACTGGTAAGATCAAACTGTTCAAAGGATCAGAGAAATTTGTAAGAGACTTTATCCACGTAGGTAAAGTTGTGATGGACCACCAGAAGTTTTTTGATGTAGACGAATCAGGTATCTGGAACTTTGGCACAGGCAACCCTCGTAGTTTTTATGATGTAGCATTAGAAGTTTCAGGGAAAACTGGTGCTACAATAGAGTTTATAGATTTTCCAGATAATCTAAAAGGTAATTACCAAGAGTTTACTAAAGCAGATACAACAAAGTTTAGAAGCACTCTATCTATTTAAGGTATTAAAGGTATGGCAGAAAAATTTGATATAATCCTTCACCCAGATGGAGTTGCAAGTGTTCAATTTCCAGGTGGTGGTCTTCAACAGGTTCGTGGAGCTTCTGGTGCAGAAGCAGTTCAAGCTTTAAAAGATGCTTATGGGGATCGTATTGGAAACGTAATTCAAACTGATAAACCATCACAAACTGTTGTTGGTGCCTCTGCTGCTATAAGGGAATCTAGAAGAAATTATACAGAAAATCAGACTGCATTAGGAGTAGGTGTTAGTTGGACAGGCACCCCAAACGAAGATGGTTATAATGAAGCAGATATTCAGAGATATATAAACACTGCAGCAAATAAACTTGGACCAGGTTTCGAAACAGTAGAAGAATTTATTAATGACAGGGTAGCACTTGCAGATAGACTATTAGTTCAAAAAGAAGGAGCAGGAAGCGGAAATAGGTATGCTGTCTTCTCTGAAGAAGAGTGGTCTAATTTTACAACAAAACAAAAACTTGCTGCAGTAGAGCTTATGCATCAAGGAAGTGGTGATACCCCTGAAAGAGGGGGTAATGGCCTATCTCAGAAAGATGTTGATTGGATTAAGACTAAAGCAAATGATTATAATGGTGCGGTCATATCTCCAAATGGACAGGCAATTAGTACTGGTAGAGATCCTGTTATAAGAGGAGACACTACGTCAACAGGTGGGAGTTCTTCAGGTGGGGATTCTTCAGGTTCTGGTTCTATTTCAACAGTTGGGGGAGGAACAGGCACAGGTACAGTAGTAACTGGTGACACCACTACGGACACTGGAGGAAACATTACTGGTGGTAGTACAGGCACTGATACGTACACTGGTCCAAACTTTGTAAGCACACCTAACATTGGTGTTATTACCCCTGTCTACGGAGAAGGTGAAACTGGAACAAGCCCTGTTGATATTAATACTTATCAAGCAGGTCTTGGAACACAGCAAACTGATTTTGAAAATAGAGCTACTCAGATGGAGCAGTTCTACCAACCTCAAACATTAAAAGAAAAACAGGAAGCAGGTACTGCCCCTACTTTTGAAAATGTTCAATACCGAAATAGATTTGGTATGACTATGTACATACAACATATTAATGGTGTACCTAGTCAACCTATCCCCCCTGGTTATTATAAAGTCACAGGGTTTGGGACAGAGGGTTCTGCCCAAGGACAAAACCAAGGTGGTGTGATCCAAGGATTTAATAGTGGTGCTACAGTAAACCCTGCACTCAATTACAAGCCTGGTGGGACTGTTGTAGAAGAGGGAGGAGTATACAGGATCAAGTATCCTGATGGGACATACTCTCAAAACTATGACACAGCACTGAATGCTAAAGCTGCTAACGATATGGGTCTATCAAATCTTGGTTTACCTGACTATACTACTTATCTAAGTAACCAAGGTATTAATACGAACCTACCTGGTTATGATGAAACTGCATATATGGATGCTTATCAGTCCTACATATCAGACCCTGCTACACTTACATCTTTACAACAGCAGCAACAGCAAGATACTAGTGACACTACAACCTTACCAACAACTGGAACTATTAATGATGAACAAGTTACAGCAGTAACTGAGGTTGGTGTAGATGAATTAGCTCAAGCTCAAGCAGACCTAAATGCTCAAGCTTTTGTTGCACCAGGTGGTGCTGTAGCAGCTTCCCCTACAGAATATATTGACTCTAATGCAGAAGGAACAGTAATAGAATCTACTGCAGGACAAGCTCTTGGCACAGCACCAGTGGTGACTGAAGATCAAGTAGCTCAAATATCTACTGTTGAGACTGCAGATACACCTACAAAGACAGCAGCAGGTCAAGTGGATGCTAACTTAGCATATGATGATGTTAAGTCAGCTACTGAAGGTATGACTGCAGTAACTATGGATGCTCCATCACAGACTGTTGAAGGTCAAACGCAATACGATACTGCTGTATCAGACCTTGAAGCTGCCACAGGTGACTCTGTTGATATTGATGCACCTGATAAAAGAACACTAGAAACAATAGATGGTCAAAGTGAACTGATCACTGGAACTGGTGTTGATCAATCAAAAGTTATTGAAGCCTTTGGTGAGGGTGAGCTACAAGCTGCATCTGTTCAAGATGAACTAGCAGGTTTAATGAAGCAGTTTGAAGGGGGTAACACACCTGCTTGGGCTTCAGGATCTATGCGTAAAGCTATGGCTACAATGGCTCAACGTGGCATTGGTGCTTCGTCTATTGCAGGTCAAGCTATTATCCAAGCTGCTATGGAATCTGCTCTTCCTATTGCTCAGATTGACGCAAGTAACAAACAACAAGTAGCATTGTTTAAAGCAGAGCAAAGAGCTAAGTTCTTGCAAATGGACTTTGACCAAGCATTCCAAGCTAAGGTTACAAATGCTGCCAAGGTCTCTGAGATTGCTAATTTGAACTTTACTGCAGAACAGCAGATTGCCCTTGAAAACTCTAAAGCTGCAAACACAATGGCTTTGCAAAACTTGTCCAATGAGCAAGCACTCGTTATGGCAGAAGCTGCTGCTTTATCTACTTTAGAAACACAAAGCTTAAATAATTTACAGCAAGCTCAGGTTGAAAATGCAAAGAACTTTTTACAGATTGATCTATCTAACCTAAGTAATGAACAAGCTACAGCTACATTTAAACAACAGTCTTTAATCAACACCATTCTTTCGGATCAGGCTGCTGCTAACGCTGCTCAACAATTTAATGCTACGTCCCAGAATCAGACAGATCAGTTCTTTGCTAATCTGTCAGCTTCAGTTGGTCAGTTTAATGCAGCACAAAAGAATGCTATGGAACAGTTTAATGCTGACCAAGTTAATTCTTTATTAGAGTTTAATGCTACTATACAAAATCAAAGAGAGATGTTTAACGCTCAAAACTATCTCGTTGTTGCACAAGCGAATGCTCAGTGGAGACAGAACACAGAAACTATAAATACTGCTGCAGCTAACGAAACCAATATGGCTTATACACAAGCTGTTAACGGATTGACAATGACTTCGTTAGATGAGATATGGCAGAGAGAAAGAGACATCCTTTCTATGGCATTCCAGATTTCAGAAAACAATGCCAACAGAGCTAACGAGATTGTTCTGCAGAAACTTGCTGCCGATGCAAGTGAAGATGCCGCAAAGTTACAGGCTGATATTGAATCTGCTTCAGGTGCAGGTGATCTTGTAAAAGAAATCTTCTTGAAAATTATAGGAATTTAATATGTCATTAGATGCAAGACAAGAAAGAAAAAGAAAAGCTATCTTCGACAGTGCTCTTGAAGATTGGCAAGCTAGATCGTCTGCTTCTACCTCACAGAGTATAAGAAGAGGTCTTGCCTCTGCTCAACAGACTCGAATGGGGATGAGAGATGCAATGCAAGGTGTTCGTAGATCTTTTCAAGAGGATGAAAAAACACGAGTAGCAAGTAATAACCCTGATGAAGAACTGTCTAACTTCTACGGTGGGTGGGCAACTGCCATTGATGAAGCCTTTGGTGCAGGAGAAGACAAGCCTAGCGAAATGGGTGGTGAAGATTCTAAAGCTAAAAAGCCACCAAGAATAAGTCAGGATGAGATAGACGAAGGTGTTCCTATTCCTGACTTTGATATTGAAACAGATCTTGATAGGGCTGCTAAAGCTCTTGGGTTTGTTGAAAGCTCAAACAAATATGATGCAGTCGGTGAAATAATTAAAGACAAGAAAAGCATGTACTACGGTGACAGAGCTTATGGTATGTACCAAGTCATGGGTAAAAATATTCCTGTCTGGACTAAGCAGTACCTTGGTACCAAGATGACTAAAGAACAGTTCTTAGAGGACAGTGAAGCGCAAGATAAACTTGTCAGATCTTTCCTGACTGAAAAATATAATCAATACGGAAATATTGAAGATGCCGTTTCTGTTTGGTTTACTGGTAGACCTCTGAAGAGAGCCACTAAAGAAGGCGCAGCGGATCAGAACATAACAGTAAACCAATACGTACAAAGATTCAGAAAAGAGTTCTTCAATTTACTAGAAGGTTAATAAAATGCCAGTAATGAATAGACCAATTCCAGGTCAGTCTCTTACGGACGAACCAAGGAATTACGCTTGGGAAAGACCGCCAGAGATTACTGATCCTAACGAAGCTGTGAAGTATCACCTCGACAGGGTTGCTGATCCAGAGATTATTGATAACGTGTTCTATGCCCTCGATATGGGTATGCCAGTAAAGACACTGACAGACTCTATGATGACTGGTGCAGTAGCAAAAGGAATGCACAACATTGATGTAGGTCTTATTGTTGAACCCCTCATACGTAGAGCTATTATGAGGATTGCTGACAATGCTGGTGTTGACTACAAAGAAACATTTGAAGAAAAAGAAGTAAGCATTGAAGAACGTGCTGCTAGAATGGTACGGATCGTTGAGTCCACACCTGAAGAAGAACGTGATGCTGGGTATGACTTCTTGACTGAGATAAGTTCTAACGTACAAGAAGAAGAACAACCACAAGAAGAACCTGAAATGTCAGAGGACACAATGGTTGAAGATAAACCTAAAGGTTTGATGGCGAGGTAGACTATGGGATTTTTTGGTAGAGTTGCACTAGGGTCTGCTCTTGGTGGTCTTGCAAAAGACATGAAAGAGAACAGAGAGTATGCAAGAGATAAAGCTGAAAGAGTACAAGACTATCTGTATCAACGTGGGTTAGAACGTAGACAGGAAGTCAACAAAACTCGTAATGCTTTGCAGAACTCAGTAGAGTACTTGCAATCAAAGGATATGGATAGTAGGTCTATCAATGCCATGTTGATGGAGAATCCTAAAGAAATTATTAGACTTGCTGCTGCTGCACAAGAGGCCGAAAAGGAAGGAAGACTTACTAAAGCTATCCTTAATCAAGCTGTTGAGGTTGCATCTGACTTTGATGATGAAGGTCTTACACCTTCTGAACTTATTAAGAAAGCTACTCCTGACTTTGTTAAAGGTACTGACCTTAAGAAGCCAGAAGAAGTTGAGCTTAACGCCTTACAGAAATTGTTTGGTAGAACATCATCTCAGGATATCTTGTACGATGTTTATTCTCAGAGCTTGTTTGGAGATGAAGCTACTGGTGCAGACGTAGCAGCTAGTATCTCTGCTCCTACTATTAAAGGTAGAAAAGAAGGACCAGGTAAAATTACTGTAGACCTTGGTGCTCTGGCAGAGGACGATACTTATGATAGTACTTATAAACGTGATGCCAGAAATGCTATTCGTGGTGAGTATGACTCGTGGGCTACAAGTAAAAGAAATGAGTTAGCTAATGCAATTGATCCAGATCATCAAGACTACGTGTCTGATGCAGGAAAGAGAAACAAGGTATTAGAGTACTATAATAAACTAATTGAAATTCTATCTATTGAAGACAATGATTTACTTAAGTATCAAAAACTCATGGAGCTTAACAAGAATATTGCTAAGAATTATTTAGAGCAATCACCTGGTTTTGCTGCCACCCTTTCAGACCCAGACTATTTCTTAGATGGAACTATTGATATTCTAAATGCAGATCAGACTGAGTAGTGCACATGACTAATGAAGTAGATGATATCTTAAGAGAGTACAAAAAGTCAGTAGACACCAATGATCAAGAACAAGAAGTTGTTGATACGGAGGGCATGACTCTCATTGAAACTCTGTCCAATAATCAAAACTATAAAACAATTAAGAGCTACATGTCAGATAGGTTTGGCATGGAGGAAGACAAGTATTCTAAAAGAGAAATCATTGACTCCTACATAAATCAAATGAGGAAGTTCAACTCTGGTCAGTCTGTTGTTACCCTCAGTGAACTAGCACATCTTAATGCTGGAGAAGGTGACTCTTTAGCTAGAAGACGTTCTACTGCTGCTAGAGCATACCAATTATTTGACAGTCTTGATGGTGCCTTTAGTAAGGATAGAACTATTGGTGAGAAAGCTGACGCAGTCTACGACTATGCCAGAGCTTTGATTGTTGATCCAGTTAACCTTGTGTCTCTTGGTGTAGGTAAAATCTTTGGTATTGCAGGGTCTAAAGCTGCAGTGCAGGGAGCTAAACAACTAGCATTTAGAGTAGGTAGACAAGCTGCTTACCAAGAACTAAAGAAGGGTGCTTCAAAGAAAGCTGCTCAAAAGGTTCAAAGAGAAACAACACAAAGAGCTTTCCAAGAAGCTTTAAAGAGATCTAAAACAAAAGCTATACTGGACAAAGCAGACAAGAAAGCAATCTACGGTAGTCTTGGGTTTGACATGGCTGCTGCTGGTGGTATGGATGCCCTACAACAAAAGGCTGAAGTGACATCAGGATTTAAAGATGACATTGACTGGTTTCAAACTGGCATCTCTACAGCTACTGGTGCTCTTGGTGGTGGTGTTCAATTAGGTTTGATTGCAATCAGTAAGAAAAAGAACATACCTCTTGCTTCGATACAGTTACACAGATCGAACCTGATTAAACAAGCTACAGATGATAGCTTAAAGTCTATCAATAAAGAGCAAAGAAAAGAGATACTTGCTAGTGAAAACGTAACTCAGGCTCTCCTTCAACTAAAGAAAAGAACTGAAGCTTGGGCTGCTAAAGTAGCAGAGGGCAAAGAACTTCTTAGAGTATCTGATAACCCGAAGACTTCTATAGATTATGATACTGAGTTTGCTAACATGTTCTTTAGTGGTAGTAGAACTGCAGAGTTAGAAGATGGTACAGAGGTAGGGTTTAGAGGTCTTGTCGATATCTTAGCAGAAGCAGGATACAAACAACCTAGTGACATGAACTTCACAGACTTCATGGGTAATGCTTTTGAAGACCTGTCTGCAGACAACAAAAAGATTGTTGTTGATGCTTACGAAGTTCTTAGAGAAACTTCAGATCAATTAAAGCCTTATAACTTTGAAGAGTTTATTAACTTGGATGCTGCTGCAGTGTCAGAGGCTGGTAGAATTTTGCAAGTAAAGTCACAAGCAAAACAACTCTTTAACAAGATTGGTTTAGATGCCACTGAAGCTGATGCAGCTACCTCTGCTAAAGCATTGGTTGATCCTGCAGATGAAGAGGCAGTGAAAGGTTTATTTAGTAAAGCCAAACCTCTTCAAGATGCTTTGATCAGGAGTATTGTTACACATCCTGGTACAACAGCATTGAACGTCCTTGGTTGGAAAGCAGCTACAATAAACCAGAGTTTGTCTGACATGATTCGTGCAGGTTTGTATAGTAGTGCTGCCATGAAAGAACTTGTCTTTGGTAATGCAGAAAATGCTGTTCGATACAAGAAGATGGCTGTCCAGATGATGGACCTTCAAAGGCAGAAGGTAAGAAACATGGTTGATCCTTACGGAACTAAGGATGCAGTCATGGATTACTTGATGGTGAGGCCACAAGCACAAAGAGAAATCTTTAGATACCTTAACGGTGGTGTAGAAGTAAAAGGTATTCTTGACGAGTTTGAGTTGAACCCTAACGCATTACCAGAAAAAGGTAACATCCAAAAATACAACGAGTTCTTTGAAACTTTGTATGCTGTGAAAGCACAGGACTTCATTACAAAGACACAAGAGTTTTCTTATGCTTTAGACAAACAAATAAGACTGAAGTACGACAAGTCTTTGGTTGAGTTCTTGAATGACCCTGACTTAGTTCGTTATCTATCTGAGCCAGGTTCTGAGAGGTTCAATGAGTTTGCTAAACTAGAAGCTACTGCAGTACAAGATGCACTACGTAATACTTTCTCTAAGAAGTATGGTAACAACGATGATTACCTACGTAAAACAGCAGACATGATTGAGAATATCAGAAACGTACCAGGTGTTGGTGCTCTTGCACCATTCGGTCAGTTCTGGAACAACAGTGTAGCTTTCATGCTTGATCATTCTGGTCTGAGCTTTCTAAATAAGTACACCATCAAAGCAGGTGGCAGAGAGGCTATGGACAGGGATGCTATGGATCTCCTAACTAAGTCTGCTGTTGGTTGGGGTGCTTTGTCTCTTGGTGTTTACAGACAAATGAGTAATCTCGAAGAGGGTCTAGCTTGGTACGAAGACAGGGATGACTCTGGATCTGTTGTAAGCTACCTATATGATTACCCTCGTAACGTTCCAATGCTTGTTGGTCGGATGGGTGCTCACCTCCTAAGAGATGGTGAAGTTCCTGATGATCTGCTGGTTGCTTTTGCAGACAACTTTGGTACTCGTGCTTTGACCAGAGATTTAGGTAATGCCTTTGGTGCTGTAACACAGGGATTTGTTCTTGCAGCAAATGCTAAAGATGTTGAGTTCCTTGACCTAGCAGGAAACTTCTTTGGTTCTATTGCATCTCAGTATGCTTCAGGTTTCACTAGACGTTTTGAACCAGTGAATCAAATTATCTCTATGGTTAAAGGTGAAGACTACGAAGCTGTGGATAAGAAGCAGGGTGTTAAGTGGGTCAATGATTCAACAAGATACGTTGATCAAATCTTTGAAACATTAACAGGGATGGAACCAAGTGAAGCTATCACAGGTGAGAGAGCACAGGTTAAGAAGAGTGCTCTATCTCCTGAGGCTAGACCTGTACCTATTGGAAAGATTGGTGGGTACAGGGAGGTTCTTCCTTCATCAACAATAGAAAAGATGTTCAATGATATTGGTAGACCTACATGGAAAACTGAGATCAGAAGTAAATCTCCTGAAGCAGTCAACACATTCAATGAGTTAGTTAGACCTCAGATAGAAATCCTTGCTGATATTGTAATGTACAACGATGAGTGGGATGGTAAAACACTCAAGGAGAAAGAAGATATAGTAGCTAGTATCCTTAAAGTGGCTAAAAGAAACACTATGGATAATATGGAAAGATCTCTTGACTCAGATGAAGTCAAAACAAAACTCATCTTTGATGTGAAGAAAGCAGGACGTAAGGAAGACCTTAATAAAGTCCTTACTTACTTTGATGTCAAAGAAAAGAACCTATGGAAGCTAGACGTAAATCAACTTCGTGTCATAGAAGACATGGTGAAGATGATGAAACAAGATAGGGCTGGTTTGGAAAGAAGATTAGGTATCAGTGAATAAAAGAAAACCCCCAAGAATTAACTGGGGGTTTAGTTTAAGACGATTTATCTTTAGTCTTTTTATGGTCAAGCATCAGACAGGAGTAACAGAATGCTTGATCAACGATCTCGCCTGATCGTAAGTACTTTCCAGATGCTAGTAACCCTGACAAGGCTGCACCTGCAAAGTAATCCCTAGTTGAAATATCTTCACTAGGAATGTCTGATTTAAGAAACTCTTGGGCTTCTTGCTCAAGGGTTTTTTTATTTATGCTATTTCTACTAATCTTTTTAGATACCATTGAGCTTTCTCCAAGTCTTGCGTTCCGTTTTTATATCGCCAACGGTGCATGTACTTTGCTATATTACCTCGAAGGTATCCTATAAACTCTTCTCTGGTAAGAAAGTCTTTGATGTAATCAATGCATTCAATCTCTCCTTGACCATAGTGTTGAGGTCTTTGAACTGCATCAAACATATCTTCACATTCTCCACATACAAGGTTATCATCTAATAGGTTACCACACACTCCGCATTCAGTCATACTGTAACTAACTCCGCTTCAAGGTAGGGGATATGATAGAAAGTTTCACCGTTAGGAATGTTCTTTCCGTATGCTTGACGGATAGTTTCATCCCTCATTTGTGTGCCTTTAATTTTCCAAGCCTTGTCGTAAGTTTTATTAAATACATAAAAGTATAGGTTTTCTAGTTGATCATTATACTTTTGTACTAATCTTCTTTTTCTACCTGGGATTCTAACTTCTGCCCAAGATGGAGGCCAGTTATATTCCCATGAAGATTTTTGCTCTGCTTCATTATAATATGTAGTACCGTCTTTAACAGAAACAATATCAGCATAGTAATCTTCTTCAGACGAAACTATCTGATGACCGTCAGCTTCTAATATTTTTATTAATGCTTCCTTAGAAGGACCATCAACTGCATCATAAACATTCTTTCTAAACTTACGTGTGTGAACTTTCATTTGCCTTGACCCCTATATGGTTTTGTTGCTCTTCGCTTGTGCTTATTCATAGAACCTAGCTTCATTGAACTTACTCTTTTTGATTGGGATGTTTTCTTTTTTAAAGGTTGAATATTACCTACAGAATATCCTACAATCTGTACCTTAGCCATTAAATTGTCTCCACTTTAGTTCATAAATAAGCTTACGCTGCTCGTAATCAGACAGTATCATCCAATCCCTTATTTCGTCAAGTGTTCTTTTACACCCCACACAAAGACCATCTTCGATACGACAGACCTTTATGCAGGGTGATGGGATAGTACCCAGTTTCTTTCTACGATTCCTACTCACACTGACGTAGGCCAGTGGTAGGATCAAAGTAACAAGCACCACCTTCTTCTACGTAGTCTTGTGTTTCCTCAACCACAGGCTCCTCTGCTACCTCCTCAGAGGTAGAGGCGTTAAGGATTCCATAACGCTTACCTGCTGCTCTGAATGTTGTGCAACCAGAAGAACCACCATCGTAGGCATCCATGTAAACTTTCTTGAACTCTTCCCATGTCACATCATCACCTACGTTACAGGTCTTAGAACATGCAGAGTCTACGAATCGTGATGCTACATTCAACACCTTGACGTGATCGAACACTGACAGTTCGTCTGCAGTCTTACCCTTCACACCAAAGACACGATAACCATAGTCCTCTACTCGCTCTGTTCTTGGACCATCGAAGGTTTGGATAGTTCTGTCGTAGTAATGGGAGAAGACTGGTTCAATGCCTGAGGATACGTTGTCGGCTGACAGACTGATAGTTCCTGTCGGAGCAACAGAAAGCAAATGACTGTTACGAATACCATAATTACTAATGAGATTACGGATATCATCAGGAAGAGACTTAGCAAAGTCACTCTCAAGATAAGCCTGAGTAAAGAGAGGAAACGGACCTTTCTCCATAGCAAGCTCAACAGATGTACGATACGCAACATTCCTAATCACCCCCATGATTTCTTCAAGGGTTTGCAGGAATCTCTCACTGCCGTACTCAAACCCTAGTGCTTCGATAGCATTAGCTACACCAGTAACACCA
>Ga0181569_10002802_pt1 | contig 13684 bp, 10 predicted proteins | sample 101ome_19_FD_132452 | JGI IMG/M metagenome (GOLD analysis project Ga0181569, IMG submission 132452) | Coastal salt marsh microbial communities from the Groves Creek Marsh, Skidaway Island, Georgia - 101405AT metaG (megahit assembly) | ecosystem: Environmental > Aquatic > Marine > Intertidal...
GAGCGCGGAGGCGTCGTCCATCCCGCCTCGACGGGACCTCGATCGTAAATGACTTCACGGTGACACGACCACACGAGACGTATGGCTTCGATCGTTCCGATGCCGCCGGCGAGAGGGGTGCCGGCGGGACCGAACCAGTGGTTTTGAGGCGCGCCCGTCGTGCGAGCGCGGCGCCCGGCGTACGTCGTGCCGTTCACCGTCGATCCGAGGACGCGTTGCGTAAACGTTTCGTCGCTCGACACGACGGCGGCGGTGAGATGGGCCTTCATCTTTTCGCACGCTTCGAGAACGAGCGGTAACTCCTCATCTCCGTACGACGTGAGCACTTGGAAAGGTCCGAAGATTTCAGTCGTGACGAGGTTGAAATTTTCTTCGCTCGCCATGATGGTTTTCAGCGGAACGAACACCGCCGTGGGTTCGACGGCGCCGTACTCGGGCGGAACGTCGTGCGCGCCTCCGTTCAATTCTTTACCACCGAACGCGATTCTGGCGCCGGGTAACGCGGCGAGTTTCGCGGTGTGGTCGAGCATGGTCTTCGTGGTCACGGTGAGCGTCGGTCCGACCGTCAAGTCTTCCAACGTTCGCTTCGACGCGAGGGCGGCGATCTTCTCCTCGACCCCCGCGGCGACCCAGTTGTCGTGCATGAAGAGGATCGATTGCGCCGAACACTTTTGTCCGCTGCACGCGTACGCGTCTTGATCGCACACGTGCGCGACGTAGTCTTCATCACCGACGTCCGGGCCCAAGATTTTCCAATCAAACCCCGCGTCTTCGAGTTTAATTTTCCCGTCGAGTTCCTTGACCAAATGGTGCCCCACGGCGGCGGATCCCGTGAAGAGCGTCATGTTGGGCTTTGTTCGACGTAATATGTCATTCATCGTGCGTCCGTCGCAGTGAATGAAATCGAAATCCGTCGGCGGCGCCCCGCACGCAATCATCAGACGAACAAACTGTTCCATGACGACGGACACCTTGGTGTCGCTCTTGACGAGCGCCTTGTTCCCCATGTAGAGGGCGCCCATGGTTTGCAAGACGGGAATCTCGAGAGGGAAATTAAAGGGTAAGATGACGCTCACGAACCCGTACGGAAACCGCACGCCGTGCGACATCTGACCGGTGTGATCCCCGGACACCGAAAAACCTCTCGCCAAGAAGCGCACGTTATCCCCGGCGAAATTTTCTAAAAATTTCCTCGTCACCACCACCTCCGCCGTCGCTTGCGCGTGCGATTTCGGCGCCACGCGCATGATGAGTCTGGCAAAGTATTCCACGACTTCTGGTTTACGCATCTCTTCCGCTAAGCGCATCGTCACGTCCCCGTACATCACGTACCTCTCCGGCGCCTTGAACGGGTTGTGTAATCCGGATTTCGGACACGCCGCGGCGGAGCGCGTCACGGCGTCCAGCGCGCGCGCGGACCTCGTCGAGGGCGCGACGACGAATGTTTTTCGTTCCTTTGCATTCATCGGATCGACCACGAACGCGCAGTCGTCGTCCTCGTCGTCCTCGATCGTTCGCCACGTCCCACCGATGAGATTGGCGCACCTCGCCGCGCCCCCGGTCGCCGCGCTCATCCTCCACGGATTCGCCGTGGGATTGGCCCACGCCGGGACGCCCATCGCGGAATCGGCGGACGAGAACGCGGCCGAGACGGCGGCGGACGACGACGAGGACGCCACTCGCACCATCGTCGGACACATCACCGTCGGCGTCGCGCACGTCGGCGTCGGCGGCGTCATAGGCACCCATAGTCGCGCGACGGCACCCCGACGACCCGTTCGCGCGATCGTCGTCATCATCATCGTCGTCGTCGTCGTCGCGCGCCGATGGCGATACCTCGCGCGTCTCTCTCGCGCGCGACCGAACGAACGAAGGCGTACCGAAATTCCAGACGCACTTCAGCGCGCGCGCGTCGCGCACTCGCGTCCTGCAGTCATCATCATCATCATCACCCCCAACCGTCAACCGTCGGATGACGATCGGACGACAGAGCGCGACGCCGGCGCGCGACGACGCGATCGAAGGGGCGACCGCGCGAACGGAACGAAGGCGTGCGAGGCGTGACGTCGAGCGCGATGATGCGTCTCGCGGGACGACGAGGCGGAAGACGCGGATGGTGGTCGGCGCGTCCGATGACGATGCGTGCGAATCCAACGTTCGCCGAGCGCTCGTTCGCGTCCTCCACCGCCTCGTCGACGAGCGCGACGGCGGGGGTGTTCGTGGATGAACACACGAGGGTGATCTGTCAAGGGTTGACGGGGAAGAATGGATCGTTTCACACCGAACAGGCGATCGCGTACGGGACGAAGATGGTGGGCGGCGTGACGCCGAAAAAGGGCGGAACGGAGCACCTCGGGTTACCGGTCTTCGACACCGTCGCCGAGGCCAAGGCGAAGACGGGGGCGACGGCGAGTGCGATTTACGTGCCACCGCCGTTCGCGGCGAGAGCCATCATGGAGGCGATCGAGGCGGAGATGGAGCTCGTCGTGTGCATCACGGAGGGAATTCCGCAGCACGACATGGTGCGCGTGAAGCAGGCGCTCATGACGCAGAGCGCCACGCGTTTGCTCGGCCCGAACTGTCCGGGAATCATCAAGCCCGGGGCGTGTAAGATTGGCATCATGCCGGGATACATTCACAAAAAGGGGCGCGTCGGCGTCGTCAGTCGCTCGGGGACGCTCACGTACGAAGCCGTGTATCAGACGACGGTGAACGGTTTGGGACAGAGCACGTGCGTGGGCATCGGCGGTGATCCTTTCAACGGGACGAATTTTATCGATTGTCTCGATCGATTCGTGAAAGATCCGCAGACGGAGGGCATCATCATGATCGGCGAGATCGGCGGCACCGCCGAGGAGGAGGCGGCCGAGTTTATTCGCCAATCGGGAACGGATAAACCCATCGTCTCCTTCATCGCCGGCACGACGGCGCCGCCGGGTCGACGCATGGGACACGCCGGCGCCATCGTCTCGGGCGGCAAAGGCACGGCTAAAGATAAAATCGCCGCACTCGAACGCGTCGGCGCGCGCGTCGTCAAGTCGCCCGCACAAATGGGGTCGGCGATGTACGACTTGTTCCGCGAGCGCAACATGCTGTGACTCTTCCATCCCTCGTCTTGTCGCATCGCGCGCATTATCAATGTACATTTTACTACTCGCGCTACGCCGCCGCTAGTCTCCTGTCTATTCCTCGCTTCTATTCCTCGCGTCCATCGCGCTGCCTTTGCGTCACACGGCGTCCGCGCGCGCGCGTCGACGCTCGTGAAACGCGCGCATGGTCGTCGTTTTCAGCGCGAACGGGACGTCGCAACACCGCGCGCGAATCGACGACGACGTTAACGACGACGCCGCGCGCACGTCCGCCACGGTGGCGCCGCTCTCGCGCGTTAAATACTGTTTCGTCGTGAAATCGAGCGCGAACATCGCGACGTGCGCTCCCGCGAACCACACCAGTCCGATGACGTGTCCGACGGTGAGCGTGCACGCGAGCAAGACGTACGGCCACGCCGACGAGCGCCACTCGTTTCGCGCCATTTGCGCCAACGTGTACGCCGAGACGACGAAGACGGCGCACCCCATGGCGGACGACGCCGTCAATAATCCCAGAAACCAGCGGTGGTTGTATTCGCCCACGCAGTTTCCGAGCACGCCGCAGTGATGATCGAATCGTCGCACGCACACGTTACACGTCGCGCAGTGCGTCGCCGCGGGCGGGCGCCACAACCGACACGTGACGCAAAATTTCACGCGAAGCGCGTTCGCGTCATCGGCGTCGTCGGCGTTCGCGTCTCCGTCCCCGCGAGGACGCACCGGTTTCGTCCACGTTCCCGCGTAATCGCGACGCATACCCATCGTCCGCGCCTCGTCATCCTCTCGCACCGCCTCTTCGACGCACGCGCGAAGTCTCTCCTCGTACGTCGTCCCCGTCGTCGTCGACGCCTTTGCGTCGTCCTCGCGTCTCTCCTTTGCTCGAACCGCCTCATCCAATCGGTCGACGCACGCCGACGCCTCATCGTCCGCGTCGCTCGGCACGACGATCCCCGGATCACACGCCCGCGTCGCCCACGCGCACGCCAGACTCACGACGGCGAGCGCGACGACGCACCCCTGCCACACCAACCGTCGGTGACCGACGCCCAACGGATCGCGCGCGTCACCATCGTCGCGCGCGAACACGGCGATCGTTCCCGACACGGCGAGCGACGGGACGACGACGACGCACCACACCACCCCTCGACACGCCGCGCGCTCGTTCGCGCGTCTCGCGTCGACGGTGGCCGTCATCGTCTCGTCGTCGAGTGTCGGGCGTCATCGCGCACTCTCGTCGTCAGTGTGACGCGCGGTCGCTCGCTCGGTCGCTCGCGAGAGCGCGCGTGCGAGGCGTACGGAGAGAAAGAAGGCGCGCGCGCGTCGCGGACGATGGCGTCGACGACGAGCGCGACGACGAGCGCGACGACGACGCGTCGCGATGATGGTGGTTTGAGGCGGCGGCGGTTCGGTCCGCGACGACGCGGAGGACCGCGAGGGACGGCCTCGCGCCTCCCGTCGACGTCCCCGTCCTCCTCCGCCTCCGCCTCGGACGTCTTTCGCGCGTTGCTCGATCGCGCGCTCGAGGACGGGACGCGCGCGCGAGAGGATATCATCGACGTCGGCGCGAGGGAGCGGGACGGCGCGCGCGTCCCGGGGGTGACGGCGAGACGCGACGTCGAGGCGGGGACGGCGTTGGTGACGCGGTCCGTGGCGTCGACGGCGTTCGACGCGACGTACGCGAGAGAGTGTGCGTCGATCGCGTTGTCTCGAGCGATCGACGCGCACGAGGGCACGGTGGAGAGAGCGATGAGCGACGACGTCGTCTTGGCGTTGGCGTTGGCGGCGGCGAGACGCGAACCGGCGAGCGCGTCGCCGTTATTGGCGGCGTACGCGGCGTCGCTTCCGGTGGACGCCGTGTCCACGCCGGCGCTGTACGAGGACGAGGCGTTCGAGGCGTTGGTGCCGCTCCTGTCGCTACACTTTGTCGATCGAGTGGACGCGGCGAGACGCGAGTTCGCGCTCGCGTACGACGACGCGCGGCTGACGTACGCGCGCGCGACGGACGGAGACGTTCTGGAGGAGCGCGAATTCGCGTGGGCGTGGAGCATGGTGCGCAGTCGAGCCATCACGTTTGAGGTGAAAAAGGCGTCGACCGGGCGCATCGAGCGCAAGCGGTGTCTCGTGCCGGTGTGCGACGTCTTCAATCACTCGCCGACGAGTCTCTCGGGCGACGTCGACGCGAGGGACGGACCGAACGTGCGCATCGAGACGAACGACGCGGGAGAATCGATGTGGACGACGACGCGCGACGTGGCGCAGGGCGACGCGTTTCGGTGGACGTACGGTGAATTATCAAACGAAGAGATGTGGCTCTGGTACGGGTTCGTTCCCGAGAACCCGCTCCACGGCGACGCCTCGGTGACGTTTAATTTACCGGACGCCGTCTTCGCCAACGGTTTGAACGCCGTCGCCAAGGAGGATTCGGAAGAGACCGGGGCGCTGCGGCGACGACTTCTCGAGCGCGCCGGCGCGTTGGGACTGAACGAGGGCGAAGAACTCTCATTCGTCGTCTCGGCGCGCGCGAAACCCACCGTTCTCGGCGGCGTCGCCGGGTTGATGTGTTGCGACGCCGAGGAAGTGGTCGCCGTCGCTGCCGCCGCCACCGTCGCGTCCAAGGGCGTGGGCGAGCGCGCGTGTTTATTCGAGCTCAAACCTGAATCCCGACGACGCGCCGGTCGATACGTCGCGTGGTTGCTCACGCAGGTTGAGGCGTTCGTGTGCGGCGCGACGGATGAAGAAGTGGCGGAGAGCGAACGCGTCGCCGAATCCGTCGGCGGCGTCTTCGCCGAACGTTTCGCCACCGCCAAGCGCGTTCGTCTGGGCGCGCAGGGCACGTTCGCGACGGCGCAGAAATCGCTCACGGATGAGGAACTGTTGCGAGACGGCGCGTGGATCGACGCCGCGGTGGACGCGCTCGTCGTGAGGTGAGGCGGAGGTGGATGGAGGCTGGAGGCGCGCGGTATTCATATAATTTCATTCATTCACTCTTTTGCATCGCGTTGTGCGTCGTCGCGGACGCACACCAACGTGTCCCCGCGACTGTCTCGACTCACGCGGATGTCTTCGTCCACGTACACGTTTTCAAACCATCCCTCGCCGACGGGCGGAATCGGCACGCGAACCGAGTCGCCGAATCGAATCGACGCCGACGTAAACGCGAAACGTACCCTCTTCTCCGACACCGTCTCGATCGACGCGTCGACGGTGAACACGATCTCGGTGTTCCCACGCTGATATATCACCTCGTTTCTCAACCGACCCGCGTCGCCGTCGATCGTCTGATACGCGCGCGTCGCCGCCCGGTCGAGTCCCAAGAGGAAAAGCGTCTCCTTTTCCGTCGTGTATTCCAGTCGCCACCGCCCGCGTGCGCGTCGTTCGTTCGTTCGCCCGTCGTCACCGTCGTCGGCGAGCGCATCGATCGCGCGTTCAATCGCTCGTCGCGCCTCCTCGTCCGCGTCCACGCCTCGATTCGACCGCGCGAGCAGCGTCCGCAATCGCGTCATCGTCGTCGCGTCGTCGTCGTCGCGATTAGTATCGGTGGCGCGCATCCTCGGTCGCGTTCGCGTGCGTTCGCGCGCGACGCTCGTCGACGCGGCGCGCCACGATTCGGCGCGACGAGTGGACGTCATCGTCGTCATCGCGCGCGTCGTCGCGCCCATCGTCGTCGCGCCCATCGTCGTCGTCATCGATCGACGACAGCTGGGGAAAAGTCGAACATCGCGACCGACGGTGGGTCGGTGTGGATAGGGTTTAGGGGGTATCGGTTCGTGCGTACTTACACAGTACCACCTACCTAGTGTACGGAAACGAAGACTATACCATCTGTCCGAATCTAGGGAGAGAGCGTACGGACACCCGACCTCGCGATCCTTCGTACTACTTGAAGTAATCACCGATCCGACCGACGGTCGTTCGACGACGCGACGGGAGGACGAGGACGGGGCGCGAGTGGGCGTCGACGAGGTGCGTCGCGTGGGAGGAAAAAACGCGACGCATCCGGTGACGGCGTCGAGGACGTCGCGAGAGACGCTCGGTGCGTCGTCGCGGTGACGTTCGGTGACCACGGACCGTTCGGTTGGGAGTGTGATTGACTCGCGGCGCGCGCGGTGGTGATCGTGCGCGTCGTCGATGGAGGCGACGAGGATGAAGAGGGACAAGGTTGATCACGTGCGCGCGAACGTGCGCGCGGTTCGAGAGATGTCTCGAGCGAACGCGCGCGCGAGGGAGGAGGAAAAGACGCGCGGCGAGCGCGGCGAGAGGACGCGCCGACGACGACGCGAAACGCCGACGACGAGCGACGAGGCGTCGTCACAGAACGCGGAGGGGGGACGACGATTTTTGGAGAGAGACATGAACGAAGCGAGAGACGCGGGCGCGCGGCGACGACGCGCGAGCGATGCGAGGGTGGACGCGCGATTCGCTCGGTCGAAGCACGGTTCGTACGGCGAGACGCCGGCGTACCTGTTACGAAGGAAATCCACCCTCTTGCGCGAGATGAACGAGGACATGGAGCGCGCGCTTCGAGAGATTGAGCACAGAAGACTCGAACGCGAACTCGAACGCGAGAACGCGCGCGCCGCGTCAGCGTTGGAGAGGGAGGAAAGACGACGTCGAGAGGCGGCGCTGCGCGCGCGCGCGAAAATAGACGCCGAAAAGCCCACCGCGCTCGAGCGTTCGAAACGTCGAGAAGCGTTGGCGCGCGTGCGAGATGACTTTGCGCGCGCGCGCATACGCGTGGACGACGAACGTTTCGATAGAAGACTTTAGGAAACTGTAGGAGCTGCGTAGGCTGTAAACGCTGTAACAAACAGACGACGCGGCGCGACACACCTCGTCCGTCGTTCGAAGCGATGGTGGAAACGATGGCGTCGCGCTCGACGACGCGCACCGTGGCGTCGCGCCTCTTCTCGACGCGCCGATTCGCTCGACGCGCCTGTTTTCGACGCGTCGTCATCGCGTCCTCGTCGATGCCGCCGTACGAGCCCACGTGGAGCAATCCGCGCGGGAGCGCGATCGACGCGATCGACGCCGAAGGACGCGTATTCGCGTGCGCTCGACCGTTCGTTTGGAATAACATCGACGTCGGCGGTCGAATGGGCGTCGTGCGCATGGCCGACGGCGAATCGCTCTGGGTGCACTCTCCCACCGCGCTGGACGAGGAGACGAGACGCGCGGTGACGTCGTTGGGACGAGTGGCGCACGTCGTCAGTCCGAATTACGAACACGTCAAGTACGCCGCGCAATGGAAAGAGGCGTTCCCGGACGCCGTGCTGTACGGATGTCCCGGGTTGAAGGATCGCATGCCAAACGTGTACGACGTCGATTTGCGCGACGGCGTTCCCGAGTCGTGGCGCGGCGAGTTCGAACTCGCGTGGTTCGATTGCGAGGAGACGCCGATCGTGGGTGGAGCGTTTTTCAACGAAGTCGTTTTCCATCACGTTCCCTCCGAAACGCTCTTTCTCACCGATATCTTCTGGAATTATCCGAGCGGTGTCGTCGACGGCGCGCGAGTACCGCCCGGCACGGCGGCGTGGAAGTTCCTCATGGACCGGGTCTATTTACCACTCTATCTCAACGCCATGGTGACCGATAAGGAGCGGTTTCTGCAGATTTCGAAGCGCGTGTGCGAAGAGTGGGATTGGTCCACGCTCGTTCCGTGTCACGGCACGGTCGAGCGCGGGGAAAAAGCGAGAACGATGCTTCGCGAACACTTGGGCGCTCTGCGGCGAGACAAGGCGCGACGATGACCATTTCCGCATTCCGCGCCTCCATGGCGCCGGAAACGCGGCGAAGGGCGGTGAAACGGCGCGAGAGCGGTGATGCGTCGACAGTTCGCGCACCGGACGATGCGCGAGGGAAACGCCATCGCGCGGCGACGGCGACAGAGGGGAAAACGAAGGCAAGGGGTCGGTCGGCGGTTGAGCAGGATTGCGGCGGCGGCGGTCCCCCCTCCGTCTCCGGACGAAGCGCGATCGACCTGAGCGAACGCGACGTCCTCTCGGCTCTCTGCGAGCGCGCGCTGTCGAACTCGGTCCCCGCGCACGTTCTCGAACAGTACCCGGACGACGACGGGGACGACGGCTCGTGGGATGACGGTCCCGCCGAGGTGACGACGTCGGAGGGAACGAGCGGGAAGACGTCGTCTCTACGCGCGCGTCGAGCGCTGCCCGGATTACGTCTCCCGAACGAGGCTTTCAACGGCGAGGGCGCGGACGAGGCGGAGAACGAGGTCGAGAACGCTCTCGCCGACGCCGCGGAGAATAAACTGCCCGAGGAAGGTTGGTTACAGCCGTGTTTCGCGTGCGGAAGAATCACGTGGCAAAACATCTCCATCGGTGGATTCAGAGTGTATAGGTGTACCGTGTGTGCGGACGGCTTTCGCGCGCGCGCGGCGGCGATGGAACCCGATCGCGGAGACGAGGGCGCGAACGGCGCGCGCGACGACGCCGCCGACGACGTCCTCGCGTCGCTGATGCGCAAACTTCGCTCGGTCGTCGAGCAGGTTGGGGGCGAACAAGCCAAGGGTAGTTTCCAGGAGATAGAAGGATGATAGTTTCGTGATGTATGTAAGTAGTAGTATGCTGTACAGTACTTGTACTCGCGTCGGTGATCCACGAGACGACGGAAGTTTGACAGCGCCGTCTCGACTTTGGTCCGCCGCGCCAGAACGCCACTCGTCGTCGCGCGCCGGCGGGCACGCGGACATCGAGTGCGTCGACATCGATGAGCGGTGGTGGTGACCTCCCGCCGCCCGCGCTCGACTTTGCGTCGTTCGAGTTCGATCCCGCGCTGGCGCTCCGCCGAGACTCGGGCGCGATTCCACCTCGACCGCGCGCGCGCGCGTTGGACACGGTTCGACAGTGTCGTAAATTGCTACCGTCGTCGAGCGAGGGCGCGTCGGATGGCGCGCGGGACGCATCGTCGCGCGGCGCACGGCTCGGGCGGGACGCACATTCGTTCGCCGCGCAGGCTCGAGCGAGACAACGCGCGGAAAAGTTTATCGAGCAACGCGAGAGATTCGCCGGCGGCGAGCGAGTGTTCGACCGTCTCGCGAATACGAAAAACGCCAGAGACGGGCCGCTCCGCGTGCTCCGAGACGCGCGGGAGCGGCGCGCGCGAGTGACGATCGTCACGAGACACGCGAGAGGCGTTCGAGGGGTGGCCACGGCGTACGTCGAGGCGTTTGATAAATTCGCAAACATGGTCTTGACCGACGTCGAAGAAACGTACACCGTGCGCACGAAAACCGCGACCGAAAAGCGAACGACAGCAAAGCTCGATCATCGCACGCGTCACATTCAGCAGGTTTTCCTTCGCGGTGAACAAGTCGTGTCGATATCGGTGCCGAGCGCCGTCGCGGCGCGCGCTCCGTAGTCGTCCATCCTCCGTCACCGCCGTATCCTTCCCTAGCGAATTGTAGCGATGTAGCACGTAGATATTATTGCACAAATGAAGGCACCCAATAGAGCGCGACGAGCGCGGTCGCGATCAACTTGGTCGTCACGCCCACGGCGCCGGAAACGTACTCCGGTACGCCGGCGACTTGTTTGAGTTGCGCGCCGATGATGATGAAGAGCGTCGGAAGAAGAAGTCCGAGCGTATCGCCAGACATGGCGGGGTCGAGCGCCCAGGTGATCAAATCTTCCTTGTTACCCGGAACGAGGATGATTCCATCGCTTCTCACGACGCTACCGTTGATGACACTCTGCGTCGAAGGCTTGACGCGAAGAGGCGAGACGTAATCCGATTGACACTTTCTCAGCTCGGGATGCTTCGAGCACAAGTCCTTGAATCGCGCTTGCTGCTCCGCCTTGGTCATCTTCACTTGGGTATCGAATCCCTGTTGCTTTGCTCTCTTCTGTTTCGCCGCTTCGATCGCGGACGGGAAGTAGCCGTACTGATTCGGAGCCTCAAACTCGGAGGAGGAGCTCTGCGCGCCGCGTCGACGGGTGTGTGGATAATAAAGTCAATCAAACTGCACGAAGAGCTCGTCGTCGTCGTCGTCGTCGCGCGAGGTGACCGGCGCGACGCGCGCGTAGCCGAGTGAGCGAGATCTTCGTCGTCGACGCGCGCGCGTTCGCCTACGCGTGACACAGAGCGAAGAGCGCGCGCGCGACCCCTCTCGTCCAAGTCGAGAACGAAACGATGACGCACCTTTCCAGCCGCGCGAACCGTCGTCGCGCGACGTCCGCCTCGCCGGCTCGCGCGCGTGTTCAACGCGAAGAGGTGCGACACCTCGCTCGTCCTCATCGTCATCTCGCGCGCCATCCCCGCTTCGGAGTGACGACACTGTGATGGCGCGCTTCACGGGTTCATTCATTCTTCGCGCGTCATCGTGCGAGCTGCCCGCCATTCGGACGCGCGTTGTGGGTCATGGTGACGCGCGCGACGGTGTCGGCGTTAGGACGAACGGGAGGAGGTTGACATCCGAGATCGCGCGCGTCGTCGGGACGCCAGACGTCGGGTGCGCGTTCGACGAGCTCGAGGTTGAGCGCACCACCATGCGGTCGCTGCGCGTCGCGACGATGGCGTTGATTCTGTTTTCCGCCATGACTTCCCTCGCGTTGATGTCGGCGGGCGTGCGAGGCGTGCACGTCCAGCAGTTTCGCTCGACGAGTGAGGGTCAGATGCTCGACGCGTGGGTTTCGTTGAGGTTATCCTTTGCGCATCTTCGCGGCGGCGGCGGAAGCAAAGACGCGGCGCGGCGAGTCGACGAGTACGGATTTCCCAAATTCAGCGAGATGTGCGTTGACGCCAGCGTCGGTGAAGAGTTTCCTCTGCAAAATTCCTCGGGATACGACAGTTTGGCTTCGCTGTGTGCGTCCATGGAAAGTTTGCCACGACGACTCTGCGTGAAACCGTTCGCGCGCCCGAAGCGGACGCGCGTGCGAAATGCTCTCATTCGACGAGTGGCGGGAAGCTGGAATCGAAATTACGACGTGGAAGACTTTCTGAATCGAAACTTCCAAAACGGTCCTTTTTCGTCGCGCGCGTGCGCTTCGACCGGCGACGACGTCATCGACGCGTACTTTCTACCTTTGAATCCGTACTTTGATCGCGTCATGGACAAGTTTAGACAGTTTTCGGGAAAAGGTCGAGGCGCGATGGCTCGAGGAGTGACACGAGCGATAGAGTACGCGTCCGCGACAGATTCAGAAGCGTGGGTGAAGAGCGGCGAAAGTTGCGGTCGCTTCTCCGTCATCACGCAAGACGCGAGCACGGGATCGGTGCTTAGACACAAGGATGTCCTCTTGTCGACGACGTTCGTCGTCTCGGCGTCTGAAACAATCGTGCCGACGCGTCCGCACACTCTACAGGCACCGTTCCATCCCGATAAGGATGTCAGCGCCGTCGGTAGTTTGAGTTTCGTGATACCGATGCACGCGGCGAGACGAAATGCGTTCGCCAGTTCTGCGAGAGAGACGTTTTTAATGTTTCGCGGAGCGATCAATTCGCTTCCGAGGCGTCGCGCGACTGTGGAATTTTTGCTCGAGAACACGCGCGGAAACAAGTACGACGTGGGACCGAGCTGTTCCACGGCGAAACAGTTTAACGAGAAGATGAAAAACTCGAGATTCTGCCTGTACATGCGCGGGACGCGCGTGCACAGTCCGCGATTGATCGAGTCGATGCTCTTTGGATGCGTGCCGGTGATTCTCGCCGACGACTACGAATTACCGCTCAGTTGGCTCGTCGATTGGTCGGCGTTTTCGGTGAGGATACCGGAGAGCGACTTTCAAACGATACCAGACGCGTTGGAGCGCGCGAATTCGGATTGGGACGCGATGCACAGGCGACTACGGATGGTGTTGCCGCTGTTTGTCTACCATCGCCGACCGCTCTTCGGCGACGCGTTTTGGGCCACCGCGCTCGGCGTCGAACGTCAACTCCGCCGCCGCCGCGCGGAGTGCACCACAAACGTATTCGCAAACGTGTCGTCAATTCCTTGGAACACCGTCGGTTCGGACACCAAGTGAAAGAAATGAACAGGTTTCGTCCGACGTACCGAATCTCCTTCTTCCAAACACCGACAAGTTGTTCTCTCGTCACCGCGCCCGCTCGAGCCCGCGCGGCCGTCCCGCGCGCGACTGTAATTTTTAAGATGGCACAGTACTAGTACTCGTACGGTAACGGTATTTTATTTATTCATGAAAAATCCACCCACCCATAGTCTAATTTGATAAAACGTGCGTGAGTGTCATGTCTCGCGAAGAGGCGCGGTGCAAGCTAGCACCTCGCCGCCTCGCCGCGTCGTTACTCCATCAAAGCAGCGTTCGCTGAAGTCTGTATTGGTTGCTTCACGTATTATTATTGACCGTGTCGGTTTCTGTGCACGTATTATTTATGCTTTTTGCGCCCCGTCTTCGGCGCGTCGGCGTCTTCTGCAGCACGCGAATACGAGGACGACGGCGACGGCGAACGCGATACATCCGACAGCGATTTACAGCGGCTTGGAGAGTGAGAAAAATTTTGGCGGCGATTCAGACGAGACATTTGAACATCTTGGGGGTTTACTTGCAGAACTGTCGTTTCGACATGGAAAGCAAAGGGCCCATACTGGAAAGATCTCATGGTTCGAGATGGCAAAGAACGAA
>Ga0181569_10002803_pt1 | contig 13678 bp, 15 predicted proteins | sample 101ome_19_FD_132452 | JGI IMG/M metagenome (GOLD analysis project Ga0181569, IMG submission 132452) | Coastal salt marsh microbial communities from the Groves Creek Marsh, Skidaway Island, Georgia - 101405AT metaG (megahit assembly) | ecosystem: Environmental > Aquatic > Marine > Intertidal...
AACTCAAGCACCAGTGCATCGCAGCCGGAGAACGCCTGCACAACGTGCGGCGTGATGCTGCCGAGGTCGGTGAGCACACCCAACTTGAGATCATTGTGAGTGAGACAAAACTGCACCGGCTCCCGCGCGTCGTGGGGTACAGGCTCGGCGGCGATATCAACATCGCCCACCGCAAATTGATCGCCGGGTCGAATCACCACGCCGCTTTGCAGCCCCTCGAGTTTGCGGCTCCCAGCGGTGCCTGCCGTGAGAAATACGGGCAGATCATAGGCCTTGGCAAGCGGCACCACTCCTCGACAATGATCACCGTGCTCATGGGTCACCAGAATGGCGTCGATGTCCTGCCCGCCCACACCGCGAGACTGAAGCCGCTCCTCCACGTCACGGCGAGGCAGACCGCAGTCAATCAGTAGGAGGGTCTCACCCGTATCGACCAGCGTCGCGTTCCCCTTGCTTCCGCTTCCGAGGGACGCGATGCGCATCAGGTAATGTTGCCCCGCAGGAGGGTCAGCAGCGCTTGCTGGTCGCGGCGATCGACCGCACCGCCATCAGGGCCCCGCAGAGTAATCAACGTCAGCTCGTCCCCGGCCCGGTCAAGGTGAATTTGATATTGGTGGCCCGCCAGAGGGTGTTCGTCCTCTCCCCCCCACAGCCAATCAAACCAACCGCTATCCTCTTCATCTTGAGGCCCGACAAAGGTGACGTACAGCAGTCCCTCGCTGCGGTCGCGGTCATCAATCACGAAATCCGCATCCTCGGTGCCTTTCACCACCGACGCCCAGGCGCGATCAAAGCGCAGCGTCAGGCGAATGCGGGTCTCTTCTTCTGTGTCTTCCAGCGTGATGCGCCCCGAGTCACTCATGGCGCGATCCGCCATCATGGATATGGGGGCTGTCTCAGCACTATTGGCAAGATACTGGGACACGTCCTGAAGCATCTTGCGCTCCAGATCGCGATCATCGGACTCGGGCGGCCAGCTGACGTCCTCGACGCTGCGATTCTGCTGCAACACATGGAGCTCAGCGGTGTTGCGCTGCACGCCGGTATCGACCCGAAAACGAAACCGTACGGCGAGCTCCTGATCTTCTAACTTAAACCACTGGGTATCGATCAATCCGGCCTCGGCATCGACAGCGGCCACACCAATACCGCTGGTGGTCAAAAAGGTTCTGACCTGCGGCCAGAGCTGCCCGGGCGCTACGTTAACCAGCGCCCACCTCTCGCCGGAAAGGCTCTGGATGCGCACCGAGTCGGCTAGGCTATTCGCGGTGAGTGGCGTGGGTCGCGGCGTTTCAAATTGCGCCGCCAATTGGGCGCTCTCGGCTACCGGTGGCACCGGATAGTCCGGCTGTATCGCTTCGGTGGAGAGGTGGGGCGGCACGTCGATCGGAGCCAGCTCGGGCGCCGTTTGATAGCGGCCGGCGTTATCAGGGAATAGCCCATCCTCGCCAAAAAACCAGCTGCATCCTGAGAGGCAGCCAAGCAATATCATGCTAACAACTGGTCGAATCACGCGAAGTAGGTCTCCAATGCCCGCTCCAGATCGCCACGACACGGCTCCGAAAGCGGCGTGAGGGGCAATCTGATTCCATCTCCCATCATACCGCGTTGCGCCATCGCCCACTTCACCGGTATGGGGTTGGCCTCAATAAACAGCAGGTCGTTCAATTCGCTCAGTCTCGCATCGACCTCGGCAGCAGCATCCCACTCGCCGGCCAATGCCAGATTGCACATGGCGGCCATATCCCGGGCCGCGATATTGGCGGTGACGGAGACATTGCCCTGCCCGCCCCGACGCATCAACTCGAGTGCGGTCGCGTCGTCACCGGAAAATACTGCGAAACCATCCGGCACAGCTTCAATCAAGGCCGCCCCGCGCTCAACATCACCGGTCGCATCTTTAATCGCCACGATATTGTCGATTTGGCTAAGCCTGACCACCGTGTCATTCATCAAATCACAACCGGTGCGACCGGGGACGTTATAGAGAATGATGGGTAGGTTGACCGACCGCGCCACCGCCTGAAAATGCTCAAAAAGCCCCTGTTGAGTCGGCTTGTTGTAATAAGGCGTCACAGACAGTGAATAGTCCGCCCCTGCCTCGGCTGCCGACACAGTGAGCTCGATCGCCTCATGGGTCGAGTTACCCCCCGTGCCAGCCACCACCGGGATACGTCCCCCGGCTTGCTCGACCGCAAACCGAATCACCTCACAGTGCTCAGGCACCGTGAGTGTCGGGCTTTCGCCCGTCGTGCCCACCACGCCCAAACCTGCGGTGCCCGATTCGATATGGTATTCAATCAGGCGCGCGAAGGCGGACCAATCGATAGCACCATCAGGGTGCATGGGCGTTACCAACGCAACAATGCTTCCGGTTATCATCGATTTACTCCGGCCGGGCGGCTAAGGGAAAGAACTACACAATATGGTGTCGCAATTATCCACTTCAGAGGCGGTTTCACAACCGCAGAAAACGCGGTTTTCAACCAAATGCTTGAGACGCTTACTGGCTCTCTTCATTTTGCCTGCCCTGTCTCTCTGCGCCAGTTGGTCAGTCGCCCAAAGCCCCAATTTTGACGTCCTCATCGAGCCCCTGACCGCTGTGGACCGACAATTTATGGCTGACCAACGCATGCGAGTGGAACAGCTCGCCAATCGCCTCGGTCGCGGCCTGACGGGCGTCGTCGATCGCGATCTGGATACGCTGCAACGCATACTCGACGAGAGAATGGTGCCGGCGGAGGACACACTGACCCTTCAGGCCATGGGCGTGGTGTTTGGCGATTTACTCGGTGAACGCCTCGATATGGACTGGGTGGTATACCGCGATAACAAAGGCCGCTCCAGGGCGCTCAAGTACCGGCAAATAGACGTCTATCTCTTCCCTGTCACCATGATTTCCCGTCGTCAGGAAGGGGGCAGTGAGCGTCGACTCAAACCCCTGTTCGACGATACGGTCCGCGACACGCGGCCACTGCTACCTGGCGGCAAGTGGTTTCAGTAATCCGAGCCGAGCTCGTGGGAGCACAATGCGAGCCAGTAATAAAACGTGCCGTCAGTCGGCGCCAACGTAACGGAAGATACCCCGCTCTCCGAGCGTCCGATGCTGAGCACCCTGCCGACTGAGATCGCCACTCTCATACGCCGCGTCACCCGCGTAAAGAAACGCCATCTGATCGCCGTCCCTCACCACGCGGGGGAAAAAGCGCGGCGAGGACCGCTTAGCCAGTTGGGAAAGCAGCAGTGACGCATCATCCTCAGCCTGCAGATCATGCAACGACACCAGCGTGGGTGGCGTGATGGGTAGCTGACCGGCGTGGTGGGCACGGATCGCATCCGCGGGGCGCCACCACTCGTGAGCAACGATCTCGCTGCCATCGACCGTAACCCGGTCGTCTGATTCAACTTCTGCGATGAAAAACCAGGTGGAAAAACGACGCTTCACCACCACCGGGGTGAGCCAGTGAGAGAACGTCAACAGCGTTTCGGCCGACAGCGAAAGTCCCGACTCCTCCTGCAACTCCCGTGCCGCGCCGTACCGCGCTTGCTCTAGTTCGTCGTCGCCCTCATCAGATACCTCAACCTTGCCGCCCGGAAACACCCAGAGCCCGGGCATGTGTTTGAGCTCATCGCTGCGCTTGAGGAGGAGTGTCTCCAAACCTTTATCGGTCTGTCTGATGACAATGGCACACGCCGCCGGCAACGCCGGACTCGCTTCCTCAGAAAATTCGAGCACCATTAGAATTGTCCTATAGAAGTGGCGCGCAGTTCAGGCATTGGGCATAAACATGCATCGGATCGCGGAGACTGGAAAGGCTTCTGACCACGGGCTTGAAGGCGCCGACCAGCGACTCAAACCAACCGCCGAGCGGTGCAGTAACCATGCCAAAGGAGCGGCTCAGTTCCTGCAGCAACACACTTTCGAAAGAAGGAGGCACTCGGGTGCGGGCCGTGCGCCAATCCTCCACGCCCGCCAAGCGCGCCGCGGCCGTCACCGCTTCATCCAGACCACCCAGCTCGTCCACAAGACCGCGCTCCGCAGCCTCCGCACCCGTCCAGACCAGCCCATCGGCCACATCCTTCACCGCTTGCTCACTCATGCCGCGGCCGGCTGCCACCAATTCGATAAAATCGTCATAGGCGCCATTGGCCAGCGCCTGAACAATACTCGCCATCTCCGGGGTCAGTCCACGGTTGAAGCTTGCTGCACCTGCGAGCGGAGTGGTACCCACGCCATCGACGGTGACGCCGATGTACTCCACGATGCCTTCAATCGTCGGAAAGGCGGAGAATGCGCCGATACTCCCCGTAATCGTCGTCGGCAGCGCCCAGATCTCGTCCGCTTCTGCTGCGATCCAGTAACCGCCTGAGGCAGCGACGGTGCCCATAGACACCACGATAGGGATGTCAGCGTCCGCCACCTCTAACAACTTCCTTCGGATCAGGTCCGAGGCGAACACGCTGCCCCCGGGGGAATTCACGCGCAACACAATCGCGGCGAGGTTCTCGGCTTCCAAAGCCGTGTCGATATAGCCGTTGATGGTGTCGCTGCCCGCCATGCCCTCTTCACTGTCCCCGGGCATCAAGGTGCCCTCAACGGGGATGATGGCGATCAGCGGCAGGTTCTCCTCACTCAGCGAGCGACTCATCTTGACGTCCTCGACATAGCGATCGAGTGAGACAACCTCGGCGTAACCGTCTTCATCGGTCACCCCGACCCATTCAGCCAATGCATCTTCCATCTGGGCATGGTCGGCGAGCACATCGACCCACCCCGCGGCCAGCATGGTTTCCGCCAGATCGTTATCTGATGCTGCGAGCTGGGCCGGGAAAGATGCGATGAACTGATCCATTGTCCCCGCCGGTAACTCCCTTCCAGATTCAGCCATCTCGGTATAGGTGTCCCAGAGCCCTTCGAGCCAGAGCGAGACCACCTCCCGTTCACCGTCGGACATGTCGTCGCGCAGGTAGGGCTCGACCGCCGACTTGTTCTCTCCGGCGCGAAAGACATGCATGGTGACCCGGGTTTTCTCAAGGAATGACCGCAAATAGGAGCGATACACCGAGAATCCTTCCAGGAACATACCGCCCTCAGGGTGAAGCAAGATCTGATCTGCCTGGGAGGCCAGCAAATAATGAGCCTGCGAGTAAAAATCACCCGCGGCAATCACTGGCTTACCCGATTCCCTGAAGACTTCGATCGCACTGCTGATTTCCAGCGTCTGGCTGGTGGAGGGTCCGGCGAGATTTTCCAAATCAAACACTAAGGCGGTAATCCGCTCGTCGGTCGCTGCCCAGCGGATTGATCGCACTACGTCATTTAACAGCGCTGGCTGGTCGTAGTCCTGATTGAGAAACGCAGACAGCGCATCGACAGGGGGCGAGTCCTCGACCAAAGGCCCCGACGGGGCGATCAGCAGAGCCGCACGTTCGGGCAGCGGTTCGGGCGTTGATTCACTCAACGTGGTGCTAAAAGCAATTACAAAGATGGCGACAAACAGCAGCGGCACCAAAACGGATATCGCGCGGCTGATGCCGCTGAATACACGCCATATTCCTCTCAACAATCGCAACATCTCAACGACCTCTCCTTGTCTGGCCTCAGTCGACCCTGACTGCACTCAGGCAGCTTCTCAAATGGTGTGTAAATACCTCAGACAATCAAGGGTGCTGTAAGTGCCGGACCCTTCATCGCCAAGACGTTCTCTGTGTCACAGGGCGCCGCGCAATTCACGACCCCGGTAGCGTATGTAAAGCATGCACGCAGTGAAGTTGATCACCACCAGCGCGAGACCCGTGATCGACAGGACATCCGACTGATAGGCGAAAGCCGCCTCAACTGCGGAGATAAAATAAAACAGCAGCACCAGCTCAAACCAAATGAACAGACGCATACTGTCAGTAAACGTCGCCCACAAGAAAAGCAGCAGGGGCGCGCCACGCAACCCTATCAGCACCCAGGTGCCGGAAAACCGTTCTACGTCGGCCGCCTGTTGCCCCATAAAACCCAGCCATGTGAGCCACATCAGGCTCCACAAGGTGCGGGTGAGCCGCCCCCGCGGCGCCGATCGCGTCGTCACCATCTTTATTGCGGCCCCAAAGCGCGAATCGCCCACTCGGCCACCCGTTTACCCAGCGCCCGGCAAATAGCCGATTCCCGTTCATCCAATGGCCGATCTCCGGCCTCAGTGGACCAATGGCTGGCGCCATAGGGCGTCCCGCCTGCCTCGGTGGCCCGTAACTCCGGTACCGAGTACGGCACCCCCACCATGACCATGCCGTGGTGAATCAGCGGCAGCATCATGCTCATGAGTGTCGTTTCCTGGCCACCATGCAGAGAGCTCGTTGAGGTAAATACCCCCGCAGGTCGGTCAATCAGTGCGCCCTGAAGCCACAAGGCGCTGCTTTCATCAAGAAACTGCTTCATTGGAGCCGCCATGTTGCCGAATCGGGTTGGACTGCCCAACACCAAACCCGCGCAGCCTTTTAGATCGTCTTGCGTCGCATGCAACGCTTCTTCTTTTGAGGTGGTGTCCGCCGCAGACAGCGACGGGACAGTCCGCATGCGTGCCTCAATACCCGAAACACACTCTACGCCTCGTGCAACCTGTCTCGCCATCGCAGCCGTGGCACCTTCCCGACTGTAGTACAACACCAAAATATAGGGCTCGCTGGTCACGATCAGCCGATCCTCACATTTTGCATAGGGATAACGTTGGCCGCTCGACGGCGACTCTGGGCGCGAGGTAATGTGGGATAATCCATTAGCACCGCTCATAGGGTCGGCCGGCAATGGTAACGCATCCCACAATGCAAAACGCGCTTCTCCGCTTGCGCTATGTCCTTAACCGATTCGTCGAGGACCGGCTCAACGCCAGTGCCGCGGCGCTGACCTTTGTCAGCCTGTTCGCGCTGGTGCCGTTGTTGACGGTCACACTGTCGATTGCTTCGGCGCTCCCAGCCGCTGGCAACATCGAAGGCAAATTGAATGAGTTCCTGTTGCAGTTTCTCCTGCCGGAGAGCTCCACACAGGTCGTTCAGTACTTGTCGACCTTTATCTCGCAAGCGCGCTCGCTCACCGCCTTTGGGGTCGTCATTTTGTTGTTGTCCGCGATTTTGATGCTGCGGAATGTCGAGAAGGCCCTCAACGATATCTGGCGCAATCGCGCCAACCGGAAGCCGCTGCCAAGTTTTCTCTTGTATTGGGCCGTGCTGAGCCTCGGACCTGCTGCGATCGGATTTGGCTTAGGGATTCGCGCCTACCTATTTGCAGCAACCAATGACTGGGGCGGCGTGGACCTCTTCGGGCTGGGCTCTGTGCTGATCAGCCTATTGCCCTTTGTGATCAGTGCATTGGGCCTCACCTGTCTCTATGCCGTGGTACCCAACTGCCAGGTGCCTCTGCGTCACGCCCTGATCGGCGGTGTCTTTGCGGCGAGCACATTTACCATTGCCAGAATGCTTTTCACCGCGGTCATGGCCAAATCCAGTTACACCCTGGTTTACGGCGCTTTTGCCGCGGTGCCGTTGTTCCTGCTTTGGATCTACGTGACCTGGATCATTGTTTTAATTGGCGCAGTTTTGGCACACAGCCTCTCCGCCTACCAGACCGAAGAACAAGCGCAGACCCCCACCCTGATGAAGGCACTGGATATTCTCTTTCTGTTCTGGCGCGCCCAAAAGGAAGGTCGGGGCATCGCTGAACTGGAAATACTTCGCGCCAAGGATGTGCTGCCAGGTGGTATCGATGCCGACAGCTGGCGCAGCATTCGCGACACATTTATCAGCGCGCAACTGCTCAAACGGCTGGACAGAGGGCACTATCTACTCAGCCGGGACCTCCACCATTTCACGCTAGCTGAACTCGCTGAGTTACTCAGAGCCGAGCCCAGCTATCTGCTGGCCGAGCAGGCCATGCCCTGGCAAAGAACCGCCGCTGCGCTGCTACAGAATAATGTCGATCAGGAGTCGTCACGGTTGGCGACCCCCCTTGCGGACCTCTTTGCCACCGAGCAAACCCCATCGGTATGAAGCTGCGCATCCTGATCGTGTTCACGGCATTGTGGCTGCAGGGCTGCGCGCAACCGGCCGATGAGTTGCCCGGAGCCGGTCAGTGGCGGGTGATCAACTACTGGGCCATCTGGTGCGCTCCCTGCCGGGAAGAAATACCCGAGCTGAATGCTCTCGATGACCGCACCGACCTGCTGGTCTTTGCCGTGAACTACGATGGTCAAAACGGTGAAGCGCTGCAGTCGCAGGCCGCTGAAATGGGGATCACCTTCACCTTGCTTGAGAAAGACCCAGGCGCCGCCCTTGGCGTTGAGCGACCGCGTGTTCTCCCGACGACGCTGCTGGTCAACCCGCAGGGTGCGGTGACCGATACCCTTGTGGGCCCTCAAACTCAGGAAAGCCTAATGACAGTGTGGCGAGGGCGCGCAGAACGCCAGTAATAAAGTGTAAAACGCGCGCAAAAAAAAGCCGGCTGAATATCAGCCGGCAATGAAGGAGCCACTCAAAACGGGGAGGATCTCAATAGTCGGACCCTCGCTGCTCAGACGTTTCCCTTGCGGTGCACCCGTCGACATCGCCATCTCAACAACTGACTCTGTGACAGGGGTTTAAACCAAAAGTTCCCAAAAAAAGCGTTTTTTTAGGTTGCTCGCCAGCAGGCCGAGCTCATCTGCCCATCGCCAGAGCTGACAAACAGCTCCAGCTCTACCAGATCACCCAACTCTGCCTCTTCCATCAGCCGATTCAGCAAGTAATGGGCCAGCGCTTCTACGGTGACATTGGTGATGGGCAAAAGCAGCGTCTCATCTGTGGGAAAGCGCAGCGTTTTGCCGTTAAAGGTGGCCAGATATTCGCCCTCCGACTCTGCCACCTTTAGCCAACGCGACTGACTCGGCAGCAACATGTACTCATCGTGGTCGTCGCAAAGTCGCTACAGCGCCCGCTTGTACACGTTGTAGTCGGCCGAAAAACCCTTGTCTCCCATCGCCGCCACAATACGTGCCGACACGCCGTAGTTGTGTCCATGCAAGCGCTCCCGGTCGGTCTCGGAGAAAATGGTGAAATGGGCCGCAGAAAACTTGTGCGCCTGTTTGTCAATGTGCAGTGTCGCCAGCTGGCTCATGGGAGATCCCTTACCGTTTGCCGGTATGGTGTGTGATGCGCCCATTTTCGGCAAGTCCGCGGGCGCGGGCGCCCAACTAGCGCCGCGCAGCGAGTCCGTGACCCTAAGCTGTGCCTGCAGTACCCTGTCGCCCTCTGACAAAGCACGGGAGTCCTTATGGGCCCGATCGCGATACTGACCGGTGCGAGCTCCGGTATTGGCGCAGCAGCGGCGGAGCAATTTATTGAGAGCGGATTTACCGTCATCAATATTTCCCGCCGTGACTGCCCCGTGCCCGGTGTCGAAACGCTGGCGACTGATCTCGCTGACAAGCAGTCCGCGGCCCAAGCGTGCGATGCGCTGGCATCGAGGGTAGCGGATGCAGGCGGCGCGCCAGTGTGTTTGGTCCACAATGCATCGTTAATGCTAAAGGATCAATGCGACACCACCGAGGACGCCGACTTGTCTCGGGTCCTGTCCGTGAACGTGGTGGGCATCAACTCACTGAATCGCACTTTGCTACCGCTGATGCCAGCTGGTTCCAGCGTGCTCTATGTGGGCTCGACGCTATCTGAGAAGGCCGTGGCTGGCGCGTTCAGTTACATCGTCAGCAAACACGCCCAGCTGGGCATGATGCGGGCAACCTGTCAGGACCTGATGGGCAGAGGCATTCACACCGCACTCATCTGCCCTGGCTTCACCGATACCAGCATGCTGCGCCAGCACGTCGGCCATGATGACACCGTGCTCGACAGTCTGGGCAAGATGAACAGCTTCGGCAGACTCGTCGCGCCCAATGAAATTGCAGACCTCATCCTATGGGCTCACCATCACCCTGTGATTAACGGTTCGGTCATGCATGGTAATCTGGGGCAGGTGGAGCACTGACGTGAACGCCAGCACCGCTTTCATCACCGAGCGCCGTGAGCGCACATTTTTAGTCCTCGCCGGTATCTTTCTCTCGGCCATGACGCTGCTCAACGTGGTGGGCATCACTCGCTTTATCCAATTTGGCCCGCTGGCGCTCGCGGTCGGGGTGCTCCCCTACCCGCTCACTTTTCTCTGCACTGACTTAATCAGCGAACTCTATGGCAAGGCCCGAGCGAATTTTCTGGTCAGCGTGGGTCTGGGCATTAACCTCCTCATTCTGGGTGTGCTGACGCTGGGTGCTGTGGCGCCCTCGGTGCCTGAAGCAGTGATGCCTCCCTGGCAGGTGCTGCAGCTGGCCGCACCGGTCACGCTCCCGAATGGCACCGTGGTGGAGTCTGAAATCGGACTCTTCCAACTGATTTACGCCACCACATCAGGCGCCGTTTTTGCCTCGATGCTGGCCTACATCGCCGCACAATATTGTGACGTGCAGCTCTACCACTTCTGGAAGCGGCTCACTCGGGGCAAACACCTGTGGCTCAGAAATAACTTCAGCACGCTCCTAAGCCAACTGGTAGATTCCATCATGGTGGTGACCGTAACCTTCGGTGCCGCTTTTTTGGCGGGCGATATTGCCCTCGCCGCCCTGCTGACACTGGTCGGCAGCAACTACGCGTTCAAGGCTCTTTGTGCATTGATCGATACGCTGCCGCTGTATCTATTGGTGCACTGGTTACGGGGCTATTTGGAGCTGGAGCCTGGCGAGTACGCTACCCCTCAGCCTGACGAAGCAATCCCGACTCCCTGACAAACGGGATGGTCACGGCGCGACGCTGCGCCAGACTGAGCTGGTCGAGCTGATTGATAAAGCTCACGACAGCTCGCGGATGCCTTGGCAGTCTCAGCGAGCAATAGCGGGCGACGTCATCCGAGAGCTCGATACCGGCCTCCGCGCCGCGTAGCGCGAGCAGCTCGGCAATATGATCCTCGGTAAAACGCGGCATCTGAAAAACGGGCAGGCTGCTCAATCGAGAGCGGAGATCGGGCAGTGCCTGAAGCAGTTGCTGAGGCGCCTTCTCCGCCGTCACCAGAAGCTGCGCACCCGTCTCCCGCGAAGCGTTAAACAAGGCGAACAGTGCCTCCTGCCAGCCAGACCGGGACTCCACGCAATCAATGTCGTCGATCGCGATGAGACGGGCGATCTCGACGTCCGCCAGCACCTGATCCGGCGCAAAGTCGACCAGATCCCGGAGCGGAATATAGCGAGCATCCAGCCCCTCTGCACCGCAGCAGGCCTGCAGGATATGGCTCTTGCCCATCCCTTCACCGCCCCATACATAGGCGCTGTGCTCGGATACCTGACCTATCAGCAATTGCTCAAGGGCCGCCGTCTCGGGGCGGCTGAGCCAGTTATCCCAGGTTGCGAGATCTTCGCTGCGCATCAGTAGCGGGATTTGTCCGGGTTCTTGTGTCATCAGTAGTTCGATTTTGCGGGGCTACACTCAGGGCACTTGCCAGGAGAGCACCAAACCTTCATCGCTATCCGGATCGCTGCTCACCCAGGTTAAATCGGTCCGCGAGGCCATCAGCCTGATCAACGTCTCGGCATCGCCGACACCCTGCAGTTCAAGCGTCAAGGTGTCTCCCTGTACCGCCACAGGACGAACATGATTCAGGGTTTGAATCCCGTTCATGGCGGCCGTGACCGCCCGGTAGTCGTCCCGGGTTACTACATTGTGCACGCGAATCCGCAACGCCTGCGTCGCATTGTCTGTGGTCAGTGCCACAGCATACTGCCGGCGCATTTCCGCCATAGCCAGCGTTACGCCGGGCTCTATTAATGCTTCCAACGAGCCCGCCTGCACGGATACGGCTGTCTCCACTGAAACATCGCGATACACCCACTCACCGATATAGCGCCCGTCACTGAGACGAATCAATCGCCCCAGCAGCAGATGGGTCATACCATAGCGCTGCGATGCTTCAACAATGGGTCCAAAGTCGCGCCGCCACAGCCCATCCGGAGACACCAGCACCGCATCGGAGAGATCGTATAACGGGCGTCTCAGCTTGACGCCCAGACCATCAAAGGTCTCGCTGAGGCGCTCCCAGAGAGGCTGTTCCGCCGCAGTGTTGCCAAAACGACGACCCGCGGGATCATCGATCACCAGCCAAAGCAAAATGGGTGGGCGAGCTTCTGCCCAGAAGGTGCCGTTCGCGGCTTTAATCAGGTTTTCTAAAACCGCCTGGTCGATTTGCGCGACAAATCGCGTCATCCCCCCAATCCGCTCAAACTGATAGAGAGACAACTGCGTCCGTGCCGAGGCCAACGCCGCCTCGACGGCGGGGTGTTGCAGCAAAGCCCGATCGCCGGATCGCTTCAAAAGCGCGGTCTGCAGGGCCTCCCGCGCCGCACGGTCAATAGTGTCCTCGCTGCGATCCTCAACCTCGATGCGAATCACCACCTCGCCGCTCTGTGCCAGCGCACGCTGCGATAGGCCGGTCATCACGCAGGCCAATAGCAGGACGCTGATCGCCGCTCGAGTAGCCAAGCAGCGGTTTGGGGCAAACAGGCAGCTCATATTACCCCTCCACCCCGAAGACGGGCGCTGTTTGCCACTGAGGCACTGTATGTTTCCTGCTGCACTGACGGTGTCTTCCCTGGCGACCTGTTGGCGGTGCCGCTATCGGCGAGCCTTATTATCAACCAAAGTGCACCGCTTTGCTTTCCTCCATAGGGCCGGCAGATTACTATTTGACTTTGACTGGTAGAGACCACGGCATGGCCGATCCATCCTCCTCAGAACCCTCGCTGACCTACCGCGATGCCGGCGTCGATATCGATGCCGGCAATGCACTGGTAGAACGCATTAAGTCGGTCAGTCAGGCGACTCTCCGCCCCGAGGTGCTGACCGGACTGGGAGGATTCGGTGCGCTGTGCGCGATTCCACCGGGCTATGTAGAACCGATCCTGGTCTCCGGCACCGATGGAGTGGGCACCAAGTTACGACTGGCAATGGATTTGGGCATCCACGACACCATCGGCATCGATCTGGTGGCGATGTGCAGTAACGACATTGCCGTTGTGGGCGCAGAGCCGCTGTTTTTCCTCGACTATTACGCAACCGGCAAGCTCAACGTGGACGTGGCTGCGGCGGTGGTATCAGGTATTGGTAAAGGCTGCGAGCTCGCAGGTGCGGCGCTAGTAGGTGGCGAGACTGCTGAAATGCCGGGTATGTACGAGGGTGAGGACTACGATCTGGCGGGCTTCTGCGTCGGCGTCGTGGAGCGCGCCCATATCATTGACGGAAGTACGGTTCAGGCCGGTGACACGCTGATCGCCCTGCCTTCCAGCGGCCCGCATTCCAACGGCTACTCGCTCATTCGCAAGGTGCTTGAGCATACAGGCGCGGATCCACAGCAAGACTGCGGCGAGGTCAGTCTGGGCGAAGCACTGCTGGCCCCCACCACAATCTACAACCGACCGCTGCTCGCGTTGCAGAAATCCATTCGCATCAAAGCCATGGCGCACATCACAGGCGGCGGCATTCTGGAAAACCTGCCCAGAGTGTTACCCGAAGGGGTGGGCGCGCGCGTGCATCGCGACAGCTGGTCCCTCCCACCCGTTTTTAATTGGCTGCAGGCTGGCGGCAACATCGACGAGCTGGAGATGATGCGCACGTTCAACTGTGGTGT
>Ga0181569_10002811_pt1 | contig 13657 bp, 10 predicted proteins | sample 101ome_19_FD_132452 | JGI IMG/M metagenome (GOLD analysis project Ga0181569, IMG submission 132452) | Coastal salt marsh microbial communities from the Groves Creek Marsh, Skidaway Island, Georgia - 101405AT metaG (megahit assembly) | ecosystem: Environmental > Aquatic > Marine > Intertidal...
AATTAAAACCGTACTTTTCCATTTTGGACATTTTTAAAAATGTCCATTTTCGATTTTCGTGAGTACAAATTAGAAAACGCTTATTAGCTTAGCTCAGTGATATTCTATAATTAGTTAGTATAAATTATAGAATAATATAAACGTGTTCGAAGTAACTAAGAAAGAATTTAATCTACATAATTATATAATGTTTAGTTCAAAGAAACTGCCATTTTATTTCACTACATTAGCCATCGTCATCGGTGCAAGTTTTGTAGCGGATAAATTCAAGAAATATTTTGAAGACGAAGATGACGAATATAAGCTAATCCGACAATATTTATTAAATGATTCTCCTTTATATGGATCTAATCGTCCCAAGTTATGGATTCACTCAGAATATGGTCTCAATGCTAGGAAATGGAAAAGTTTCCAGTCCCGTAATTCAACAGATTTGAATCAACCATATCTTAATCTAACAATCCAAAGTATCATCAATACCTGTGGAGACCATTTCCACATCTGCCTAATAGATGACGACTCATTTAGCAAACTTATACCTGATTGGTCTTTTGATATGGATAAAGTAGCTGACCCTCACAAGAGTCATTATCGTGATGTAGGATTAATTTCATTGCTATATTATTATGGTGGTGTGGTTGTTCCTAACTCAATGATTTCTCACGCCAATCTACAAGATTTATACGAAAACAGTATGAGACAGAAGAAACCAATACTAGGCGAAGAAGTGAACAAGTCATTGAATCTTTTAAAACACTCAAAAGAACCCAGTTTTATTCCCTCTGTAAGATTTATGGCAAGTCCCAAACAAAACGAACACACAAAGCAATTGAAGGATTATGCAAACGACCTATTTAAGAACGGACATTTCACACACGAACACGAATTCACCAACAAGATTGGACACTATTGTGTTGATATGGAGAAAAACAATCAATTAATGTGTATTGACGGATATTTGCTAGGTATTAAAACCAAACACGGAAAACCGGTCATTCTTGATGATCTAATGGAAGAGCGTCCCATTGATTTCCACAGTGCAATGTTAGGTATTATCATCCCAAGCAAGGAACTCCTTGTAAGAACCAAATATCAATGGTTTGTAGTGTTACCTGAAGAGCAAGTCGTTACAACCAATGCTTGTTTATCCAAATATTTATTTAATGCTGTAAACACGAGTGAAAATGATAACAATATGGTAAACAATAACCATAGCGTCGTGTCAATCTAACTGTTTGAAGTAAACAACATAAACATTTACTTCAAGTACTATACATAACAATGATTTCCGAAATTAACAGTTCCATCAAAACCATCTGGAAAGAATATGAGAAAGACGAGTATATCAAAGATAAATTCTATAAATATATGACCCAACATTTACCAGGAATTGTAGCAAACTGGAAACAAGAACAACAAAAACGAATGAATCGCGCAGGAGAACTGTCAAAAGAACACGAAAAATTTGTAGATTATTTCTTGCGCCGGTATCAATATTATTACATTCCAAACAATGAACAATATTTCCTATACAATGGTCGTCATTACCAACACACAAAAGAAGACAACATCATTCAAAATATTGCAACAACCATTGACCACGAAAAACCCCAATTGATTTCCTGGAAACAAAAAACAAAAGTGAGTATTCTAAAACGTATCAAAGAGAAGAATCTAAATACATCCATTCCCGAATCAGACACCATTCAAATTGTATTGAATTCACTATATCCTGTGTTTTTTAGCAATCGCAATGAGGCCAAATATTTTTTATGTATCATTGGCGACACCATTCTAAAGAAAAACAATCATACTAACAATATCCATTTTATTGATGCAAAAGCAAAGAGTTTTTTAAGGGAATTAGAATATTTTTCCAATTTTTATCTTTCTTCTAATAGCACCAGTAGTTTCAAACACAAGTTCCATGAACATTCATATGAACATTCTCGCATATTGTCTATTCTTCCTACCATTCAAAACGAAGATTTATGGAAACCTATCTTGCGTGATACGGTTCTGGACATTCTGTGTGTATCATGCCATTATTCCAATCGTTATGGAACATCCGATGAATATCTTAATAAACTAACTACGGATTTTGCAATTAAACAGCGTATATTATACTTACAAAACACAACTCCTAGTGAAATAGTCTCTTCGTTTCATAACGAGTATTTGGAACACGACGAAGGAAACGCCACACACATTAGTTGGAAAGATATACAATATCTGTGGCGTGATTATTTACAAGACAAAATGCTACCGAATGTGATGTTTATTCAAACCATGAAACAAGAACTGATTACGTTACTGGGGGATGAACAATATAACAATGAAAAAGACCATTTTATAGGCATAACAAGTCGTCAATTACCCAGTGTCAAAAATTTCTTATCTTTTTGGAATCAAACCATGAATGAGAACACAGAAGATGCTTATTTAGAAAAAGATGAATTGTTATATCTATATAACGAGTGGTCTAAAGAAAACGGTGGTGTTTTGCTAAACAGCGATCGTATTGTGGAATTAATACAATATTACTTCCCAAATGTAGATTGGGAACAAAACAAATATATACATGGTTGGTCAAATAGACTATGGGATAAGCAATTAGACGTTCAAATTGCAATGGATTCGTTGAGAAACAATCGCGGAGAACTAGATGATTTGTCAGTTTATGATGCTTACGAATACTATTGCAAATATCATAAAGAATTGTCACCTAAACCAATGTTGGTGAACAAGTGTTATTTTGAACATGTATGGCGTCAGTAATTTACTTCTTTTGCTTTCTGGACTTGTTGGCGTGCTTCTTGTTCTTTCTGGACTTCTTGGCCTTTCTAGCCTTCTTTGTTCTGTTGGGACCAAAGGTCTTGGAACCTTCTTCCTGAAGGAACTTACCAAGGTTATTGTTCTTCTTTGCACTTTTACTCTTCTTGATGGAAACAATACGTCCACGGCTCATCATTAAATCAGCTTCTGTTAAGTTACCGGTAGTCTTCAAAGCAGTTCCGTGCATAACCTGCGCACGGCTACCAAACGTCATCTTATGGGAACTACCCCCAGTCATCTCTAAAGGAGTATTCATTACTATATCATAGAAACAGAAAATTATGATATAGTATTACTAATCTTTTTTGTTTTTGTTCTTTCTTGTCTTGCGAGGACCAAATTTCTTGGAACCCTTGCGCTGTAAATACTTACCTAAATGTTTTTGGGTATGAGCGAGCGTCTGCTTTTTGACTGAAACAATTTCATTGCGAGATTCATTCATAACTAAATCTTTCTTTTGTAATCCTCCCGAAGTTTCATAGGCAGTTTCATGAAAGACTTCTGCACGAGTGCCCTTAAATTTTTTGAACGTTTGGGTCTTTCCATCCTTTTGTTTCACGCGAACTTGTCCATTTTCTAAGAAAGTTAAATTTTTACGCATCTGGTTATATACAATATACATATTTTACTAAGTTGCATGTAATAATTTTACAGTAAACGATGGAACCACCCTATATGATACATTATCGGGAAGATAATAAATATTCATAGATAAATCACTGGAACCAGAAGTGGAAGCGGGAACAATTCGTAATTTTGTTCCTTGGTTAAAACTCCCTACATAGCGTAGTGTTTGGGATAAATACGAATTAGTAGATGAAGATACATTAGTAACCTTCACATGAGAAGTGGTTAAATAAGATTGTGTTCCAGTGCTAGTTTCTGATTTTAATGCATAGCCTCCACTATACACGTTGTCTGCTATATTAACATCAACAATAGTTAAGTCAGAAGATACTTCATAGACACCACTTATATCTAATCGGAAATAATCTGTTCCTGTAGGATTAGTAATAGCAGTTCCATAACTAATTACTTCAAAATGACTTCTATAAGTAGGTTCATTTCGTAATACATCTAATAAAGAAGCCATACTGAAATCAATAATGTTATTATTAGTATTTGGTGTAGTTGTATTGATGGCACCACTTTTATATGCATTCAATGACGCATTAATAAATTGCGTGGTGCTTCCAATATAATTACTAGCCAATGAAATTGTATTTCCGTTTGTTATGGTAATACCAGTTCCAGCAACAAGATTCTTATTAGAAATAGCTGTGTGAATACCACTACTGTCCACTAAATTACTAGAACCTTGGGTTGGTAAATTATCTTTAACAATATTTACAGACAATACATCGTTTGTTATGGTCAATCCTGTCCCTGTGGTAATAGTGTTTTGTTTACCATCTAATAAATTTTTTAGTCGGTCGCTAGTAATAAATTTATTAGAACCTTGGGTAGGTATAGTATCTGTTTCAATAGTAAGGACATTTGTATTACTTAGATTCAATCCACTACTTGTGGTAAGTTTATCTTGTTTCAATGAAAGAGAAGTAAAAATACCATTACTATCCACTAAATTACCAGAGTTTTGAACAGGAAGACTGTCCTTGATAATAGATAAATCACTCCCATTAATAGACAACCCACTACCAACCACAGAAAGCGGATCTTGTTTTTTAGAAAGAGCTGTATGTATGCCATTACTATCCAACAAATTTAACGAATTTTGTGTAGGTTCATCATCTGTTGTAATAGATAGTGTAGTACCATTCAATGCGATCCCGCCACCTGTTACATTAATAGGGTCTTGTTTTTTAGAAAGGGCAGAGAATACTCCACTACTGTCCACCAAATTCCCTGAATTTTGAATAGGTTCTATATCCTTGACAACAGACAATGTGGTTCCTATTAAAGACAACCCATTGGAAGCTGACAATTTATCTTGTTTTGTAGAAAATGCATTGTATATTACACCACTATCCACCAAATTTCCCGAATTTTGAATAGGCAAAGTATCTTTGACCAACGATAATACATTTCCTGTGAATACTAATCCACTTCCATCCGTTCCAATAGAATCTAATTTGGTTGCGATTACGCTATATATCCCACTACTATCGACCAAATTACCGGAATTTTGTGTGGGTACAATATCCTTTACAATAGATAACACATTTGTAGATGGATTTAATGCCAAATCACTTCCTGACACACTAAGTTTATCTTGTTTTAAAGAAATTGCGTGATAAATACCAGAACTATCTACTAAATTCCTTGAATTTTGAGTAGGGATACTATCTTTAATAATAGTTAATATATCATTATTTAATGACATTCCACTTCCATCCACACTTAATGTATTTTGTTTTTCTTGTAAAGATGTATATGCAGAACCACTGGTAAGTAAATCATTAGATCCAGAAGTAGGCACAGTATCTATGTTGATAGACAAAACATTATTACTAAGAGTTAAACCATTTCCAACAGTTAATTTTGGTTGTTTATTCTGTAATTCATTATAAATTGCGCTACTTGCTACTGGATTTTTCGAATTTTGAGTAAATGTTTCGTCTACCGGATATCTATTATCATTTGAAGCCATTTATAATATACTATCATAAAAATGTTAGTATACTAACCTAAACGTTCCACAGAAAAGAAGGGAACCACTCGTTCAGCCGTATTATTAGGGTCATATACAATATCCAAATCTTCTATTATGTCTCTTGATGAATTTGCTGAAACTATTTTTAATTGGGTATCTTTATTAAAATAGCCTATATAATGCAACGATTGGTATAATTTATTATTTACAGAAGAACCAGATGCCATATTCAAATAGGTATGCGAAGTAGTTATATAAGTAGAAATCCCTGATAAAACAGTTAATAAGGAATAACCCACGCTAAACAACTGTCCTGAAGTTTGTTCAATGACAGTTAAATCGCATTTAATTTCATAATAGCCATCTTTCAGTATTTCAATATAATCATTCCCATTAGTATAACTAATCGAATCGGAACCAATACTATATACTTCAAAATGACTACTATAAGTGGAATCATCTGTAAATGCTTTGAATAAGGAATTCATTCCCACACTAATAGTACCCGAAGTAGTCGTGTTGGTAGCACCTGACAAATATGGATTTAAAGTGATATATAGATAAGGAGCAACAGCGGATAGCGTATTGGTTGATTGGTCTAATGATAATCCTGTTCCAACAGAAATGTTGGCATACAAACTAGATATTTCTGTATAAATACCACCACTGGTTACTAATTTATTGGACCCTTGTTGTGGTGTAGAATCCAATGAAAATTGGATAGTATTTCCAGAAAAACTTAATCCACCATTTTCAGTAACTTTTAAAAAGTCTTGTTTTTTGGTAATCAATCCATAAATTCCACTACTATCAATTAAATTTACAGAACCAGGAGTAGGCACAGTATCTTTGACAATAGATAAGGTAGTTCCAGTTAACGAAAGATTAGTTTCTGGAATAGTCAATAAATATTGTTTGTTAGTTAATGCAGTATAAAGTCCATGACTATCGACCAAGTTTCCTGAGTTTTGAATAGGTATAGCATCCTTAACAAGAGACAAGTTATTTCCATCTAATGATAATCCATTACCAACAATAGTAACATTATCTTGTTTTGTAGAAAGAGCATTGTAAATTCCATTACTATCTATCAAATTAGTAGAACCAGAACTAGGAACATTATCTTTTGTAATGGAAAATGTGTTTCCAACCAACGATATTCCAGACGAACCCTGTAAATTGTCTTGTTTTTTCAAGAATTCGCTATATATTCCACTACTAGGAACCAAATTAGGTGAATTTACACTAGGAATAGTATCATTCACGACAAGAGTTAAATTATTGTTAGTAAGTAATAATTCACCTCCCAAAACATTGATAGGGTCTTGCTTTAAGGAAAGCGCAGTGAAAATACTGTTACTATCTAGTAAATTAGTGGAGTTTTGGGTTGGAATAGCATCTTTTACCAGACGCAATGTAATTGTATTGGTATTTGTAGTGTTCAATATAGACAATCCATCAGTTACACTAACATTATCTTGCTTAGAAAGTAACGCATTGTAAATTCCACCACTCGTTACCAAGTTTGTAGAATTATTGGTAAGCACGGAATCTTTTGTAGCCAGAGATAAGGAATTAGCAACTAAAGAAAAATCCGCAGTTGGTATTAATGTAGGTTGTTTTAAATTTAACATATTATAAATACCATTACTGTCTACTAAATTGCTTGATTTTGCGAGAACTTGGTTGTTAATCAATAAAGATAAAACATTATTCGCAAATGAAATTCCCGAACCAACAGATATTGTATTTTGTTTTCCTTCCAACGCAGTAGTAAAAGGGGATAAGATAAGGGCATTTACAGAACCATTTGTAATGGCATTCGTTGTGGATAAAGAAGTAGAAAGAGTATTCCCATTTAACGTAATATAAGTACCTGCTGTAGTAAATTTATCTTGATAGGTTTGAAAAGTGTTATATAATCCATCGGACGAGACCATTAACGAAGACCCTTCAATAGGGGTGGACAATATTACAAGAGAATTTATATATTTATAATAGGCAACCATTTCATCATATTGTTGTTTTGACATGCGTATGCCACGTCCAGTTGTAGAATTATGGGAATATGTAGAATTATGGGAATATCGTGATGCTCTTGTTTGCCGTGAATCATTTCCCCCTGATGCTATCCGTTGTGAAGGACCAATATTAATCATATTTCTATTAAACATTTTAAATAGTGTATATACTAAAAACATATTAAGTTTGATACGAACGAACGACAAAATTGATTGCAACTCAAAAAGAATAAAAAGACAATATAACTAGTTATACCACAGTGCGATCATGACAACGGATCTTGCCAAACAATACCAGCGTAAAACGGATAAACAGCATATCTTGGACAATCCAGATACGTATATAGGTTCTGTTGAGAATGTAGACGCAACTCTCTGGGTCTATGACGAGGAACAGAATAAAATTGTGTATCGGGATATTGAATATGTTCCAGGTTTATATAAATTATTTGATGAAGGAATTGTTAATTGTCGTGATCATGTCATTCGCATGATTCAATCTCCATTATTAGATAAACATTTCGTTACGCACATTGACATCGATGTAGAAGATGATGGAACAATTACATTGACTAATGATGGTAATGGCATTGATATTGAAAAGCACCCCGAATATAATATTTGGATCCCAGAAATGATTTTTGGACATCTACGCACTTCTACTAATTACGACAAAACACAGAAAAAAATCGTTGGTGGTAAGAACGGGTTTGGGTTCAAACTAGTATTGATTTGGTCAACTTATGGTCGTGTAGAAACGATAGACCATACTCGTGGATTGAAATATATTCAAGAATTCCATAATAACCTAGACACATTGGACCCTCCCAAGATTACCAAGGCAACTAAAACAAAGCCATATACAAAGGTGACCTTCAAACCTGATTATGCGCGGTTGGGTATTCATGGTCTAACTAGTGACATGGTTGCATTGCTCAGAAAGCGTGTCCATGATATAGCAGCCGTCACCGATCACTCTGTAAAGAAAATCAAGGTAAATTACAACAAACAACTAATCCCTGTAAAAACATTTCAAAACTATGTAGATCTATACATTGGAGCGAAGGATGTCAGCAAGCGCGTATATGAAACACCTGATGAACGTTGGGAATATGCGATTGCATTGAGTCCTCGACAAGAATATCTACAAGTATCGTTTGTGAATGGTATTTGCACATCTAAGGGAGGAAAGCACGTGGATTATGTGATGAACCAGATTGTTCGTAAGTTGTGTGATTACATTGAAAAGAAAAAGAAGTTGAAAGTGAACCCATCGTCTATCAGAGAACAACTCATATTGTTCTTGCGGTGTGATGTTGAAAATCCATCCTTTGATAGTCAGACCAAAGATTATATGAATACTCCTGCAGCCAAATTTGGGTCTACTTGTCAGGTCAGTGATGGGTTCATTGAACGTGTGGCAAAGATGGGGGTTATGGATACTGCCCTAAGTGTGACAGAAGCCAAAGAAAATAAATTGGCCAAGAAAACGGATGGGTCCAAGACGAAGTCAGTGCGAGGCATTGCAAACTTCATTGATGCGAATTTCAGTGGAACCAAGCAATCCAAAGATTGTATCCTCATTCTATGTGAGGGATTGAGTGCAATGTCAGGTATTGTTTCGGGATTGTCGAGTGAGGACCGCAATATCATTGGAATTTATCCATTGAAAGGTAAGTTGTTGAATGTTCGGGGGGAACAGCTAAAGAAAATCAGCGAAAATAAAGAAATCAATGACATTAAAAAGATCCTTGGTTTGGAATCAGGTAAAGAATACAATACCATTGAAGAAGTGAACAAATGTTTGCGTTATGGAAAGATAATGTATATGACAGATCAAGATTTGGATGGTTCCCATATCAAGGGATTGTGTATTAACATGTTTCATAGTGAGTGGGCTTCCTTGGTAAAAATTCCTGGGTTCTTGTCCTTTATGAATACACCTATTCTAAGGGCAAAAAAAGGAACCCAACTCAAGTTGTTTTATAACGACGGTGAATACGAACAATGGAAAGAAACTCTTGGTGAGGATGGGTTGAAAGGATGGACTATCAAATATTTTAAGGGTCTGGGAACATCCACGTCGAGTGAATTCAAGGAATATTTTGCAAACAAAAAGACGGTGGATTTTGTATATAATAATCAGTCTAGCGATGACACTATTGACAAGATATTCAACAAGAAACGCAGTGATGATCGAAAACTATGGTTAGAGAATTACGATAAAAAGGCATATTTGGATACTTCTCACAAGTCAGTGTTGTATGATGATTTCATTAACCGAGAAATGATCCACTTCAGCACCTATGATTGTGCTCGTTCCATTCCCAATATGGTAGATGGATTAAAAATCAGTTTGCGTAAAATCCTGTTTTCAGCATTCAAGCGTAAACTTACCAGTGAAATCAAAGTAGCCCAATTTTCAGGATATGTTTCGGAACATAGCGCATATCATCATGGAGAGGCCAGTTTGAATGGAGCCATTGTAAATATGGCACAAAACTATGTTGGTTCTAATAATGTGAATCTGCTTCTACCTAATGGTCAGTTTGGAACGCGCCTTCATGGTGGAGATGATAGTGCGTCGGAAAGATATATCTTCACCATGTTGAATTCCTTAACACGGTTCATTTTCCCAGAATCCGATGATGCCATTTTGAATTATTTGGATGATGATGGCACCTTGGTAGAACCTGAATTCTATGCTCCCATTATTCCATTTGTTCTTATGAACGGCATTTCGGGAATTGGCACGGGATTCTCTTGTTCGATACCCTCTTACAATCCAATGGATGTTATTCGTTATCTACAAGATAAATTACAAAAGAAGATGCCACCCAGTTCCTTCATTCCTTATTATGAGGGATTCAAAGGAACAATCCGTCCAATGGAGGACTCTACCCACAAGTTCTTGGTGAAAGGGGCATATGAAAAGATTGGTGATGATAAGATTCGTATTACTGAATTGCCAGTGGGAACATGGACTATGCCATATACCACATACTTGGAAACACTGGTGGACGGTATTCCCGATAAGACTGGTAAAAAAGGAACTCCAGTCATTCGTGATTTCACATCCACATGTACGGAAGTCAATATCGACTTTGTTGTAGTGTTCCCCAAGGGAAAATTAGCAGAATTGGAATTGCAAATGGATAGCAATGGATGTAATGGGGTAGATAAACTGTTGAAACTGACGACGACGATTAGCAATACTAATATGCACATGTTCAATGCGGAAAGGAAACTACACAAATACAAGGACATTGTGGAGATCATTGAAGAGTTCTATGGTGTTCGTCTCACAATGTATGACAAGCGCAAGAAGTATCTTATCAATGAACTGGAAAAGAGGTTGGTTATGTTGTCAAACAAGGCAAAATACATTCAGGAGAATTTGAAGGGAACGATTGATTTGCGTCGTAAGAAGCAACAACAAGTAGTCGAATTATTGGAATCTAAACACTACGATAAAATCAAAGATAGTTACGACTATTTAACGAAAATGGCAATGGATTCCGTCACAGAGGAACGTGTGAATGCCATTATGAAAGACAAGGAAGACGCAGAAATGGAATTGAATACATTGCGTAAAACAACTTTGGAAAAGATGTGGTTGACAGAACTGAACGTTTTAGAAAAAGAGTATATGAAATACAAGGCACTACGTGAAAGGATCCAGGCAGGAGAGGGAGCAACCAAAGTGAAAAAGGTTATAAAAAAAAAGAAGAAATAAGCAAACCCAATATGAGAAATAAAATGTAGTGAAAATGTATATACGTCTTCCATGTTTGATAAATTATTTATTAACAATAGTATCACTAAAAAAATAACTCATCCCAAACTTACCTTATTACTGATATCTATTGTTTTTTTCACGTGCTTATATTTTATGTTAGATGATAGTCATTTCAGTGGGGTAAATATTATTAAGGAAACCATCAAAAAAGAAGTCATCAAGAAGGAAGTAAAGAAGAAAATAAAAGAGTCTATGTTTACAGAAGCGTTTGAAAATCCTTTTACAGCGAAACGTGTGAATGATGAAGAAGTAAAACGCGAAATTGGAAAAGCATCCAAGGAAGTAGAAGAAGATGTCAAAGAACAAGAAATGACCCCCGAACAAATTGACAAACCATTTTATCAACGCTTTTTTGATCGGTTATATTTTTCTATGATTACTTCTACCCTATTGGGATATGGTGATATTTATCCTGTTTCCAATGTTTGTAAAACAATAACCATGGTCCAATCTTTAGTCACCGTAATATTGATTGTTATCTAAACCATATAACAAGTTATTAATAATATCATTATTGATGGGCAATGATATTATTCCTATTATTTTGGCGGGAGGATTAGGTAAACGTATGAATTCCGACTTACCCAAAGTGCTACACACTATTAGTGGTGTGCCTATGATTGTTCACGTTATTAAAAGTGCATTACAATTAAACCCTGAACGCATATTGATTGTGGTTGGCAAATATCGTTCTATTATTTCCAAAACAATAGAAACATTCTTGGGAAATTTACATGGCATTCACTATGTAGACCAACAAGAACCACTTGGAACAGGACATGCGATGCAATGCTGTATTCCTCAACTACAACAATCATTAGCGGCAAAAGTATTGATTTTATCTGGGGATGTTCCGTTAGTCAGCAGTGAATTATTAAGACAAATTAGTCAGTCAAATACATGCTGTGTGTGTACCACTCACATGAGTAATCCACAAGGATATGGACGGATTATCAAAGATAAAGATGGCAAATTTGTTTCTATTGTAGAAGAAAAAGATGCTACTCCCAAAGAACGGTTAGAGAAACAAGTGAATGGGGGTATTTATTGCATTAAAAGTAGTCTACTTGTGGAGTATTTGCCGTTGATCACTAACAATAATGCCAACAAAGAATATTATTTACCTGATGTTATTCCCATGATAAAGAAGCAACATAAAGTAGATTTGTATGACGTAGAACAAGATAATCAATATCAAATTACTGGGGTGAATACCCAAGAACAATTAAACATATTGGAACTGATTTATCAATGCACATAAAAAACATATAAATATATATAATATATATATTCAAAGGTGTATATGGAAAATTATATTAATAATTTTAAAAATTTTGATAAAATAAGTATTTATGATTTTAAATTAGGAGAAGGTGGTTTTGGTGATTATTTAAAATTTTATATGATTATCTTAATAAAGTGTATGCGTAATAATATAAAACTTTATCACAAAATAAATAATATAGAAATTGAAAAATACATAAAATTGAAATATGATTTTTTATATATTTCATCAGATGAAATTTCAAAACTTAAAAATGTAACAATTGAAAAAGCATCTCATTATTATAACAATGACAAATACGATGGTAGCATACATTTAAATGAAATTTTCTATTTTGATGATATTGTAAAAACAAATGTTAAAAATATATTACCTTCTTTACCAATTAATTATATTTCTATACATTTAAGACTGGGTGATAAATTTTTAGAAACTGATAAAAAATATATTGGGTGTATAAATGATACAAGAGATTTTTCCGAAGAAAAATTATATAAATTTATAGAAGATAATAACGATAAAAATATAATTTTTTTTTGTGATAATAATAGTGAGAAATTAAAAGTTAAAAATAAATATAATAATATTATTATATCAACCTCACAAATAGGACATACTTCATTGTCTAATACAACAAATAAACAAATACTAGATTCTATTACAGATTTTTACATTTTATCTAATTCACAATTAATTTATTCAGCATCTAATTCTGGTTTCTCTGTAATGGCTAGTAAATTTAATAATATTAAATTCATATCCTAGCATAACATATGAGAACATTGGAACTGATTTATCAATGCACATAAAAATTCCTATAATTTATACTAATTAATTATAGAAAATCACTGAGCTAAGCTAATAAGCGTTTTCTAATTTGTACTCACGAAAATCGAAAATGGACATTTTTAAAAATGTCCAAAATGAAAAAGAACGGTTTTAATTTTGCATGAGCTCGTGAGCTTAGTTCATTTTACAGGGTAACGCAGTGAAACACTAAAATAGTTCATCATTTTTGTTAGCATAACTTTTTTGCTTTTTTGGGATGTGGGTAATTTAGGCATTTTTTCTGTCATTCAAATATATATAAAATAAATGCCGAA
>Ga0181569_10002819_pt1 | contig 13627 bp, 15 predicted proteins | sample 101ome_19_FD_132452 | JGI IMG/M metagenome (GOLD analysis project Ga0181569, IMG submission 132452) | Coastal salt marsh microbial communities from the Groves Creek Marsh, Skidaway Island, Georgia - 101405AT metaG (megahit assembly) | ecosystem: Environmental > Aquatic > Marine > Intertidal...
CTGTGCTGTGCTGACCACCGATACGTTGTTCTGGTAGGCGCGTGACGCATCGAGCATCTCGACCATTTCCTCGATTTCATTCACATTTGAACCGAACACATAGCCCTCTTCATTCGCCAGCGCGTTACCCGGCTCGTGGATCTGCTTGACGGATTCGGTGTCGTCGATCACCTCACTGACATACACCCCTCTGCGGGTTTCTCCCTGCAGAGAGTTTTGCTGATCCGGATTCATCATCAGGCTGGAGAACACGACCCGCTTGGCCTTGTAGGCTTCCTCTGCGCTGCCCGCGACCACGGTTGCGTTGGCCAGGTTACTCGCGATGGTGTTCATCCGGGTCAGTTGCGCGTTCAGACCCGAGCCGGCTATTTTGAGTAAGGCGTCAGCTGACATGGTTATTCACCTCTTAAAGCTTTCCGAATCCCAGAGATTCGGTTTTCCAGGAACCCCATCGCAGCCTGATAGTCTGCCGCGGCCTTACCGAACTTCGCCTGCTCAACACCAATCTCTACGGTGTTGTTGTCCAGGCTCGGACTCAGGGGAACGTGGTAGGTGATCGCGTTGTCAAAACGGGCTGAGGTACCACTCGCGCCGATATGCTTGACGTTTGTCGCCTCAGGGGCCGAGGTCCGGCCAACTGCTTCTTTCATGAAGGCGTTGAAATCCAAATCCCTGGCTTTGTAGCCGGGCGTACTCACATTCGCGATATTTTCTGAGATCAACTCCAGTCGCTTGTTTTTTGCCTGTAGCGCCATGGCGTTGATTGCAAAGTAACTGTCGAGTGTGCTTTTCATGTCGTTAAAACTTCTGATCACCGCTGTTTGATTAAAGTCACAGCTGTTTAGTCCGATGGGTTAGGTGGCTGTGACGCGTTCTGGATCTAATTGAGCAGGAATGATGCCAACTCTTATTATCTGTAAGAGAAACCGCAGAAATTCAAATATTTCCCTTAAAAACAACAGCTTAAAAAACATCTCGCGCAGTAAATTTTTTCTCCGGGATTTTTATCCCACCAGTACATTCGCCGCTTTTGCCAAAGCGGCAAGAAAGCGGCAAGTGCTTGCCGGCGTCCTGCGCGCGTCCTCACTGTATTTTTAGGCAACGGATTTCCGGTGTAGTATTGCGATGAGTGTTCGCAGTGACCGACGTCGCACCGCTGCGGATTTCTGACCCCGGGCGAGTTGCCGATACAGTTGAAACCTATGAGTCAATTCAAGATCAGGCGCCTGATGCACTGCTTCTGCAGCGCTTTGTGGCTGTGCTGTGCTGGCTTTCCCGGCAGCCTTCAGGCGCAGCCGGCGGCTGAGTTTCCCTCAGCGAAAGAGCAGCTCGTCACTGCGCTGCAGAACTGGGCAGGACCCGAGATCGGTGTGAGCGCGGCTGCGATCGAAGTGCTGGCGGATGATCCCAGATTGATCGTCAGAAACTGTGAATCGGAATTTCGCTTCAGCTTTCCGTTCTCCAATCGAAACACCGTCAGCGCCCGCTGTGACACCCCTTCCTGGCGACTCACTCTTCGAATTCAGATCGTTGAAAGCACCGAAGGCTTCGTCTTCGTTGAAAATTTTCCGGCTGGCACAATCATCGGTGAGAATGACATTGAAGAGGCCATGGTGACGCGCGATGCCTTCGAACAGCTTGAACGCTCAGATATTGTAGGCCGTGCACTCAGCGCAGCCGTAAGCGCGGGCCAGCAGGTGAGAGGATCCCTGCTGGATGAAACCATCACGCAGTATGAAACCCTGACCGAGATCGTCGCCGGTGCAACAATCACCGGCAGCATGATTCAGGGGGTTGAAACGAGGTACCGAAACATTCCTCTGGGCAACAGACTCGCGCCGTCCGATATTGAAGGCGCAAAGGCGGCAACCGACCTGCCTGCCGGCACGGTGCTGTCCCGCGCTGATCTGTTGATCCCCCGGCGCGCAGTATTTACCCTGTCGTTGATCGGTCGGGGCAGCCTGCTCTCAGCGGAGCTCCTGCAGGAGCGCATTCACTACGGAGAGTTGCCGCGGGACAGCATCACCTCGCTCAGGGACCTTGGCCGGGCTACCGCAATCAGACAGCTTGCTCCGGGACAGCCGGTGCGCTACTCCGATATCCGGCCTGTACCGGCAGTCTCCAAGGGCGAAATAGTTGAGCTGACCGTCACCAGAGGAGCAGTCACTGTCACCATAGATGTTGAGGCCACTGAGCAGGGATTTATCGGAGATCAGATTGAACTCCGTAATATCGAGTCTGGAAGGTTAGTGAACGCTATCGTTACGGGGCCCGGAACTGTGCGGCGAGACTAGATCAGCTTGCTGACAACTTTCAGTAAATTTATTTTTAAAGTAAGTTAAGGAAGAGTCGAGTGGATGGATATCGGGGTGAGATTTTCACGGTTCCGGTAGCAAAATGACGATGGAAAAAATTATGTCGAGTCCAATTTCAAACAATAATCCACTGCCGAGGGTGCAGCAGGGCGAAACGCCAGCCAAAGGCAACGCAGCTCAGAATGTTGGCCAGGAAGAAGCGGTCAGCAAGCCAGCCAGCGATGTCGTGCTGGACAGCAACGTTGCGCAGGCACTGAAAGAGTCTGATTTCGATCAGGCTGCGGTGGATTCCATCAAGGCTGCCATCGAAAGTGGCAACTATCCGCTTGATGATCAGAAAATAGTGGAGAGCTTCATTCCCCTTGAAAAGCTGCTGTAATTGAGTGCAGCGGCCGGGGGTGCGACTTCGCATCGCGATCAATTTTCGGGAGAGACAGATTTGCTCTCCCGCTTTGGCGTGTCCGGGATTCAACCCTTACGACTCACATGATCCATCACCCGCAACCAGCACGGAAACCGCATGACGACTGCAGCTGAGATCGACGCAATTAAAAGGGATATTGGCGCTCTCAGGGAGCTGCTGGACAAAGAGTTTGAAGCGCTCAAGAATCAGCAGTTTGATGCGTTCGAGCAGTACATGAATGACAAGGCCGTCATCCTGACCCGTATTTCACAGTCCAGCATTCTGGAGCGGCTTAAGACGCGCTCCGAGCAAACCAGCGGCTATGATGAAGACTCCAGAACACTGGATGTCCTTCACAGCGCACTGGCTGAATGTAAAAATCTGCACAACAGAAATGAGGTACTGATCCGGCACAAGATTCTCGCGATCCGGGAAACACTCGACTCCTTTTCCGTGGCGGACAATCCGCTGGCGGAGACCTACGACAGCCTTGGTAACATCAATAAGGGTATCCGCAAGCGCCCGCGCAATTTCTAGATCACTTTCTAGATCACTTCCTAGATCACTGCCCTTGCGGAAGCGTCTTATCCCTGAGCCAGTAGGCCCAGGCCAGTATAATTGCCACCATCTCAAACAGATCCTCCGGCACCTCTTCATCAAGACCGACATTGTCCAGCAGCTTCGTGAGCTGTGGGTCTCTCAGTATGGGAATATTCAGCTCCCTCGCCTGCTCGCGGAGCATAGACGAGTATTCTCCCCGCGCCTTGGACACAACCTTGGGTGTTTTGAGGTCCCCGTATTTGATGGCAACGGATTTGTCGTCGAATCTGTCGTTCATGCATCCACCCTGAAACTGCTTTTTTCAATAGATTCTCGAGCGGAAACCGGCGGCCTCTCGCCCTGAATAAACTCGCAGGACGCTGCGGCAAAATTGAGCCCCTTTATCTGCGCAATCAATCGGCTTTGAAAGGCTTTTGCCAGCTTAAGCGTCGCCTCATTGCTGATCCAGAATATCAGGCTGACCTGATTCTGAGTTCCGGTCACCGCATTGATTGACACCCGATCGTTGTCTGCAAGATGCCAGTCCAGATCAATAGACCAGCCCTGCCTGGCGGCATGGTCTGATGTCCCCTCAGACTCGTGTTGGTCAGCTTGTTCGCCACCGCCATTGCCGCCGGAGTCATCGCGGTCCCGATCCGACTTCGCCTCCCCCTGAAAGCCATGCTCCGCGCTTTGCTGTGGTTTCTCGCCCCCGGCCTGCCTCAGTTCATCATAAGTTATCGCAGCGGTCGCGGAATACGAACCCAGCGGCTGCTGGGCTCCTTCCGCTTCGGAAGGCCCATCTGCCTTGACTTGGGTCAGGGTGACAGCAACCGAGGGCATATCCTGCAGGGGAATAAAAAACCGGTAGCAAGCCTGCCCAGAGCGATTGTCGATCAGGGTTTTCAGCTTATTGCCCTCAAGATAATCCAGTGCCGCATCAACCTCTTGCGGCGAACTGTCTTGCTCAGGGTTGCCGGGCGCTGTCACCTTCAACTCGCGCAGCAGAGACAAAACGTCCCGCCCACCGAGGCGGGCCTGCCCTCTTCTGTCAAACACCCTGCCAAGGACCCCGCTGAAATACAGCGCGGATTTGATCATGCCCGGTGAAATCATCCCCGCCCTGGAGTCCAGCAACTGCGCCGTCTCCCGGTCGAGGCGCAAACCTCGCCTGTCAAATTCTTTGAGCAGACTTAATCCAGAGTGCAGCAGCGGCGTTTGCTGAAGCTGAGGATTCTGACTGAATAAGCGAACCCACCGGTTGCTTTCCGTGGTCTGTGCGGCTGCCAACGTCTCCGGGGCCGGTTGCCCGGTGGACGGCACATTGACCGACACCTCACTCCTCAGTGTCAGGCCCTGGGCGCTGGGTACCAGCCTCAGGGGGAAGGACTGACCTCTGAAAGCGCCTAAGTTGAGCGCAAAGGTGCGCGTGGTGTTCTCGCGAAACAGCTGGATGGATTTCCCGTCTTCCGCCACCGCAGATCGAATGGTCTGGCCCTCGCGCAAGCCCAGCTCACTGGCAACTTCAGGCTGAATTCTGATGACCAGTTGCGTCGGAGAAACGGAACTGAGAACGCGCGCCGCAGACGAGATAATTTCAGGGCCCTGCATCAAACCGGCCCCCGTCGTTGCGTTGCAACACGACGCTATTCTGCGCTTGGACAGTCACTGAGACCCTCTTCCATACACCTTTGAATGATCTGTTCTGCCGAATCGGTGTCTCCACCCAGCATGATCGCAGCCACTTCAATTACCTGCATCAGGTCAGCTGATTCCAGGCCATTTTCCTGGGCCAGTCGGGCCCAGACATAAGTCACAAGGGGGTTGCCCTCGGCAGGCCGGTCAATCAGTAAGTCCAGCAGTTGGGAGCCCGCGGGACTCCCTCCGAGGCCCGACTGCGCCAGAGTGGCATAGGTAAACTGCGCTGCCGGAACGCCTGCTCTGGCTGCGCGCAGCACCCGCCGACGGCCTTTAACCGGGTCCAGCGGGTTCATTTCCCCGCTCAGATCTTCCAGTCCCAACATATAGCTGGCAGCTGCCAGCGACTGTGATTCCGCCTCCCGGAACAGCTCCAGCGCAGTCTCACGGTCCTGCGGCACCCCTAAACCGTCATAGTAAAGCAAGCCCAGATTGAACTGCGCTTCGGCTAAACCCGACTCTGCGGCGCGCTGATACCAAAGAAACGCCGCCGCATAATCGACCTCAACGCCCAGGCCCTCCTGATACAGATGACCCAGATTCAGCTGCGCTTCCGGCTGCCCGTCTTCAGCCAGCGGCAGCCAGGAGCGAAATGCCGTGGTGTACTGCCCCCTTTGCAGCGCCGCAATGCCCGCTTCGAATCGATTGGACTGCGCTGTCGAATTATGGGCGATCAGGCAAAGTAAAAGCCCGGTCAAAAAAAAGCTTGGCGCACGAATCAGGCGGGAGGTGTTAACCGTGTCGGTCATGAGTGTAAGTCCATTTGTTGACACCACTTGGTGACTAAGACAACGGGACAGGGCAGCGTAGAGGAACTCCGGGGTTGGCCATTATGTTCTCCAGCTGTGTGATGAGACTGCTGACGCATCGTGCTGACACTCCCTGATGCTCGCGGAAATGAAGGTCAATGACCGCGACCGGGCGGCAAGCGAGGATCGGCATGACTCTGACTCTCGCGTCTTGTTACTGGGTCTTGCGGGTTTCTGATGATTGTTACTGTTTTTTTTGATTTTATAAATTTTTACTGTTCCGCTTAGCTGGGATATTCCGCTTGTCCGGCTTAACTCGCTCGTCTGCCTCTTAACTCGCTCGTCTGCCTAGTACAGGTCGTCGAACAGCACGCCTTTAAGCGCTTCAAGATTGTGTGCCACTCTCAGGATTGCTTCAGAGGGCACCTGCCGAACCGACTCCCCGGTGTTCTTGTCTACCACGGAGACCAACACCCTATCTGAGACCTGATCAACAGTGAAGCTCAGATTGGTATTTTTTGGCTCGAGTGAGATCTGAAGTTCTTCGATAGCCCTGTCGAGTTTGTCGCGCACCTGGCTGATGGCTTCGGAGGTGTGCTGCTTTTGCTCGCTCAGATTTGCGGCCACCTCGGCAGTCGAGTCAGAGATGTCCTTCACCCGGCTGGTGAGGTCCGCCTGCTTAACCGCGGGTGCCGGAACAGAAACAGGGGCTGATTGAGCGGCAGCAGCAGAAAGATTAGACAATGAACTCATGATTCTTCTCCCTGTAATTTGATGGTTAGCCTTGTCACCGCTTGATTGCTCTTGCGCCTGCAAGGCCGGCTTAAAAACGACTGCGCCGGAACGGATCGGCGCAGTCTGCTTTGGTCCGGTGAAGCGTGAGGGGCAGATTAACAAGTACCTGCCCCTCACCGTTCACTCAGGAACCTCGCTTCAGTGATTTACTGAAGGAGTGACAGCACAGTCTGCTTGACCTGATTTGCCTGAGCAAGCATCGCGGTGCTCGCCTGGGAAATGATCTGTGTGCGTGCCAGTTCGGTCGTTTCTACCGCGTAGTCAGCATCAGCAATCTGGCTCTTAGAGGCAGCCAGGTTAGTGGCCACATTCGACAGATTGTCAGCCGCGTGCTGAAGTCGTGACATGTAAGAGCCGTACACAGCGCGCTCGCTTGCTGCGTTAGTGATGGCATTGTCCAGGTTGGTGATTGCCTGCGTCGCATTGGCAGCTGATGTGATGTTCAATCGCGCCGGGCCGTTAAAAAATAAGGCACCTGATGTGCTGGCTCCACCATCCGCAGCGCCGCCATAGGCAGTATCTGCATCATCCGCGCCGTTAGCTGAAGTACCGGAAGCGGCAGTCATGTCGGTATCGACCGAGTCAGCAGGCAGCCAGCTCTTCAGGGTTACAGTCATGGTCTGCGACGCGTCGGCGCCAATCTGAATGGTCTTGGACAGCGTGTCACCGGAACCATCGCCTTTCAGCAGAGCAGTGCCGTTCCACTCGGTGTTGTTTGCAATGCGAGTCACTTCGTCCATCAGCGCGCCAAACTCAAGGTCCAGAGCAGCACGATCAGTGTCGGTGTAGGTGCCGGAAGCTGCCTGCACAGCAAGCTCGCGCATTCTGCCCAGCATGTTGGAGATTTCGTTGGTGGCTCCCTCAGCAGTCTGCAGGAAAGAAATCGCATCGTTGGCGTTACGAACCGCCATGTTCAGGCCGGAGATCTGCGCGCCCATCTTGTCAGATATGGCAAGGCCGGCTGCATCGTCTTTAGCTGAGTTGATGCGCAGGCCAGTCGACAATCGCTCCATCGCGGTAGACATGGCACGATCGTTACGCTGGATAGCGTCCCTCGCGATCAGTGCAGATGAATTGGTGTTGATTACGGTCATTGGTATTTCCTCTCAGGTTACTTAATCAGAAGTAAATGGTCTCGATTACCCGTTCGACTTTTCACGTGTCAACGTTAATCGAAAGTTCAAAAATAGGGTGGTCCAATGCGATGGACATAAAGCAGGTCAGAGTACTCACGCCTCGCATTGGACCTGGGTTTACACCCGAAACTGATAGCAGCTTCTTCATTGCGAACAGGTTCACACTACTGTCTTGACACTCGCCTGAACGCAATTCTTCTTTCATCTTTCATCCGGCCCGAGGGGCTACTGACTTCACACCTGCTCAGACCGGGAATTCAATCGGCCGGCTTAGCCCTGCAGCAGCGACAGAACGCTCTGCTTAACCTGGTTCGCCTGGGCCAGCATCGCGGTACTTGCCTGCGCGATGATCTGGGTCCTGGCGAGCTCAGCGGTCTCGCTGGCGTAGTCTGCATCGGCAATCTGGCTTCTTGATGCCGCCGTATTTACCGCCGTATTCGACAGGTTGTCCGAGGCATGCTCGAGTCGTGACATATAGGCACCATAGCGTGCACGCTCTGACGCAGCGCCGGTAATCGCCAGATCCAGCTGGGTAATCGCCCAGGAAGCATTGGCAGCGGTATCAATGTTGATCGCAGACCCATCGCCGCCACCATCTGTGCCGCCGTAATACAGAACTGCCGTTCCATAAGCGCCGTCATTAGAGCCGCCCGCATTCAGGTCGACGCCATCAGAGCTTGCTCCGGCGGCAGTGGTTGCCGTTGAGTCATGATGCACCGTGGGCACCCAGGATTTGAACTCGATGGACATGGTCTGACCGGCGGTGGTGCCAAGCTGAATGGTTTTGGAAGCTGCGCTGGCGTCAGACGTATAGTCACCGTCACCCGCCAGGATTGACTGTCCGTTCCATTCGGTGTTCTTGGCAACGCGGCCAATTTCGGCCATCAGGGCCTGAAATTCCAGATCCAGAGAATCCCGGTCTGTGTCTGAATACGTTCCGTTAGCGGCCTGAACGGCGAGCTCACGCATGCGACCAAGCATATTGGAAATTTCTTTGGTCGCGCCCTCTGCAACCTGCAGCATGGTAATCGCGTCATTGGCGTTTCGTGACGCCTGCTCGAGTCCGGAAATCTGGGCGCTCATGCGCTGAGATATGGCCAGACCGGCCGCATCGTCCTGGGCTGAATTGATTCTTGAACCGGTGGAGAGTCGCTCCATGGCAGTTGCCATGTCTCGCTCGTTTCGGCTGATTGCCAGTGCAGACACGTTCGCTGCGGTATTGGTGTTAATTACACTCATGACTCTGACCTCATGTACTCGTTTAAAATTCGTTGTAGTGGTTGTAGCGTTGGCAGCGCCGTATGCGCTTCGCTCTTCCCTCCACTCGACCCTTGAATTGGCAACATTAATCTTCGGTCTGTCATTTTTGCTGCAGTGGCCTGATGAGCAATCCAAATCTGCTTGCCATATAAGGCAGCAAGATGATGCAGTATGAAGGGATTCTTCACCGCACAATCGAAGCCCGCACCCGTGATCGTGTTGAGCCAAACGCGTCGCCGTGCAGGCCACGATGACGGCTGAACGCTTTTTCCAGCCCCGTATCCAGACAGAAGGATTAAAGTCTTCCGGGCACCATCCGATTGGGGTTTCAGTCCATGGGACACACACGACAGAGAAGGTGGCATCACCACCAGGCACGAGAGACGAAAAACAAGGATGGACCTGTTATGAACGCATTTAACCGATCAGCATTAAAAGCCTATGGTCACGTGCAAACTGACGTTGCCGCAGAGTATGCAGACAGTCACTCGCTGGTAAGCATGCTTTTCAACGGTGCCATCGACAACCTCTGCAAAGCAGAATACAACTTCGAAACGGGCAACATAGCCGCCCGGGGCGAGGCGATTACCAAAGCGCAGAAGATTCTTTTCGGACTCCGCTCGACGCTGGATCACGGCAAAGGGGGCGAGCTGGCCAGACTGCTCGATTCACTTTACGACTACTGCATACGTCAGCTTACTCAAGCCCATGCGCAGAGCCAGCCGGCTCCGGTACAGGAAGTCAAAGGGCTGATCGGACAGATCCGGGAAGCCTGGGGCATGATGCCTGTTAAGGGAAGTGTGTCACAGGTTCAGTCCTGAGTCCGGCCGCTGTATCGGTGATTGACTGGTACGCTGAGTCTGCAATATCCCGCACGCAAAGCCTTACAATGCTCACAGCCATCCGCTGATATCTGGTGAGAAGCCGCGTGCACCTGGAACACCCCTGCTGATGGATTGTCGCGGAATTTCCAGAGCCAGCGTTTTCCACTCGTTCCGTTTTGTCCAACCCACTGGAATACCCCTGCTGCCGACTGAGACGTAACCGTAACACCCTGACGTAACAGGGCCGGCGCATTCGCCCGACCCTGTTACGATTCTGATACAGTTACCTGTTTGTTTTTTAATCATTCCCACAGGAACAACGCGGCGTATGCACTGAATTCGGTATAAAAATCATATTCTTATATCAGCACATCCACTCTTGGCACGAATAGTGAAACACAGTCCAGTACCGGCGCCAGTAAGGCCGACGGAGCAACTGAGAGATTCACGACCAGGATTGGATGAACCATGGCAACAGCTCAGAGAAGCAAATCTCGCACTGACCACCCCAGAAGCCAAAGACGCAGCGGCATCATTGGCTGCAGCGATGAGGCTATCCAGCTTACCCAGATGATTTCCCTCTGCGCCGCTACGGACGCCTCCATTCTGATTCAGGGCGAGTCCGGTTGCGGCAAAGAGGTAGTCACGCGCGAACTCCATGAGTTGTCGGATCGCTGTGACCAGAATTTTGTCGGTATCAATTGCGCCGCCATCCCTGCCCAGCTGCTTGAAAGCGAACTGTTCGGCCACAAGAAAGGAGCCTTCTCCGGCGCCATCGCTGACCGGGTCGGCAGATTTCAGCTGGCTGACAAGGGCACTTTGTTTCTGGACGAAATTGGCGACATGCCGCTTGAACTGCAGGCCAAGCTACTTCGGGTTCTGGAAGAACGGGTCGTCGTCCCACTGGGGGCTTCAGTCGGCATTGAAATCGATGTGCGGATCATTGCGGCCACCCATCAGGACCTTGAGGGCATGGTGGAAAGGGGCGAATTTCGTGAAGACCTCTACCATCGCCTGAATGTGATCCCAATCGCCATTCCACCCCTGCGCGAGCGCAGAGCCGACATTCCTGAGTTCTGCCATCATTTCGCCGCGCATTATTCTGATAAAAGAAATCTCAGTTTCACGGCAGAAACCATGAGGCTTCTCTCGAGATACGACTGGCCCGGCAACGTTCGCGAAGTCGCTAATCTGATTAAACGCCTGAGTGTTTTATCGCCCACAGACACTGTTGATCTCTATGAACTGCCAGACGCCTTTCTGCCGAAGAAACTCCGAGCCCTTCGCGACGAAGCGGAGTCTGGCCTGACCATTAACGCTCGCCACGAGAGATCCGACGAGAACACGGCGGCGCGCTGCGACGACGAAGACAAGGTCGTTGACCTGGGGTATCCCGCACAACGCGCTGAAGAAATCATCACTGAACCCAGGGCAGGCGTGCGCTCTGCCACTGAAGTTGAACGAATCGTGCGCCTTTCCGAATCCATGGACAAGATCCCCGAAGGCGGCATCGAAGCTAAAACTCTGCTGCATGAAATTGAAAACAATCTGATTCGGGTCGCTCTGGATCAAAGCGACGGCAATGTCTCACAGGCAGCTAAGCTCCTGAGCCTTGGCCGCACGACACTGATTCAGAAACTTGATAAGCAGCGCTTTGGCTAATCTGTCACGGCCGGTTCAGGCAGCCCCGCTCTTTGAGGGTGTAGATAAAGTGACGCCGCAGCGGTGTAAGAAAAATGACAATTTGCCGGCCAGGGCAGATTGAGAGAGTTCAGAAAGCAGGCAACATACTGTAATTATTGATTTTTTTAAGATTGGCCTGTTATTTGCAATTTTCGCTGTAACCACGTGTTGGAGTTGATAAATGTTCCAGTTAGAGAAAGAGACCTTAGACAGCCCGGTGGATTCACACGAGCAGCCCTTTGTCTTTGTCGATGAGAAAAGCATTGCGCTGTTTGAACTCGCGTGCAAAGTGGCGAAGACGCAAGTGCCTGTGCTCATCAACGGACCAACCGGCGCGGGAAAGGAAATCATTGCGAAAGTCATCCATGAATCCTCGCCGCGGGCCGACGGTCCTTTCATCGCTCTTAACTGCGCAGCTATCCCGGCATCCCTGGCGGAAGACATGCTGTTCGGCCATGAGAAAGGCGCGTTCACCGGCGCCCACGCTGTGAGCAAGGGCTTTTTTGAACAGGCCAGCGGCGGCACGCTCTTTCTCGATGAAATTGGCGAGATGCCTCTGGATCTGCAGTCCAAATTGCTGCGCGTGCTTCAGGAAAAGCAGGTCACCCGCGTTGGCGGTACATCGCCGATCAAGGTAAACGCCCGCATCGTTGCGGCGACCAATGTGAATTTGAAGCAGGCGGTTGCGCAAAAACTGTTCCGGGAAGATCTCTATTATCGTCTGAGCGGATTCCGGCTTACCCAGCTGCCACTTAACCAGCGCGTCAAAGACATTGAGCCTCTGGCCCACGTCCTGATTCAGAAGCATTCCTCACGACCTTTCCCACGCATGAGCCGCTGTGCAATCACGGCACTGCAGAGTTATGCCTGGCCCGGCAATGTCCGGGAGCTGGAAAACGTGATCTGTCGCGCCCTGATTCTGTGTGACGGAGCAGAAATCACGCAGGCAGACATTGTTTTTGATGAGGAAGAAGATGCCATGGACGCTGCTGGCACCCTTAACCTGGCGCAGACCGAGTATCCCCACAGGGTTGAACAGGACCGCTCTGAGGAGAGCGAGATACCTTCAGGCGCCAGTGAGCCGAGAAGCGACATGCTGATCAGCAACCTGCGCAACGAGCTTGAATTCCAGAATATTGTTGCAGCAATCGCGGTATCCCCGAACCGAAGCAAAGCCGCCGAAAAGCTCGGCATCAGCCCGCGCACGCTGCGATACAAAATCAACAAATTACGAGATCTCGGCATGCCGGTTCCGGCAGCCTACGCCCGAGTGTAAGCCGTCTTTAGATAGGGGAATACCGTGAAGATAAATTCAGAAGCCAGCGCCCTGCTCGCCCAAATCAGGGATTACCAAACCCAGATTTCCGATTCGCGAACGGCCCGCCCGGAAGAGAAGGTTCTCAGCGGAATTTCCGAAAAAACCAGTTTCGGCTCGCAAATTTCTGAGCTGGTTTCTGAATCTCTGGCCAGTGTGAGTGAAACTCAGAGCAACGCCAGCGCACTCAGCAATGCCTATCTGGCCGGAGAAGATATCCCCCTGACAGAGGTCGTGCTGGAGATGCAGAAATCATCACTGGCATTCGAGACCACCTTGCAGGTCCGCAATAAGGTTCTGCAGGCCTACGAACAAATCATGAACATGCCCGTTTAACCTAAGATCTTTGCTATCGACTACTTGAGGACATTCCCGTGGCAACCGCTCAACAAGCCCTTCCAGGTACTCCGCTCGCTGCGCCTGCTGACGCCTTAATTGAACCGCAGAACACCAACATGATCAGCAATGCGGCCTACTCTGCCGCATCGGCACAGCGACTGAATGATTCTGCATTTCAGCTATTACAGCGGTCGCTGCCCGGCGTCATTGTGGTGGTCACGCTGTTTGCGCTGCTGCTGTTCTATAACTGGCTCGATACCGGTAATTATCGCCCGCTCTTTCCCAATCTCCCTGAGTCAGAAAAGAGTGAAGCGTATAATGTTCTGGCAGGCTCGGCGTTTCCGGTGCAGCTGGATGACCGCACTGGGGATATTCTGGTCCCTTCATCGCGCTACTATGAAGCCCGCATGATGCTGGCCAATGCTGGGTTTGCCGATCCCGGCACCTCCCAGTCACTGGACATGTTCAGCGAGCAGTCTTCCCTGACGACGAGCCAGTTTATGGAAGAGGCTCAGTATCGGGCGGCGACCGAGATTGAGCTATCCAAAAGTATCGTCCAAATCTCTTCTA
>Ga0181569_10002836_pt1 | contig 13586 bp, 15 predicted proteins | sample 101ome_19_FD_132452 | JGI IMG/M metagenome (GOLD analysis project Ga0181569, IMG submission 132452) | Coastal salt marsh microbial communities from the Groves Creek Marsh, Skidaway Island, Georgia - 101405AT metaG (megahit assembly) | ecosystem: Environmental > Aquatic > Marine > Intertidal...
CCATTTCCCATCTCAACTCCAGTGGGTATTACATTACCAGCACCAGTTTGACCACCTGCCTGACGAGGATTTTGGTAGAGTAAATCCTGAAACTCTATTTTATTTTTCTTAAACCCAGTGGTATTAACATTGGCAATGTTATTCGAGATGACATTTAGATTTAGTTGTTGTGCCTGCATTCCTGTGGCACCGGAGTAAAGTGATAAGTTCATATGTAAATTTGGTTATATTAAGCAGTTTGACCCAATGTACCGATTGCTTTACCGATATTTTGATCAAAAGTAGTTATCATTTTTTGATTAGCCTCATGTGCTCTCGAGACCTCAATCAATCCTATCATTTCTTGAATAGCTGAAACATTACTATCCTCAAGATATCCTTGCATGAGAGTAAATTGCTCAGGATCAGCAAGCTCTGGTTCAATCCCCTCTTCCTTAGACACAAACCCGCCTCCGACTTTTTGAAGATCCATTAACGGGTCATTAAAAACGAAGACACCAATTTGACCGATATTCTGTTCGCCCTGAAAAATCTGACCACTTTTATCAATTATTAGGTCTCCTCCTCCGGGTATGGTTTGTATGTTATTTCCTCCAGCATCGGAAAATTCATGCCCCATACTATTTACCATCACACCGTCTGCATTAATGTAATGCTGTCCGTCTCGAGTGTAAACCGCATCACCATTCGTGTTCATCAACGCAAAAAAACCATCTCCACGAATTGCCATATCCAAAGGATTATGGGTTTCTTTTAATTCACCCTCATTGAAATCAACTTGGTTTTTCATAACTGGAAATGAACCAGGCATTTCATTTCTAAGCCTGTCATGAGTGCTTCTGGCAATTTCACCACCCTCAACTGCTTCAAAACTCACTGCAACTTTTTTGAAACCAGAAACATGGCTTGCTGCGATGTTGTTTGCTATAACATTTTGGTATTGCTCAAGGCCTCTTAATGCAGACGCGTTTTCGTATAATGATAGATTCACGCACTACACATAGCATTTTTTATGCCATGAACAACCTGAGGCGAAAAGTTTAAACTTCGGGATACTCGCAGTTGATCTTTAACAGACGACTATCGTCAAGATGAATAACAATCTGCCGAGGTTTGCTGTCTATTGAAACTACCTCAACTTTGGGACAGTCTTTCTCATCAAATATAACTTGGGATTCGCACTCTGAACTTAATTCTGCTTCGGTTTTGCTTGATTCAATTTTGCCAGACGAGGTTTGACTCAAAAAAGGGCGAAAAGAAGAATCCCCTGAAGAAGGGTCGACATCACCGCCCTCCCCTCTACCTGAAAGATAATTATCCATTATAACTTGATGTGCAAATTTTGTTACTATGATTATTTATATTGAGCTAAATTCTCTTTGCTCATATCCAAAACTAAACTTAATTCAACTCTACGATTCTTTGCTGGTTGGTTAGGAAAACGAGATGTGTTAGGTTTGGTAAAACCATGACCAGTAACACGCTCAAGCTTGTCATCCAAGTCATTTGCAGAATAATATGAGAGAGCATTGGTTATTTCTAGTGCTTGTAGCATGGACATCTCCCAGGAATTCTCTCCATTTAATCCTAAACTATCTTTTAAGTGGCTTGTGTGTGAATCAACCCTGTAAACGAGAACATGCTGAGCAAGTAACCATGACATTCTCTGCATCACCTTCCTACCGTGATTTGTCAATCGAGGAGAAGATGTTTCAAAAATTGGTTTCTCGTCACCATGAAACAGAACAACCTTCAATCCGTCTGCTGTCGCATCGATCTGGATAATCGAATCATCAATTTCATGAAGTCTTAAACGAGCATACCAATCTTGAGCAATCCGATGAAGAACATCAATATCTATCGATGTCGTATCATTTGTGTTGCGCATCGTCGTGTCAGATCGACCAACAATCTGATCAACCATACTGCCGGGCCGAGCATCTTTTTGCTCGACAGGCGTGGATTTGGGAACTCCTGCTTTGTACGGGTCTCTAAAGAAGCGTGTTGTTGCAATAATAACTTCTTCATCTTGAGATAGAATCCAAAGAACAAGGAAGAGCGACATCATTCCCGTTACAAAATCTGCGTAAGCGACTTTCCACGCACCGCCGTAGGCAATCGTGAGCGGTTTAATTTGAAATCGACGAGACATAAGAATGAAGTAGTGAGAGCGAAGCTTATTTAAGCACCTTTTGCTGCATCCTTACATTTCTCTTCCAATTCATCTGCTGTAGGTTGAATCTGTTTATCCAAAGATCTTCTTCCAATTTCAACTGCCATAATTGGCGAAAGCCCAGTAGCAAAACCAGAAACTGATCGCTCAACAATTCTAAAATAGAGAAATTCCTGAGTTTGGTTCAGGGAAACTAAACGACTAAGGGGTACTCCAATTCCATAGGCCAAGAAAATACCTAAAAATGTTCCACTGAGAGCAGCAGCAACTTTGTATCCAACCGATTCAGGATCTTCGAGATTGGACATCGTATTAATAATTCCTAGAACAGCAGCGACGATTCCAACCCCAGGTAACGCATCTGAAATCATGTCAATAGCCTTAATCGATCGCGTTGCTTCCGCTTCCCTACTCGAGAGTTCTGCATTTAATATACCTCCAATTTCACCGGGTTTACATCTACCATCAACGATAGGACGCAAAGAGTTACACAAAAATTCTACAAGTGCTTCATCCTTTAAAAAAGAAGGATACTTGGTGAAAATTGTACTATTTTGCGGATCACTTACATGCTCATCGAGAGCAGGCGTCCCTTTCCTCCTACCAAGCATGAAAAGCTCGTAAAGTAGAACCAAGAGATCAACAAATTTGCTAGGATTAGCGATCCCCCCTTTAAATGCTTTGAGGATATCATCCTTGAGATTCATAAGAACCGCTTTGGGACTGGAAACCACAAGTATACCTAGACCAATACCACAAATAATCATGATTTCTCCGGCATGGATGAGAGTAATTGGATTCCCCCCAGAAACAGTGAAACCGCCTATGCAGGCTACGAAAACAATAAGTATACCAACTGTGAGAAGCATTTTACTGAAGAAATTCTAAGGTTTGAATTGTGCTTTTAAGGTTAATAAAATTTGAGATAGAATTTGACTAATTCTACCTTCGGTCAAGCCAAAGATATGAGCAATTTCAGAAAGCCTGAGTTCTTCAAAATAATAAAGCATCAGGATCTTCTTTTGCGGGTCAGGTAGTTGCTTGATTTTATCACGAAGCAGTAAGACTTTTTCTTTTTCCTCGAGTCTTTCCGCTGAGGTGATTTCTGTGGGATCATCAAGAGTTTCAGAAAGCGGCAGGTTTTCATCACCGATACCAGTTTGTTTGCTGCCGTCTATTGGCACAAAAGAAATCGGCTGAGTCTCTTTCAAAAGCTTTGCATATTCAACTGCAGTAAGTTTGAGTACGGAGCAAATTTCTTGTTCGGAAGGAGTGCGATTATGCTTTTGCTCAAAATCTGCAATAGTTGCCTGTAGCGATCTAGCCTTTGCACGATTGGCACGAGGTAATGAATCAATTTTCCTAAGTTCATCTAACAAAGAACCGCGTATACGAAGTGCTGCATAATTTCCAAAAGATTTACCCTTGGTTGGGTTGTAATGATTCACCGAAACAATTAACGCCCTAACTGCTACTCCGTAGATATCCTCCATTTCATAATGATCAGGGAAATTGTGCCGCATTCTGACAACAATTGACTTAACTAAGGGGAGATAATCTTGAATCAGTTTTTCACGTTCAACTTCAGATCGCATTGCCTTTCGGTAATTTTCGCTAGCAACCCTTACCATGGGTGAACTCACCGAGGTTTTTTCAGACATGTGCTTAGCAGTACTCACAATCTAACTACACCTTTGTATCGACCAAGAGATTGTCAACCGAAGAACTATCCTTACTTTTCACAGTTTTACTCCGCTTGATTTGGGATTTAGTAATTGGAGATGGTGTGTCCAAAGTTTTATTTGATTTTGAATTGGGGCTTGTCGAAGAAGATAGGGTATAGTTTGTAAGGATTATATCCAAAAGAAATCTTCCGCAAACAGAAAAGCATAAGCAACCAACAGCACCATGGACAAGAGTAAATGCAAAATTTTTGTGCATAAAAGATGCAATAAGATAAAAAAGGAAAAACCCTATAAATCCTGTGAAGCAAAAGAAGAAGCGTGCGTCGTTTTTAATCATTATTTATATTCTTTGGTAGCTAGTAAAACCTTTCGAATAGAGTTCCTCTGGAAAAGTTTTGGCAATAAGTTGATTCAGCACACTTGTTGAGAAATCTCCAGTAACATTCTGCCCATTACAAATACAAACAGGAGCAAGATTTGAATTAAGAATGATGGGCCAGAGCTTTGTGGAGTTTGTCATTTCATCAAAATGAGTGATTGCTATGTGAGTCGCATTTACACTTTGGGATGAACGAATATACCTGTTAATAATTTCTCTATCATAAGCACCGTTGACAACTAGAATGCGAGTTTCTACTCCTAGATCATCTAAAACCTGATTAGCACCCGTCCATTCATCCATTTCACTAAGACCAAACCCTGGGAAATCAAGATACAATGGATGATTCTCGTCAACCTGAGGGATACTCTCTGATTCCCGAAACAGGGTCACTCCAACGACTTCACAGAATATTCGAAGTGCATCATCCGGATTGGGCACACCGTTTTCAACTTTAAGCACACTTGGAAGGTTTTTATTCATGAAAACCTCGTGAGCCAAAAACTTACAAAGAGTGGTAGTTTTCCCTACCCCGGGTCCTCCCAGTAAAGCTACTTTTTCGGTACACATGGTTTCAGTGATTGACCGATAGCGATCGCTAAGTCCGACCGTAATTTCTTTTAACACTTCTGCGATTGAAGCCTGCTCTAATTTCGACCAGTTAGACCAAGATCGTATATCTGAAAGAAGAGCTGTATCAAAGCCAAACTTTGACAAAAGTTTGTAATTATCAGTACCATTCTCTTCAGCTTCCTTAACTTCTACTTTTTCAGTTTTTTGGGAAGGTCTCTCAGTACCAGCCTTTTCTATGGGTTGTTCCTTTGCAGGAGTAGGATTAATCGAAGGTCCTGTGCCAGTTTGGTCAATTACTTCACGAACCTCTTCATTTTCTTCCACTACCTGGGCAATCACTTCGAGCTTTGGCGAGGAAATAAAACGCTTCAACCCTTCTCCGCCTACTTGTCTGACTGAAATAACTTTCGCATTGTCACCGAGTTTATCCCTGATCACGCGAACCGCTTCTTCTGCGGAACGCACGATAAGTCGAAACTTTTTTCCAGTTCCTTCATCAGTATTAGCTTGTTGGAGTATTGACATATCAGATTAATATCATACGGGCACAGCGGAGGGTTCCTCTTGAATGCTATTTAATTCAGGGTTTTCGTTCATCGCCTGCAGAACATCAGGCGGTAAGGAATTTTGAGGCAAGGTGATGGACCCGTAAGGTTCAATTCTCGTTTCAGTAGGCAATTCCTGATAAGATAGTATAACTAACTGAGGATATGAAGGTTCCATAAACCTTCTAAATGCAAGCCTAAGCTCAGATGTCGTAATCAGTAATGGCGTTAATCCCTGCTCTGTCATCTCTTTGATCTGAGGATCTATCTCCTGTAGAATTCCTTCCGTAATTTCAGGATCCATAACCAGTCCGATATCGAATTGGCTCCTTTTAACACGTCCTATCAAAGATTGTTCAAGCGACGGATCGAAAGTCAAAGCAAGAAGCTTATCGGGTTCGACTTCAAATTCTTTAACAAAATACATCCCCAAACGACGTCTCGCTTGCTCTGAAAGCTCATCAGGATTCTTTGTTATAGGAGCCATGTCAGCGATAGTTTCTAAAATAAGAGTAAGATTCTTGATAGAAATTCTTTCTCTTAGTAAGTTCTGCAGAGTTCTTTGAATGACTCCTACATTGACTAAATCAGGCAAAAGCTCACTAACCAATGTAGGATTTTTATCTTTAATCAAATCAAGTAATTTTTGGGTGCCTTCGCGCTCTAAAATAAGATATGCGAATCTCTTCAGCACATCAGATAGATGAGTCACCAACACAGACGAGGGATCAACTACAGTGCAACCTTCAACCTCAGCTTCCCGTTTTTTATCTTCAGGAATCCAAGTGGCACCAATTCCAAAAACGGGTTCAATTGTGGGAATTCCATCTAATTTCCGAGCATCGCCTCCACCCATACTCATTGCCAAAACACGATCAGGCATGACATTCGACCTAATTATTTCCTTACCTCGCAACAAGAAACGATATTCATTAGGTTCTAATTCTATATTATCTCGAACCCCTATAGTCGGCAATAGCATCCCCATTTCTCTTGCGAAATTTGTCCTCGCACCAGTAATGCGGTCAAGCAAATCCCCTCCCTTCTTTTTATCTGCTAGTACTAGCAAACCGTATCCCATTTCAAGTCCAAAAACCTCTTGCTCGATAGCACTTTCCATAGGAGACAAAGCTGATACCTCATCTCCAACGGTTGAAGGCCCTGCAGCCACATCATTGGCGGTTTGCTGAGATGAGCCACCACCGAGTGCACTTGAACTTGTTGCTGAAGATCCGCTCTCTTGCCCTTCACTGTCATCGAGCTTTCTCTTAACGAAATAAGCGGTAATAAAACAGGCAACGGATAAAATGAAGAAGGGCCAAAATGTCTCGTAAAGAAAGAACGAAAAAAGGAGTAATAAGGCACCCGCAATAGCAATTGCTCTTGGATAAACAATAAGTTGCTTTGAAACATATTCTCCTAAATCACCTTCCTCTGAAGAACGAGTAACCAAAATACCAGCCGCTATAGAAACAATTATAGAGGGAACCTGAGTAACTAAACCGTCACCTATGGAAAGTATTGTGTAGGTCTCTAAAGCCTGAGTAATTTCCATGTCTTTTTGAAAAAAACCTATCAGGATCCCACCAACAACATTTACAACAGTAATGATAATACCAGCAACAGCATCACCTCTGACAAACTTACTGGCACCATCCATAGAACCATAAAAATCTGCTTCCTTTTGAAGTTTCTCTCTCTTGGCTAGTGCTTGAGCTTCAGTAATGACCCCATTCTGCATTTCTGCATCAATTGACATCTGCTTTCCTGGCATCGCATCCAGAGTAAATCGAGCGGTAACTTCGGCTATTCGTCCGGCACCTTTCGTGATGACAACGAAATTAATGATAACGAGAATCAAAAATATAACTGTGCCAACAACATAATTTCCACGTACTACAAAACTCCCAAAAGCCTCGATTACTCCGCCTGCATCTCCATCCAGCAAAATGAGTCGAGTTGAAGCTACATTGAGACCTAACCTGTAAAGCGTGACAGATAATAAAAGAGTAGGGAAAACGGAAAACTCGGAGGGATCTTTAAGATAAATGATGGTCAGTAGAATAAGAAGAGAAATAGCAATACTAATGACTAATAATAGACTCAGCAGATCCTTGTGAACAGGGACTACAAGTAGGAAAATTGCCAAGAAAAGACCACCGACAAATCCCAGATCACTATTCCCCTTGAATACTGATAATTTCTCTTTAATTTGCTCAAACATTATGAAAAAGTTTTAAGCAAGCATCTTTGATTGCTTTGGTGCAAGTAAGCGACGAGCTTTCAGGCGATGGAAATAATATGAATGAGTTTTATAGACATTTGCTAAAATTTCAGCCACCACCCTGTAAAGCTCAAGAGGGATTGCCTCTCCCACTTTACCTAACGCAAATAGAGAGCGTGCCACTGGTTTGTTTTCAACCATTGGTACATCGAATTCTTTTGCTATTAATTTAATTCTTCTTGCCAAGAGATTTTCTCCTTTCGCCACAACCACTGGAGCATGATCCGTGCCCTTTTCATACCTAAGTGCCACAGCATAGTGGGTTGGGTTAGTTACAACCACATCCGCAGTCGAAACATCTTGCGCTCCTTGCCCACTGAGTAATTCCATTGCTTTTTTTCTTTGTGCAGATTTGATCTCCGGTGCAATTTCTTTAGACTTTCGCTCATCTTTCACCTCTTGCTTGGTCATTTTTAGTTCTTCGTGATTCTCTTTTTTCTTAATAATGTAATGAATCACAGCAATTATCAGCAACAGAAGAACCAGTATAGCAAATAGAACTACAATCAAAATATATATAAATCTCAACACTTCCTCAATTGGGATAGGTGCATAAAAAATAGGATGATCGAGAAAAATTAAAATTGTAAGCCAGACAACAGTTCCGATGGCCATAAATTTAAGGAAATCAATTAAAAAAGTTTTTAATCCTTTTATGCCAAAAATTTTCTTAACACCATTGATTGGATTAAATTTATTTAAACTTGGAGTTATTGCTTTTGGTGTCAGCCTAAAACCTGTTTGTAACCCCTCACCAATAAAAGCCGCTATCCAACAGCAAATCATAAGAGGCAGTACAACGCTAATTATTGTTAGGTAAGCGTCCTTTAAAATTAATACAGCTCCAGGTTGCCCGAGCCTTATTTTATCAAGATCTTCAAACACCCCCTTCGTAAACTGTGCTAAATATTCTGCTTTGGCTGGAGCAAAAAAAATAATAACCAATAGACCGGCCAATAAAGTCAATGTCATAGAAATCTCAGGGGCCTTTGCAAATTGACCCTTACTTCGAGATTCGCTCAATTTTTTCTCGGTCGGTTCTTCAGTTTTAGAGCTTTTATCAACATCCGACATGACTAACCTGCTTGAATGATATCTAGCATTACCTCCACCGATCTCCTGCTATGCTCAATAATGTATGAAGTAAATAACAAAAGGGATGCTACCAACAAAATGAATCCGGATAAAATGCGGATAGAGAAACTAGTCATAAATACATTCATTTTTGGCACAGCTTTTCCCAATACCGCAAAAGATACATTGATTAAAAAATTTAGTGCGATAAATGGTGCAGCAATGAGCGTACCGACAACAAAAACTTTTGAAACTTCAGCCACATATTCCTCCAACGGATTGGTCTGCAAAAAGAAACTTCCTATTGGAAGAATTTCAAAGCTCATTATGAATGCCTTCAAAACATCGTAGTAAACCCCTGAAACAAAAAATATGAGCAGACTAAAATAATATAATAGTGTGGTAATAGTAGCGTCTGAACTACCAAGGAGAGGATTGACACTGTTACTTGCCATTAACCCTATTTCATAAGAAATCAGGTACCCGGCCAATTCCACTGCAAAAAAAACCATGCGAACCATCATGGCAAGAAGAAGGCCAATGCATACTTCATTCAAGGCAAGAAGGATAGCTCCCGCAAAATGAGTAGCCAATTCCAAATTTGCTGGAACGAGTGGATTAATCAAAATTGAAAGAAGGAGACCAAATGCTGTTTTCACTCTTTTGGGGAGCATTTTGCCTGCAAACAAAGGAATCCCCATAAAGAAAGCTCCAGTTCTAAGAAAGACTAAAACCCAAACAACTATTTCACCCGCTTCAATCGTCATTGAGCCATATTAGGGATCATGCTAAACATAGAGATACAAAAATCCATTAGGGTCCTAAGGATAAAGTTGGATGATATTAATATGGCTAAAGAAACACATACAAGTTTAGGAACAAAAGTCAGAGTTTGCTCCTGCAAACTAGTAATCGATTGAACAAAACTAACCAACAAACCAACTACCGTTGCGGTTCCTAATATTGGAATAGCTAAAATGAGACCCGTCTGAAGAAGGTTTCTCATAATATCCACTGCCAATTCTAAATTCATAAATGATAAATACCTTAAACAATATTAAAACTATTAATTACTGACTGAATTACGAGATACCATCCATCGACCAGGACAAAAAGTAAAAGTTTAAAAGGCATGGAGATTACTACTGGAGGCATCATCATCATCCCCATAGACATTAGGGATGAGGCAACAATGAAATCTACTATAATAAAAGGTATAAAAATAAGAAATCCCATCTGAAAGGCAGTCCTAAGTTCACTGAGCACAAAGGAAGGGACAACAATACTTAGGGGTAATTCATCACGAGTCATCGCTCCCTGCCTTGAAATCTCAAGAAAAAACTGAGCATCTTCCTGCCTAGTTTGATTCATCATAAAGTCCTTCATGTGAGCAGTAGCAAGCATTAACGCATCCCCTGATTTCATTGTTGCGTCCATGTAAGGAACGACCGCTTCTTGGTAAATACGATCCCAAACAGGGCCCATCACAAAGAATGTCAAAAATAAAGCGAGACCTATGATTATCTGACTGGAAGGGGCGGAGTTTACGCCTATTGCGTTTCTAACAAAACCCAAGACTATCACAATTCTTGTAAAACAAGTCATCATCATGATCACCGAAGGACCCAATGTTAGAATCGTCATGGCAACCACTAATTGTATCGCTACACCAAAATCACCCTCCTCGTTCGAACCAGTAACATCAATTCTTAATCCTGGTGCACCTGTACCCGTAGTTTGACTGTATAAATCACCCCACAAGATTAAACTGAGGATGAATAATAACAGGTATTTTTGCTTCATAGAAAGATTTTTTAAATCAATTAATTTTGATCATGATTAGCCAACTTGGCCAAATGGGATACACCAGTTGTGGATACTGCTAATAAATGCTTCTCTGACTCGTATTGAGTCACAACGATAAATTGCCTATTCCCTAGAGAGCATGTTTCTATAATTCTTAATTTATTATTTCGACCAACCACGGTCTTAAGTCCCCTTTGTTTAGAAAAATACTTCAGGGCTAAGGCAATGCCACAAAGTACAAAAAGAAAAACAATGACTTTTCCCCAAATCCAAGGATTTTCTAGGTTTGGTGAGGTAGACACCGAACTAGATAAGAAAAATGTTGGTACGAAACTTCCCATGTTTGAATGGGATTAACGAATTAAATTGTTCAGGACGAAGAATCTACAATTTCGGTCACCTTGAGACCAAATTTGTCATCGATCACAACCACTTCACCGTAAGCAATTAATTTACCATTAACCAAAAGACTAACTGGATCCTTTGCGTTTTGCTTAAGTTGAATCTGAGCTCCTGGGCTTAACTCGATAACTTCTTTCATAGGAAGTTCTGCTGTTCCCAATTGGACTGTGACATCAACCTTCACATCCATAACAATATCCATTTTTTTGTTATCCATTTTTTTTGCCGATTAAATTTACTGCGTTCGAAATACTTTCATTAACTTGGAAGGCAACTTGATTACCCTCGATTCCCACTTCACCAATGAAACAAGTTCTTCCTTCAACCCTTAATTTTGTCTCTTTAATTAAGTCAGCTTCCATTTCAATAACATCATTTACTTGCAAATTTGAGAGATCGCGGAGTGAAAGTTCAAAAGCGTCCCATTCTGCAGAGACATCAACTGGAATATTGTCATAAATTTCATGCCATCTTGAAACTTTAGGAACATTTTTTTTGCTGTCATCATTGGAAGCAGAAGACAATAATCTACTCAATACTGGTTCCATCGTATAATATGGTACAGCAATCCTCATAGGACCAGAAACATCACCAAAAGAAGCTTCCATACTTAAAACTAGAACCATTGCATCTGAAGGAGATGTTTGAAGGAACTTACCCGTACTCTCGTTGCCGATAATAGAAGGTGTTAATTGCATGGAATGCGACCATTGCTTACACCACTCCTCAAGAATGATTAAATTAAAATCCTCGACCAAGGCTTTTTCAATATCTGTGAGACCTCTTTCTTCAGGATTAGTTGATCCTCTTCCGCCTAAAATCCGATCGACAACAGTAACGGACAAATGAGAGTTAACATCTAACAGGCATACACCGTTCAACTCTTGAATCTTGAATAGAGAAATGCAAGATGGAGTTTTTATAGACTGAGTAAAATTGGAATAAAGATCGGCATTAAGGTCTTCGAGTTCAAGATTGAACTCTGTTCTTAAAAACATTGAGAGATGACCTGAAAGATAGTAGACAAACTGTTCCGATTTAGTTCTCAGTTTGCTAAGATCTGCGTCAGACAAAACGATGGGGTTGGTAAAATCATATTTTTTGACGGTTACGATATCAGAATCTGTAATTTTCGTACCATCATGCAAAAATACTGGACCAGTAGCAACCGAGCCTTCGATTTCGCTTATATCGAAGCTCTCATCATCAAATTTTGTATCTTCAGACATTTAATAGGTGTTGATTTAATTCACTGAACCACAAACTGCATGAAATATATTTGCCTAATCAAGTCACTCTCGCCATCCCGATATTTCCTCAAAACTGAGGAGAATCCTTTTTTTAGATCAACACGCACTCGTTCCTGAAAACCATCTAACTGTGCATCCTCGTAGCTGTAACCGCCCATAATAGACAATGCTTTATCTCGAATTCTATGCTCATTCATTTCAAGGATTTTTTCAAAGTCTCCAGCTAACCCCTCTAACTTTAAATCTAAATTAATGTACCTAGACTTGATTGGTCCACCCAAATTGGTGATAAGTTGACTAAGTTCATAAAATTTCTCTTCACCTGAGGGTTCCATATTTAAAGGTTGCCCACCTTCAGTGATCTGTTGCTTGATTGTTTCCTGAGGTTTATTGAAATTGATCAAAAAGTACATTGCACCAACGGTTAAGGCAGGTGCCAATACTATTGCAATCAAAGCGGGAACTAAATTGCCACCACTGGGTGCACTTTTCTTCTCCGCGGATTCATCACTTTCAGGAATTTCATCTAATTGTGCTGCACACATATCGAATAGCTGTATTTAAGGATTAAAGTTATCGTTTAAGGTTGACTGCTTCTTGCAGAATAGCATCAGAGGTAGTTACAACTCTAGAACCAGCCTGAAAAGAACGCTGATGAGAAATCATTGAAGCGAATTGATTAGTTAAATCAACATTAGAAAGCTCAAGCGAATATTGTTTAATTTTGCCATTTGAGCCACTTGCAGGCACAAAATTATCTACCTGACCAGCTAAATCCTGACCAGGAGACCCATTGGAGTAAAAGCCATTACCTGCTCTTCGTAAATATTGTGGAGATTGAAAATTAACGATACTAATTTGGCCAGCATTACGAATTACATCTTCAGTCCCTCCATTAAGATCATCTTTTGAGACTACCAAATTAATTCTACCATCTTCCTCAATTCTGCGAGCAAGAAGGGTTTCTCCCTCTTCCAAGGAAACTTGCAAAGCACCATTTATACCTTGGAGTTGATAACGGTATTGATCGCGAGTCACTAAAAGCCCCTGATTCGTTGCTTCGAAAGCACCTGCTCTTGTGTAATAAACCTCTTCCGTATTAGGGTCAACTACCTGAAAGAAACCGCCAGCATTTGGTAAAGCTTCTCCCTGGATTGCAACATCAAGATCTAATCCCGTAACCTCAATGGTGCCTTGATTAAAATCAGAAGAAATTGAACTTACATGAACACCAGTGCCATGCTGCTGGATATTGTTACTTGGAACACCCCCTTCGCCGGATTCGGCGTCATTCATATGTAAATAAAAATTATCAGAGTAGTTGGCACGTGAAGACTTGTACCCCAATGAGTTTACATTCGCGATATTATTACCGAGTACCTGAAGGCCTTGCGTAAGACTCTTTAGCGATGTAA
>Ga0181569_10002840_pt1 | contig 13576 bp, 10 predicted proteins | sample 101ome_19_FD_132452 | JGI IMG/M metagenome (GOLD analysis project Ga0181569, IMG submission 132452) | Coastal salt marsh microbial communities from the Groves Creek Marsh, Skidaway Island, Georgia - 101405AT metaG (megahit assembly) | ecosystem: Environmental > Aquatic > Marine > Intertidal...
ATGACAGTCCTAAAGATTAATATTCCATGAAAGTATTTTTTTTTGATAGAGATGGAGTTATCAACGAAGATATTGGATATTTGCATGAAGTTCAGAAGACAAATTTCATAAAAGGAGTTTTTGACCTTGTCAGATATCTTAAGTCTATTAACTTTGAAATAATTATTATTACAAATCAATCTGGTATTTCTAGAGGCTTTTATTCTGAATCAGATTTCAACCTATTCAATGACTGGATGATGCAAGAATTTAAAAAAAATAATGCTGATATTCTTGATGTTTTTTATTGCCCTCATGGACCCAAAGAAAATTGTTATTGTAGAAAGCCTAGCCCCGGTCTTTTTTTGGAGGCAGTTGATAAATATAAAATTGATGTTCAAAAGTCTTGGGCAATTGGCGATAATGAAAGAGATATAAATGCAGCAAATAACGCAGGCATTAACAATACTATTTTGTTTGGCGATCAAAAATATAATCATCAAACTGACGCAACCTATGTATTAAAATCTTTATCAGATATTAAAAAATTTGTTAAATGAAATATTCACAGACTAACTTTAACAATAAAACCATCCTGATTACTGGAGGAGCAGGTTTTATTGGGAGTAATCTCGCATTTTATTTTCAAGAGCACTATCCTGATTCAAGAATTATAATTTTTGACTGCTTCAGAAGTGAAGCGAAATTCTCAAATGGGAATTTACAAAGTTTTGGGCATTATAAAAATTTGATTGGATTTACTGGTGATATTACATGTGGAAATATTAATAATCCAGATGACCTTGCTCTTCTTAATCATAATAAATTTGATTATATTTTTCATCAAGCTGCTATTTCAGACACAAGGGTTTATGATCAGGAGATAGTAATGAAAACCAATGTTAATTCATTCTATTGGTTTTTAGAGAAGGCGAAAAAAGATAATGCAACTCTTATTTATGCTAGCTCTGCAGCTACATATGGAAGCATGCCTTCACCTCAAAAAATCGGCTTTGAAAATCCCGAAAATCCTTATGGATACAGTAAATATGCCATGGATCAAATTGCAGCACAATTCTCAAAGAAAAACCCAAATATAAAAATTATCGGACTCAAATTCTTTAATGTCTATGGCTCTAAAGAGTATTTCAAGGCAAAAACATCATCCATGGTTATTCAACTTGGTCATCAAATTTTAAAAGGAATGTCACCTAAACTTTTTTATGGTTCTGATGAAATATTCAGGGACTTTGTATACATTAAAGATGTAATACAGGCAAATATTAAAGCTTGTAACTCAAGTAAAAATGGTGTTTATAACGTAGGATCTGGAAAAGCAAGAAGCTTCCAGGATATAGTTAATATTTTGCAAACTAATCTTGGTTCTAATCTTGAAATTGAATATTTTGATAATCCATACAATGGTTACCAAATGCACACCCAAGCTGATATTTCTTCAACCATGAATGATTTTGATTACAGACCTGCTTATTCCCTTGAGGATGGAATTTCTGAATATATTCCTGAAATAATCAGATTGATTGATGAAACTATTTAATTAACCTCAATAATGCTGATAGATAAAAAAGTAAAACCAAATGTTCTTGTAATTGGTGATCTAATTTTAGATAAATATGTTTGGGGAGAATGCTCAAGAATTTCTCCAGAAGCCCCAGTTCAGATTATTGATATAACTGATGAATCTGTTACATTGGGTGGAGCAGGTAATGTTGTTAAAAACTTACTAGCTTTTAACTCTAAAGTATCTATTTTTAGTGTTTTAGGAAATGATGAAGTAGCTAAAAGTATAAAAAGTATTCTTGGAGAATTAAATATCAATCTATCTGGAATTGTTACTGAAACCGGAAGGTTATCAAGTGTTAAAACAAGAATTATTTCATCTCATCAGCAAGTAATAAGGTTCGACAAAGAATGTAAAAAAAATATTAAAAAATCTTCGGAAGAGTTATTAATATCTTATCTTCTGAATGAGATTAAATCATTCGATATAGTTATACTTTCTGACTATGCCAAAGGTGTATTAACACAAAGCTTGTGTCAAAAAATAATAAGTATATCTAATAGAGAAAATATTAGGGTTATTGTTGATCCTAAAGGCTCAAACTATAAAAAATACAAAGGCTCATACCTTCTTACTCCAAACAAAAAAGAAGCATTTGAATCAACTGGAATAGAAATCAAGGATGACAAAACCCTTAGTGAGTCGCTTCTGAAGTTAAAAAATATTTGTGATTTGAAAATTTCACTTATAACTCTAAGCGAAAAAGGAATTGCATTTTTCGATACGAATTTCTCACAATCACCTGCAATGGTTAGAAATGTTTATGACGTTACTGGCGCTGGCGATACTGTGATCTCTGCCTTGGGTTATGCCTTGGGTTCAGGTCATTCAATTACAGATGCAGTGAATTTTGCAAATCTTGCTGCGGGTGTGGTTGTTGAAAAGATTGGTAGTGCTACTGCAACTATTGATGAAATATTGGCTTATTATAAAAATTATAGTAAATCTGTTATTAATGATAAGATTTTGAATTTAGATGATCTTATTTCGCAATTAAATACTCATCGAAAAAGAGGTGACAAAATTGTTTTTACCAATGGATGTTTTGATATCTTACACTCTGGACATGTTCTTTATCTTGAGGAGGCAAAGAAACAAGGCGATACTTTAATCGTGGCGATAAACTCTGATTCTTCGGTAATGAAATTAAAAGGAAAGAATCGACCCATTAATTCAATTGAAGATCGAACTAAAGTTCTTGCAGCATTAGAATCAATTAATTATGTAATTATTTTTGATGAATTAACTCCAGAAAAAGTTATTAAGAAAATCAAACCTGATATCTTAGTTAAGGGTGGTGACTATGAATTAGATAATGTTGTTGGGAGAGAATATTCAAAAGAAGTTAAACTAATAACTTTTATTGATGGAAAAAGTTCGTCGAACATTATTAATAAAATAATAGCTAATCATGGACAACAAGATAATTAACGAAAGCATTATTCAGCATATCGAGGTTGCAAAGAAATTGTTTGACCTTGAGGATGTAATTTTCAAAGTAGCTAAACTATCGATACAAACTATAAAAAATAATGGAAAAATTTTATTATTTGGAAATGGTGGAAGTGCATCTGACGCTCAACATATAGCTGCTGAATTGGTTGGTAGATATAACAAAAATAGAGTCTCACTTCCTGCAATAGCTCTTACTACTGATTCATCTGCAATAACTTGTATCGCAAATGATTTCGGCTATGAGTCTTTATTCAGTAGACAAATTGAAAGTCTATGCTCAGCTAATGACTTGGTTATTGGTATTAGCACGGGTGGGACAAGTCTAAATGTGATTAATGGCCTTCTATCTGGAAAAGAAAAAGGCTGTAAGACTGTTGGATTTAGTGGCAAGGGCGGAGGTGAATTCAATAAAATTTGTGATATCAATATCGTTGTGCCATCTTCAAGCACTGCAAGAGTTCAGGAGATGCATATTCTTATTGGTCATATGATCTGCGAGGCAATAGATAATGAATATACTACTACTTAGACTTGAGTAAAAAATCCCAACTACTTTTACACATATCTTTCAGGTCTTTTAAGCTTGCCAACTAATTTTTTTAGCTTTTCCAATTAAAGCCTTATATTTCTTGGATCTTTTGGTGATATCTCTATAAAGAATCGAAATCTACTAGATTTAGTATTAAGATCATGTTTTTTTAGCTATTCTAGAAATATTGTTAATAACCCAATATGAGTTATTTATAAGATTGTCAGAAATCACTACATCCAAGTCATTATCTAGTAGTTTCTGACATACATCAGAACCAATGAAACCTTCACCTTCATTAAAGAATTCTCATTCTTTCAAATAATCTCGGATTTTTTTAGGAATTTTAAACTCTGGTATCATTTTTGATAGGCAGCTCAAGAGAGTTTCAAAATTATTACTTTTGATAGCATCTTTTAGATCTCTAATAAAAATTTTCAACTCTTTAGATGAAGGTGAGGACTCAAAAGACCTAAAAATTTTCTTGTGATTAGTCTCAATAGCATTGTCTGATATTAGTAGCTCTTCATAAAGTTTCTCGCCAGGTCTAAGCCCAACGATTTTAATTTCAATATCACCCTTAGGGTTTTCATTAGTTCTTTCTGAAAAGCCATTTAATTTAATCATTTTTTTTGCTAAATCGTAAATTTTAATTGGTTTGCCCATATCTAAAATAAAAACATCTCCACCCTTGGCCATAGCTCCAGCTTGAATCACTAGCTGTGCGGCTTCTGGAATTGTCATAAAATACCTAGTAATTTTCATACTAGTAAGCGTTATAGGCCCACCTTTTTTTATTTGCTTATTAAAAAGTGGTATAACGGAACCACTAGAATCTAAAACATTTCCAAACCTTACCATAGAAAATATTGTCTTAACTTTTTTATTTCGAGCCATAACCTGAAGAACTATTTCAGAGAGTCTTTTAGATGCTCCCATAAAATTAGTAGGCCTTACGGCTTTGTCTGTAGAGACTAAAACAAATGATTCGATATTATTTAAAACAGCCAATTCAGCTAGAGTTAATGTTCCAAGAATATTGTTTTCTAATGCAGGAAAGATATTATGCTCAACAAGCGGAACATGTTTGTATGCAGCCGCATGATATATAGTATTTACTCTAAATTTTTCTAATAAAACTGAAATTCTATCCTCGTCAAGGACATTACAAATTACAGGATAAATGCTTATTTCTGGGAACTTATCCTGCAGTTCATTATTTATCCTATACAATGAAAATTCACTGTTATCTAATAATATTAATTTAAGCGGTTTTAAGGTTGAAATTTGACGAGATATTTCTGAGCCTATTGAACCACCGGCGCCAGATACTAGAACTACTTTATTTAAAATATTTTTTTCCAGAAGTTGTTTAATAGGTGGTACAACTTCTCTACCCAGTAAGTCGACTATACTGACAGTTCTTAGCTGATCTATTTTTAGTTTACCTTCAATGAGGTCATTAAAAGAGGGAACAGATCTTACAATTATTTTATGAATAGCAAGCTTTTCAATGATATTTCTCTTAGAAAGAATATCAATAGATGGCATTGCTAAAAGAATTTCTGAAATATTATGCCTTAATAAAATATCTGAAATACTCTCAGAGTGATTAACACTTAAACCCAAAATTCTAGTATTGGCAAGATTTCTATCGTCATCAATAAAACCAATAGGGTTTAGTACTGGACTATATCTAATTGATTTAGCTAACTGAATTCCTGCAGAGCCTGCACCATAAATTAAGATATTTTTTTTATTTTTTTGATTTGAATCTATTGAAGAACTTCTTATAAGGAAAAGTTGTCCTATGATTCTAATTCCGACTGAAGAAATCATTAAAAGCATCCAATTAATAAACGGTAAGGATCTAGGCATTTCTCTGAATTCTATCAATAATGCATATGGAATAATAAATAGAGAATAAAGTGAAACTGCGATAGCGAATTTCTTTAAGGATGCAAGGTCAATATATCTCAATACCTCCTTGTATAGTCCAATTTTTTTAAAAACTGGTAATGCGAATATAGGTAGAAAGAGAAAAAGATAGTTATTATCTTTGTATATTATTTCTACCTCGCCAAGTCTAATATATAAAGACGAATAAAAAACCAGCACTACAAGCATAGAATCGACAAGCATTAAAATTCCTTGCTTTGATGTTCTAGACATTTGAAGAATTTTTCTTCTTATATTGACTAACATTTAATAAGAAACATTTTTATGATTAACAGCATTAAAAAAGGTAAGGAAAATAATCTTAATATCTAGCCAGATAGAATATTCATCTAAATAAAACTTATCAAAGTTGACTTTTTCCTCAATAGAAAGATTATCTCTACCATTAATTTGAGCCCATCCGGTAAGACCAGGTCTTAATTTTTGTATTTCAAATGACGTCCTTAAATCAATTAGATCAAACTGATTAAACAACGCAGGTCTTGGACCAACAATGCTCATATCTCCAATCAGTATACTTACCAATTGAGGCAACTCATCTAAACTGTATTTTCTAATAAATCTTCCTATCTTGGTTATTTGATCATTAGGGTTTTTTAACAGATGGGTAGCAACCTGCTCGGTATCAAACTTCATTGATCTAAATTTTGGCATCCAAAAAATTTTGTTATTTCTGCCAACTCTTTTTGACCAGTATATGATTGGACCTTTTGATGAAATTTTAATGGTAATAGCAATAATCATCATGGGCAATATCGTTAAAATAATTAACAAAACTGAAATCAAAATATCTATAATTCTTTTCATTTATAAGTGTTTAAGTTTTTCTAAGGTTGATAAATATTTTTCTATAACAATTTTTTCATCATAAAAATTTTCAACCTTTTTTCTAGCCATATTTCCCATTCTTATTTTTGTTTCAGCAGACAATTCAATAAATTCAATTACTCTATTTGCCAAATCATTAGCATCATGTGCATTACAAACTAAACCATCAACTCGATTTGAGACAATATCTTGACATCCTGGAACATTAGTAACAATTGCAGGTACTTTCATTGCAAATGCCTCAAGAATGACCCTTGGCATTCCTTCTCGATAAGATGGAAGAATTACACAGTCATAATTTTCTATAAATTCTTCAACTTTATCTGAAGTTCCTAAATACCTAATTAGTCCCTCATCTATCCATTTATAAAAACAAGATCGATTTATAGCTGATGGATTATTTTCATCAAAGTCTCCTAAAAAGTCTATCTTAAATTCTAAGTTATTCTTTAAATTTAGAATCTTGACTGCTTCAATAATTTCTATTATTCCTTTATCCTTAATTAATCGCCCAATAAATAAGAAATTATTACCAAAATGCTTTTTGTGTTTTCTCGGATAGAATCTTGATAAATTTACACCTGAGCCTGGGATTATGTCGATTCTTTTTTCAGGCAGATTAAATTTTTTCTGAAATAACAAATAGTCTTGAGCATTATGAAAAAAGATTTTTTGAGGGAACTTTAGTGCAAATTTATACATTGTGTTTGCTACAATAGAAACAAGACCGTTCTTGATGAAAACAGAACCAAGCCCATTGATATTAGCTATGGAAGGCTTTCCCATCATTGCAGAAACAAATGAGCCATATATATTTAGTTTAATAGAAAAGGTTAAAAGAATATCGATTCTATACTCTTTGATCACTCTTGAAATATTTAGAATTGTTCTTAGGTCATCAAATGGATTTAAATTTTTATTTTTGAGATAAAGGGGAATTGTCTTATATTTTCGACTAATTCGCTTAAAATAATTTCCATCATTCGGTATCAGAAAAAATATTTCAAAATTATTTTCACTAACACTCTTCGCAAGGTTTAGTCTAAAGTTGAATGCGCTCCAAGCTGAATTTACTAAGAATAATATTTTCATGGAGATGCTGCTTTGTAAGCTGACTCATATAGTTTTACCAAATATTTAACATCGTAATCTTTAACTAACTTTTCATACAAGATATTTGATTTAGACAATGCTTCCTCATAATTTTGCATGACATAAAGCATAGTATTTTTATAGTTTTTTAAATCAGTGAGATAGCTATTTGAGGAATCTAAAAAGGTATCAATAGCACCAACTCTTGTTGATATGATTGGTAATTTCATTATTGCAGCCTCAAGCATATTTATTGGAAAGGCCTCCCATAATGATGCGATTAGTAAACAGTGAGAATTGACAACTTGTTCTCGAATATCTTTCTTTAAGCCTAAGAAATCAATCTTGTCGTTCAAACCTAAAACATTAACCTGGTGCTTTAGTGATGAATCTAATTTGCCGGTTCCAATAATTGTTAAATGGATATTATGGTCTTTTATTTCTGAAAATAAATTAATTAAGAAAGAATGATTCTTCATTTCTTCCAACCTCCCAACGACAAGAAAATGAAATTTTTTATCGTCTTTAACTTTTGAAGTTTTATATTCTTCAAAATTCTTAATATCTAGACCATTTGGTATTACTGTAAATTGTTTTTTAAATAAGCTTGATCTAAGCTTGTTGGAGAAAATAGTGTCAATAAACCTTAAAGGCTTCAAACACCATATAATTATCCTCCTAAAAGGCATTTTGTAAAAAATACTATGAGGTGTAAATACGATTTTTATTTCTCTCCGAAAGACTTTAACAATGGATGCTAAAACAAGCGTATGAAACATATGCGCATGAATAACTTGTATATTTTCGGCTTTAACTATATTTAAGATTTTATTGACTGATTTAACAAGGGAGATAAAACTTTTTTTGTTGCCAAGTATTTCAACATTTTTCAAAATTTTTTTAAAATCTTCTTTTAGGTAGGCTTGATTTGAAATACTTACTAAATAGGGATCAAAGGAATTTTTGTCAAGATTATTGATAATGTCATAAATAACCTTTTCTGCACCTCCAAGTCCCAGGCCAGTTGTAAGATAAAGAACTTTTAATTTAGCAACATTTGGAACTTTTGGAACTTTTGGAACTTTTGAAAAGGTAATCTGTTTTTTTTGTTTGCTTACAAAATTGTTATGCCAAGTTGCAAAGGTAAACATACTCCATAACATTTTTGATCTTTGATTTTCATCATTTATACCAACTCTATTCAATACCTGATGAATTTTTTTGGAATTAATAAAGTTTGTCAAATATGTATTTGATGTAATAGTGTCGAATATTTTTGTTCTTAAATCATTATTAACAAGATTATTAAGTGGTATCTCAAAACCTTTTTTCTTCTGTGAAAATATTTGAGGTGGCAGATAATTACTAGCAACTTTCCTCAAAAGATATTTAGTTTCAAAATGATTTACTTTAAAATTTTGAGGAAGTTTAGATGAAAAATCAATCAAATATTTGCTTAGAAATGGACTTCTTGCCTCTACAGAAAAAGCCATAGAAGCAATATCCATTTTTCTAAGTAAATCTCCTTCAAGTAAGAATTTAATATCAGAAATCTGAATTTTTGACATTTCATCTATTGGCAGGCTATTCGTTGCACTAAAGTAGTATTCGAACTTTTGTTTAAAGGAATTATCAAGCTCTACAAAATTACTAGGGTATATGCTATTTGTTATTCTCCTGTAAAACTCCAGTCCTGATACTTCGGAGGAGTAAATTAATCTATTCCAATAGTTAATTTTGGAAAATTTATTAACCGATAGAGGTATTTTCCCAATGTTCCAAATGCGGTTACTGAAAAAGCTATAGAGATTGTATCTTGAGGGCACATATCTTCTATAACCACCTAGAAATTCGTCAGCACCATCACCATTTAACGCGACTGTAATATATTTTGAAGCCTCTTTAGAAATATAGTAACTTGGGATAAAACTACTATCAAAAAAAGGTTCGCCATGTAAATTCAAAATGTTATCAATGTCTTTTTCAAGATTTGGACTTAAGGATATCTCATAATGATCCGTTCCAAAAGATTTAGCTACTTTTTTAGCAAGCAGTGACTCATCAAATTCATTTCCAAACTTAACTGTGAAAGTTTTTAAATTTTGACTATATTCTGATGCAATAGCTGTTATCAAGGTACTATCTATACCGCTACTCAAGAAGATACCTATATCCCGATCTGAAGAAATTATTCTATTTTTAATACTTTTCCTAAGTAATTCATCAAACTCTTCATTTAATTCATCAGAATTATTTGTTAAATTAGGCAATATAAAACCCTCTTCTAGAGAAAAGTATTTATATTTCATTTGTTTTAAATTTGAAAGGTTAATTTTAAGAATATGGCCTGGTTCAAGATTTGAAATATTCTTATAAGGGGTTTCATTTGGGAGCGTAAAACCAAAATTTAAATATGCTGACAAAGACTCTTCATTAAGTTCTATATCGATTTGCTCTTGGATTATGGTATTAAGTTCGCTAGCAAAAAAAATCTTTTCATTCTTTTGGTAAACAAACAAAGGTTTAACGCCTAACCTATCTCTTCCTAGAATAACTTCATTTTTTTCTTTATCAAGAATTGCAAAAGCAAACATACCATCACAATATTCAAATGCTCTATTGCCAAACTCAATATACAAAGCAAGAAATGTCTCTGTATCAGAATTAGTTCTACATTTAATTCGTCTTAATTTGGATCTTAATTCCTTATGGTTGTATATTTCTCCATTAAATATAATTACAAAATTACCTATTATGAATGGCTGAGACCCTCCATTTATGTCTTGAACTGCAAGTCTAGTATGAATTAAAGTTAAATTTTTATGTTTAAAAATAGAATTGTCATCAGGTCCTCTATGTTTTAAACTTCTAATTATGTTTTCTAAGTTATTACTTTCAGAGTTAATTAGTCCAGCTATACCACACATAATTAGATAAATTCTTTGAAAAATTTATTGTGTTCATCGATTGCCTTGTCTAAAGAAAACAAAAGTTGCACTTTTTTTGACCCCAAATCACCCATTCTTATTGACATTTCAGAATTGTTTAAAAGGGAGATAATCTTAGAAGCAAATTCCTTATAGTTTTTCACCTCAACGATAAAACCATCCTTATTATTGTTAACTAGCTCTGAAACACCGTCAATATCAAAAGCAACAACTGGGGTATGATTTGTAAACGCCTCCAAAATTGAGGTTGGGCAACCTTCACCATGAATAGAAGGTAAAGCAAAAACCGAACTTGAAGCAAAATATTTGTCTACATTTCCCTTATAACCCAATATATCAATATTATTTTCTAGCTTTTCAGCCCTAATCTTTTGATGGAGTTTGCCATCCAAATAATCTTTACCCAAAAATAGAAATTTTGCATCTGGAATAGAATCTAAAACTATTTTCACTGCTTCTAAATACTCAATATAGCCCTTCCGCTCTCTAATATTGGCAATAGTCAAAACAACTTTTTCTCTACTATGTTTTTTATTTTTTTTTGAAACAATTCCATTGTAAATTAATCTAATATTTTTATTTTGAATACTTCGCATTGTATTTAGAGTCGTTTTAGAATTGACAATATAACCATCAATTAGAGAACCAAAATTAGACTCAAAAAATCTAAACACCTTATCAAGTTTTGTCGATGAGTTTGGATTCCACCTTACTCCTTGTATAAGATACCTAAAAGGTAAGAAAAACTTCATAAATCTCAAAACTAATGAGATTCTAAAACCTATGACATAGACTACTGAAGGCTTAATTCTATATAAATACAAGAATAATTTTAGGTAGCTATAGCTCATTTTTTCGATACTCAAACCTATTTTTAAAGCAAATTCTGTAAATGCCCCTGAGCCACCAAAAGTTGATACTACATATTCGATATCTTTATCATTATTTGAAGCAACTATCTTGCTTAAAGATTTCTCAGCACCACCAATATCCGAAGAAGAAAAGATTAAAAGTACTTTCAAGATTCTAGAGTTGTATAGTAAATTAATTTTCTCATTAGATTATTATCCAAAGAATTTGTGAATATTTTTGAGGGCAATATTCCACTTATGTTTTTTTGCAAACTCTATATTTTTATTAGAAGTTTTATTTAAATCTTTATTATTTATTATTTTTTTAAAAATTTTCACAAAAGAAGAAAAATTAAATTCATCTGAAATAAAATTCCCATCAGGAATAAGATCTTCAATGTCTCCACAGTTTGAAGAAATTACAATAAGTCCTGAAGCCATTGCCTCCAAAACGACAGTTGGTGTTCCTTCTTTCAATGAAGTAAAAAGAAAAAAATTTGAATCTTCGAAAAGATTAGCTATCTCATTCTTATTTTTACGACCAAGAAACTCTATATTATGCAAATCAAAATAGTCTTTGAGATTTTTCAATCTGGACTCTTCAGGGCCATCCCCAACAACTCTAAAACTACAATTTTGGAATTTTCTCGCAAGTTGAATAATCAGTTCTAAATTTTTTTTCTTTACAAGATTTGCTACAGTTACAAATCTTAAATTATGGTTTTCTCTACGAATATGTTTAAAAAAAACATCATCAATACCAGATGGCTGAAGTATAGACTTAATACTTGTTATTTTGCTAATTTGTTTGTATGTTTTTTGACCTGTTACAAAAATTAAATCTGGTTTTCTAAAAAAAATTGAATATAAATAATTCCGAAGCTTAGACTCAATAAGTTCATCATGAATTGTAAGGTAAATTTTTTCAGCACCAACAATCTTTTTTATTAGTGAGGAAAAAATCAAATGACCCCAATCACCATGAAAGTGAACTATTCTGTATTTTTTTTTTGAAAGTATGAGTTTAAAAATTAAAATTAGATTTAGTATGAAAATACCAAGAAAAGCAGGCTTTAAGGATGAGAAATTTATTTTTGTTATTTGTATATCATCTTTACTGACTTTATTGCCAATATTAAAACATAGAGTAACTTCAAATCCATTTTTGATCTGAAATAAACTCAATTTCTTAACATGATTTTCCATTCCACCAGGCAATGGTGGAATTCTTAAAGCCACCCTTAAAACACTTCTACTCATAAAAAATATTTTTATACATATTTATATAGTCAGTTATTGATTTCTTGTATGAATAAAATTTTGTGTATTTATCTTGAGCATTTTCTTTTAATTTCATGTAAAGACTCTTGCTACCTATTAGTTTCATGATTTTGTCACCTAGATCAATCTCATTACCTGCTTCAAATAGTAATCCGTCATTCGTGTCAGAAATTAAATGTTTAATTCCATTCACTCTACTTGCTATTACAACTGTATCTAGAGCCATAGCCTCAATTATTACTCTTCCAAATCCTTCATGAAACGAGGGTAAAACCAAAATATCAGAGTGATAAATGTAACTCGGAACATGCTCATAGGCAATTTTGCCAGTAAAGTAAATTTTATTATTGAGTTTCATTTCCGTTACTAGCTGAGTCAAATATTGTTTTTGTTCACCCTCTCCACATATAATAAGACGAATTGATTCTGTTTCATTTGACAATAGTGCAAAAGCTTTTATAAGAACATCAACCCCTTTTCCAGTTGTCAAGTTTCCTAGATAAATTATATTTTTTGAATTTTCAAGGAAAATCTTTGGTTTGAATCTATTTGCAGCATTTATATTAAAAATTTTGTCATCACACCTTGGGTAAACTAAGTATATTTTTTTTTTGTCTACTCCAAAAAAAACTAAATTATCAAGAATAAATGGGGAAATAACTCTCACAGCATCTGCTTTAATTGCAAAGAATTTCCCCAATAATTTGATCGTCTTGCTATGAATATGACCTACAATATTGCTAGGTAGATTAAAAATATCCCCTTGGATTTCATATATAAACTTTCCACCAAATACTAATCTAGCAAGATAACAGACTACAGCACTGGGTGTATCGGATGCTTGAAAAGCAAGAAACTTATATTTTCTATTGAGGAAATAAATTTCCTTAATACCAAAAAAAAAGAAATATAAAAGATTTTTTAACTGATTTCTTTTTCTAGGGAGTAACACTGCATTAATATTATTTTCTCCATTGTAAAAAACACTTTTTTTTGATTCTGTTTGACTTAATACGCAAATTCCATCCCAAAAACTTCTCCATTCATTAAAGGTTCTTAAGTTCTGAGTATG
>Ga0181569_10002863_pt1 | contig 13511 bp, 8 predicted proteins | sample 101ome_19_FD_132452 | JGI IMG/M metagenome (GOLD analysis project Ga0181569, IMG submission 132452) | Coastal salt marsh microbial communities from the Groves Creek Marsh, Skidaway Island, Georgia - 101405AT metaG (megahit assembly) | ecosystem: Environmental > Aquatic > Marine > Intertidal zone...
ATGCCTGTACTGATGGGTATGCTTGGTCTTGGCGCTATGCGCTCTTATGAAAAAACCAAGGGCGTATCGAGGGAAAAGTAAATGGCAAGATACGGTGACATCTTAGAAATAAATGGACAGCTTGTTGAGTTTACCCCTGTTGGCTACGTGCCTATAGCGGGTAGAGAAGGTATGCTTACTAAGCCTGCTCCTACTGTTAAACAGACAGTCCCTGTAGGTACGCCTAGTACACCACCTAAGCAGATGCCGGGAGAGTCTGGGCCTTTTGATCCCAATGCTCCAGTGCCAACACCTGCCCCAGCACCAGCACCAGCACCAGCGCCTGCTCCTGCTCCTACTCAGACAGGACCCATTGGCACACCTAGTACACCTCCTAAGCAGATGCCCGGTGAGTCAGGACCGTTTGATCCCAATGCAGCACCTCCTGCACCAGCGACTGACAGAGCGCCACCCAAGCCGCTTTTGGAAACCAAAGGTGATGAACCTGAGCCAGAACGTGCACCACCTAAACCGCTACCAGATACTAAAGGTGATGGAGAAGCAGAAGAAGCTGCTCCTACTACTACATTTACGTTCTTTAGAGGCGCTGAACTTGGTGACGCAAGTCCAAACGTTTTGTATGGTAGGGGCGAAGCAACTCAAGTAACTCAAGAAGAGCTAAGAGAGTACTTTGATGGTGAAGGCTCTGGCATACTACGGGGTGTCTTTGGAGACTTCAACAACTACCTAGCCTACATGACTGAACGTGAACAGTTGATTCAAGCTGGCGACTACGACGTAGGTGACTGGGACGAGTACACAGGTTCGTTGACTGAAGACGAACTAATGATACTCGAAGGCGAAGACTTGACTTTATTCGGTGGTGACGAGTTTTCCGACACTGCTGAACTCTACGGCGAACGTATGCAAGAGCAGGCCTCTGCTTACAATCGGTGGGTCAACTCTGAAGAAAATCAAGCGCTTTTAGAAAAGTACGGTATTGGCGCTACCGTTTACAACACTGATGGCGATACGTTCCGTTGGAATGGGTCTGCGTATGTAAAGACTGAAAAAGTAGATCAGGTAAACTTTACAGAGTACGTCAGAGCAGGCATGGAGCTTGTCGCAAGAATAATGGCTGGTGAGGCAGTAGCTGGTGAAGAGGGGCTTGCTCAGTTACTTGCAGACGAAGCAAATAAAGGAAACCTTGGAGAAACCCTGCAAGTTATTAGTCGAGTGTTCGACAGGTTTGAACAGGCGGGTGTAGGCGTAAGCCAAGCTGCTTCAACTCTCAACAATGCAAATGTTATTATGAACATAGCACAAACAGTTGATGAGTTAGGAGAAGAAGGCCAAGAAAGTACTCCAGAACAAATTAACACCATAGCGTCTACAGCAATGGAAGTTGTTAGGGGTCTTGACGGACGCGATGGTCGAGACGGAGTTGATGGCGTAGACGGTAGAGACGGTGTAGACGGTCGTGACGGCAGGGACGGAACAGACGGCGCACCCGGTGCTCCCGGAGAGCAAGGTCCTCAGGGAGATCAAGGACCGCAAGGAGAACAAGGGCCTCAGGGAGAACAAGGGCCTCAGGGAGAACAGGGACCCCAAGGAGAACAAGGACCTGCTGGAGATCCTGAAAGAATTCGTAGTATGCTTGCGGAGTACATTGACCCTGTGTTGCGGTCCCTTGAAGACGCAGATGCAGAAAGAGAAGGCATACAGACCGCACTAGGTACAATAACAGAGCAGCAACAAGAAGCGCTACAAGAGTTTGTACGCCAAGGCGGTATGCTGACTGAACTGGACGAAAACCAACAGACAATCATTGAAAACCTTGGTGGCGTTAGTAATGTTGTTAACACACTTAGCGAAAACGTAAGTGGACTACGAGAAGGTCTACAACAAGCTGCTGAAGAACGTGAAGCTGGTTTTGCACAAGCTGCACAAGACCGCATACGTATTGAGCAAAGCACTAACGACAAACTTGAACAATTACGTGAAGGCATAGCAGTAGAATTTACTGATGCCGAAGCGAGAAGATTAGAACAACTAACAGGTCTTGAGTCTAGGCTTCTACAAAACTCAGCAGAAAATGCTGAAGAGTTTGCACGTCTTCTTGAAAGCGAAGGTCAGCGGTTTGACGACATTACCGCAGGTTTGAGTAGTGAAATCCTGTCGCTACAACAGCAGGCTGGAGAGTTTGAGCAGCAAACAGAAGAGCGTTTTCAAGAGGCCACTGAAGAACGAATCCAAATGTACCAAGGACTACTTGGTGTTATTGAAGATTTACGTGAGGGACAAGCAGCGGATCTTTCTGAAGCGCAGTTACAGACACTATCTCAAATTACAGGCGTAGAAGAACGACTATTAGAAGAGGCTTCACAAAACGCAGAAGAGTTTAATGCCCTTCTAGCAGACCAAGGCATACAGTTTGAGGAAGTGACCGATGCCCTAAGGTCTGACATTGTAGCTTCTGAAGAGCGCATGACTCAGCGTTTGGGTGAATATCAGCAACAAACAGGACAGCGTTTTGAAGAAGCCTCTGAAGAACGAGCCCAGATGTACCAAGGACTACTTGGTAGACTTGACGAGTTTCAACGCGGGGCAGAAATAGACTTGTCCGAAACCGAATTACGAGTCTTATCAGAAGTTACTGGTGTAGAAGAACGACTGCTACAACAAGCTTCAGAAAATGCTGAAGAGTTTAATGCGCTTTTAGCAGACCAAGGTGTTCGGTTTGAAGAAGTTACTGATGCCATAAGATCTGATATTTTTGCCTCAGAAGAGAGACTGACTGGTCAAATTGGCGGGTTGACTGAAGACGTAGCCCGTGTTGCTGAAGACTTGATACGTGCCGATGGCCGTATTGAGCAGATGTCTGCGGAAAGCCAACAGCGTTACGAAGAGCTAGGCTTAGACATTGAAGACTTAAGTACCTTAGTAGGCGTAAACATTGAGGCACTTAGAGACGACATTATAACACAAGACTCTGCCTTGCGTGAGTTGTTTGAAAACCAAGGCCAACAGCTAGAGCAAAGCATTAGTAACTTAAGCGACAAACTAGACGAAGCTGAACAAGGTTTTGCTGTAGACCTGTCAGAAACAGAAGCTAACATTCTGTCTGAAATTACTGGACTTGAGTCAGACTTCTTGCAAACACTAGGCGACCTTGAGGGTGGCTTGCGTGATGAGTTTGGTGGACAGTTTGAAAACGTACAGGGCCAAGTAGAAGGCATAGGTCAACAAGTTGCTGGTGTTGAGTCCCGTATAGGAGAAGTAGAAGAGGGCATTGGCGGTCTAGAGTCACAATTCCAAGAAGGTCTAGAAGGACTTTTGCGGTTTGGCGTAGGCTCTATGTTTGGTCTTGGTCAACAACAACAGCAGATTGCACAGGAACAGATGCAGCAAGCAGCTATGCTGGCAGCTAGACCAGAGATTGACCCTTTCCAAAAACAGGAGTTTGCAGGTTTAGGTTATGAAGCGTATCAAGATCCCGGTATGTTAACACAACAACAACCAACGGCTCAAGAAAACCTTGCCCAATTGATAGGAAGATTAGCATGACATACTTGAACCTAATGAACAATGTACTACGTCGGTTGCGCGAAGAAGAAACCACGTCAGTCACTAGCACTACTTATGTCAAGATGGTAGGCGACTTCATTAATGACGCTAAGAAGGCAGTAGAAGAAGCAACAGACTGGTCTGCCTTGCGTGAAACCATTGTTGTAACTACTACTGCTTCCGACAACAGTTACTCATTGACTGGCGGTGGTGACAACGTAAAAGTCATGTGTGTCCTGAACGACACTAGCAACTTGTTCATGGACTATCAGACAAAAAACTGGTTCAACGAACAGCTGTACATTAGTAGTGCAGCAGAAGGCGCACCACGGTACTACACGTACAACGGATTGGACTCTAGTGGCGACACAGAAGTACTTGTAGGCCCAACACCAGACGGTGTCTACAGCCTTCGGTTTGACGTGGTTAAGCGACAAGCAGACTTGAGTGCTAACGATGATTCACTTCTTGTACCTTCGCAACCTGTGATTCACTATGCCGTAGCTTTGTTGGCTCGTGAGCGTGGTGAGACAGGAGGTACGTCAGTTGCTGAGTACTTCCAGATTGCTGACAAGTTTTTGTCTGACGCTATTGCTATAGACGCAGCAAAGCACCCTGAAGAGATGGTATTTAGGACTATTTAATATGGCTCAACAACTGCAAAGTATCAATCTTGTAGCCCCAGCGTTCAAAGGTGTTAACACTGAAGACTCGCCGTTGGCTCAGGACCCGTCGTTTGCAGAAATTGCAGACAACGCCGTTATTGACAAACGTGGTCGTATTGCTGCACGTAAGGGCCATACTGTTGTAACCACAACTAAAACTGTTCTTGGTACTGACTCGTTAAGAGCTATCAAAGAGTTCAAGGACGACGCAGGAAACACCAAGATATTTTCTGTAGGTAACAACAAGATAATCAGTGGTACGACCACACTGGTTGACGAGACTCCCGGCAGTTACACCATTACTGCAGACAACTGGAAGCTTGTGGATTTCAACGACAAAATTTACTTCTTCCAACGGGGTTACGAACCCCTTGTGTACGACAACGCAGGAGGCTCTGTAGTTAAGCTGAGTACAGTTTCTGGTGCAGCTGGCGTTGCGTCTGCCATGTACGGTAATGAAGTCCTAGCGGCCTATGGTCGGCTCTGGACAGCAGACTTTAGCAGCGACAAGTCTACCATCTATTGGTCTGACCTTTTGATCGGCCACGATTGGTCTGGAGGCACTAGCGGCTCCATTGATATCTCAAAGGTCTGGCCTGACGGATACGACGAGATTGTAGCTTTGGCTGCACACAATGGCCTGTTGATTATCTTTGGTAAACACAGTATTGTTGTGTACTCAGGCGCTGAAGCTCCAGCTACTATGGCACTGTCGGACACCGTGGCGGGCGTTGGTTGCGTAGACAGAGATACTGTGCAGCACACAGGAACCGACGTACTGTTTTTGTCACACACTGGTTTGAAAAGCTTTAGTAGAACAACACAGCAAAAGTCAATGCCTATCAGCAGTTTGTCAGGTAACATTACTAAGGACATTATTGCTGCACTACAAAACGAAGATGAGTTCTTTAGGTCTGTGTACAGTCCTGAGGAGGGCTTCTACCTGCTAACCTTTACTGGTCAGGACGTAACGTATTGCTTTGACGTACGAGGCACGTTAGAAAATGGAGCATACCGTGTTACTCGATGGCCGTCTACGAAGTTTACAGCGTACACGCGTTTAGACGACGGGACGTTGTACATTGGCACAACCAATGGAATTAGCACGTACACCGGCTACAGTGACAACGGAGAAGGCTACAGATTCAAGTACTACAGCCCAAGTCTAACCTTTGGCGATAGCTCTAGAATCAAGATTTTGAAGAAGTTGAAGCCAACACTGGTTGGTGCAAACAATGCAACAGTATTTATGAAGTGGGCGTATGACTTCGATACAACATACGCAACAACGGAATTTACTGTAGGTACTCAGATTACTGGGTACTACGGTGAAAGTGAGTATACAACAGTAGAATTTACAGGTGGACAGCTAACAAATCAACGTAGCCTCAACACCACCGGATACGGAACAAGTGTACAGGTTGGCCTAGAGTCAGAAATTGACGGGTCACCTTTGTCGCTACAGGAGATTAACGTAATGGCTTTGATAGGTAAATTGTTATGATAATTGCGAACCCAACATATATACCGCCTTATTACCAAACGATGACAACGGCTCCGCCGCCTGTCGGTGGGACAACACCAAGTGGGTCAATGACAGCAGGCGGAACTACCAATACCATTGCAGACACCCTAGGTGGTATCTTAGGCGGCATTGGCGGTTTCTTAGGCAGCACCGGCGGTCAACAGGCTTTAGGTACTGGCGCAGGCGCTTTACTTGCACAACAGGCGTACCAACGTCTGGGCGACGTAGGCGAAAGGGCTAGACGTGAGGCGTCTCAGATTGCACGTCAGGGCCTAGAGCAGACAGAGTTTAAGCCGTTTACTGTAACTACTGCTACTGGTGGCATGATGGGTGTCGGTCCTGAAGGCGGGACTACGATGACTGTGTCTCCAGAAGAAGCAGCACTACAGCAGCAACTTTTGAGTGGCGCTGGTCAGTTCTACGGTCAGGCCCAGCAACCTATGGACGCCCGTGAGCAGGCCGTGTTTGAGCGCATGAGAGCAGCCATGCGTCCTGAAGAGGAGCGTCAGCGGTTAGCTTTGGAAGAGCGTTTGGCAGCACAGGGACGCCTTGGTACAAGTTCTGCAGCCTACGGTGGCGCTACTCCTGAAATGCTGGCTATGGCTACGGCACAAGAAGAAGCCCGTAACAGAGCTATGTTGACTGCAATGCAACAGGCGCAAGCAGAGCAGGCGCAGCAGGCACAACTTGGTGGTCAATTCCTGTCCGCTGGTTACGTACCTCAGGCACAGTTGACTGCCGCAGTACAGCCTGCTATGACTACTGCTCAACTAGCCCAACGTGGACAGTTGACAGGCGCTGGTATGTTCGGTGAAGCTGAAATGAGCGGCATTGAGGCTCTCCTGTCCTCAGGTATCGGTCAAGCTAACCTCATGGGTCAGATTGGTACAGGTTTGTTGCAGCAAGCGTTGCAGCCCACGTACGTAAGTGGTGCTGGTGGTGGAACAACTGGAGGAACCGGAGGCGGTAGCGGAGGTGGTGTCTTAGGCACTGGTAAGTCTATGTCTGAGTTCCTAGACGACGTAATAGGACTTGATCCGTCCGGTGGCGGCCTGTTCCGCCTTCTTCCGTTTTAATTGGAGGCTACAAATGGCTAAGTTTTCAACACAATTTTTACAGGGTCTTTTGCAGCCTTCGTATCAGCAAGGAATGCTTACGGCTGCACAACAGCTTGGCGCAAGACCACGTCAGATGGCACAGCAACGTATGATGGCTGGCATAGACACTAATACACCTCAGGGTTTGCAACAGTTGGCTAAATTTTATCAGTCTCAAGGAGACATGGAAAACGCTGTAAAGTACGCAACAGCAGCGCGTGACTTACAGGCACAAGGAGCAGCACAAACCCAACTTGTTGCTTTCCAAGAGCAAGTAGCAAAAGCAGCAGAAGCGGCAGGACTTAAGGACCAAGCAGCGACTGCACGATCTACTACGGACATGGACGAACTACGGGCTATTAGTGAAGACGTACGGACGTTTCAGATTGAGCAGTTGCCTCTAGACAATCCGCAGGTTATCAGGGCGCGTCTAAAGATGGCTGGGTTTACTCCTGCTCAAATCACGGCTATGGGTACGCTGTCGGCTGACGAAGCAGACGCCTTGCTTAAAGGTCGTACAGGTAAGCTGGAGGCTTGGCAGGACGCAGAAGGTAACATCAAAGCTGTTAATGTCAACGACTTTGGTTTAGTCTACAATGACCAGACTAACACTTACGTTAAAGCTAGTGAGCTTGGGTTGGTACGTAAGGCTCCAAATGTCGTACAGCAGATTGTAGACACTAGTCAACAAGTTGGTGCCGAAGAAATGGCAAAAGCCAATGTTAAAGAGTTTGTTGAGTTTAATGAAAAAGCCCAAGGCGCTCGTGACATGATTACTATAATTGATAGGCAAGCGGCTCGTTTAGAGGGAGGAATGCCTACGGGTCTTTTAGCAACAACAGAATTGACTTTAAGACGTATTGGCGAAGCAATAGGGATGCCTTACGATCCTCAAGTTACTACTGCTGAAAACTATATTGCTGAGGCAGCTACACTAGTAAGACAAAACATTAAAGACTTTGGTTCAGGGTCTGGTTTATCAGATGCAGATAGAGAATATGCTAAAATTGAACAAGGTGCTGACATTACGCAACAACAAGAAGCTTTATTGAACCTTATTAAAATAAGAAGAAAAGACTTGTTAAAAGTCATTAGTGATTTTAATACAGTAAGAGCAGCCACTGCAAAACGATTAGGTGAACAAAATATGACCAGCTTCCCAAGCATAACCATGCCAGAGGAGCCAGAAGAAGCAGAAGCAGTACTTCCCGAAGGTTTTGAATTGGACTAAAACATGAAGACAGCGACTAATCCACAGACAGGACAGAAAATATACTGGGACGGTAAACAATGGTTGCCGCTCAAGACTGCCACCAACAAAGCGACTGGAGAAGTCATTGGTATTGTCAACGGAGAAACCTTTACCGTAACTCCTCCTACTCCCCGTGAACCTGAGAGTATGCGGGAGATGATTGCAGAAACACCTGAGCGTTTCAGGGAGACTCGTGAGCGTTACAGGGGGCTTATGGAAAGACCTCCCGGCAAGTTTAGAGTAGCGGCTGATATTGCTGCCGGTGTTGGCGCTGCTGGAGAAACAGCAGGAGCAGTAGCAGGAGAAGCCTACAAAAGGTACGCTCCTGAGGCGCTTCAAGAGTTTGTCTCAGAGTCGTACGAAGCTTCTGACATCAAACGTGGCGTAGAGAAGCTAGGTGAGTTGGCTCAGGCGTATCCAGAGGAGGCTACTACTGCTGAAATGGTCCTGAACATAGGAACCTTAGGTAAGACACCAACTCCAAAGGTTCCCGGCGTTCCAACACCCGTCCGTGTTCAAGCCACCAGAATGGCTACAGAAGCGCGTCTGGAAGAAGAACGTAAGGCTATTGCAGACAGCTTACTACCTGAAGACTACGTCAAGGCACCGGGAACTGTGGAGCCTGTAGGGGCATTGAATCGCAACGTGTACATGCACTCGCCGTCTGAAGAAACTGTGATTGACTACCTTCAGACACTGCCAGACTACAAAGGTGACCGTAACCCAGCGGTAAACGCAAAGGTCGTAGACGGCCAACTAGCTAAACACGAGGCTGACCTACAGAGTTACATTAACAGGTCTCAGAACCCTGCGACTCAGGTACAGGACCTAACTGACTCTTTGGAAGAACTTAAGGCTGGCTTCCACGACCTTGATGACTACGTTGAGTTGATGCCCGATGCACAGAAAAAAGTGGACCTGTTTATTGACACGGCTGTCAAAAGACTCCAAGAACGAGCAAAGAAAGGTAACATTACAGCCAGAGACATCCTTGAAGTCAGGCGAGCCCTTGACAAGCAGATATTCCGTAAGAAGCCTACGGCAGGGCTTGAGAATCCTGACCTAGCTAACGCGAAAGAAGTAGCAGGTAAGTACGTACGGGACGAATTAAACCAAGCGTTTCTTAAGTTGATGCCTGATGACGAAGCCTACCGACTTATCAATGGTATGTCTATGTTGTTCAGGGCCAAGAACCTGCTTGATGTTAAGGCAGGTAGAGCCATAAATCAAACAATGGTTGGCCGTACGATGAAAGGGATTGAAGATGTGTCTGGCCTGCGTTTTCCTACTACTCCTCTCGCTATCGCTGCTACGGCAGGTGCTGCAGGGTCAGCCTTGGCTGGCTTCCCAGTACTAGGCCAGATTATCGCTGGTGGCGGTGTAGGCATGGGTGTTGCCCGAATGACCCGAAAAAGAAGAAGAAGGGAGGTCGTAAGGGAACTAATACGAGCCACGGACACAATGATTAACAGCGGTAACGTAACGGCAGAAACTCTAGCTACACTACGGGCTGACAAAGTTATGTTGGCTCAGATGCTTGCGGACATCAACGAGGAGCCTGAGAATGAGCAGTGATATCTTTGAGATGCGTAAGGCTTTGGCTTCTAGGACTTCTCCGTTAGCACAAAGAGCCGCAAAAGAACAAATTTCTGTTGTGGCAGACACTCTATTTAGTCCTGTTGTAGAAAACCCCTTTGGTTCTTTACCTATGGCGGCTTATGCAGGTTCAGAAGGCATACCCATGGCTGCCCCCAGAAAGACTCAGGTGGACGTTATGGCTCCTTTAAACTTTGCTGCTGAAGAGTTGACTACCCCTGCTAACGCTCCTTTTGTCGCCGCTCCTCGTATGTTGTCAAGGGCTGGTAGTGCTTTTGTTGAAAACATACCAACAGAGTTGAAAGATTTTTATTCCGGAGACCCTATCAAAAAAGCAAAAGGAGTTGCTGAAGGATTGTTTCAAAGTGCTAAAGGAACTGCTAGAGAACTTGTAGACCCGACTGAGATGGCGACTAGACGACAATACGGCACAGGCTCAGTAAGGCGCAAAGAGTCGGTCGAAACTGAAGACAAAGGCGTAGCAGAAGCAAGTCCTAAAGCTTCAGGTTTCTTACGCGCCCAAGCAACAGGCAAAGCAGTAGGCAAAGGTGACACAGTCATCGAAGCTTACCCTGCGTTAAAAAGAGATGCGGTGCAGGTAGGTCGTCTAGAAAATACTCAGGATGTTCAACAGGCATTGACTAGAGATAACCCAGATATAGATCAAGACATTGTAGATAGAGCCACAAACCACCTGTACGCCCAACAAGGCAAACAAGGACAGTTAGTCACAAGAAACAGAGCAACGTCGAGCACAAACTTAGGGCCTGAAGCCATAGGTCAAGCTAGAACTGCTCCTGTAGCTCTTAGGACACTGTACTCCCCTAAAAGCATGGAGAGTTGGTACGACGTAGTAGGAAACAACCCAAGCACAGAACAGTGGAAAGAGATGTTGGGTTTGTTTAGTGCCCTTGATAGGGATTTTTTGTTGCAAAACAAGAAGGTATTTGGTGAAAACCCTTCTGCCGCTGCCGTATGGGGTGCTTACTGGAAAGGTAAAAAGAGAATAAAAGAAGGTAAAAAGTTAGGCTCTGACCAAAAAAAGTATATAGACGCTATTGACAACCAAATGAAGACTCAAACAGGTCTTAAAAAGTACCTCTCTAAATTTATTCCCAACGCTTTTGTCAAGCCCAAAGGCCCAACAAGAGTTAACGAAATGAATGGTAAACTTGTATTGCAGCAGTCATTTAACTCTTCAGCTAAAGATTTAGGTGGTATGAATGCGTTTATTGTGGTAGACCCAAAGAAAGGTGAGTTTTACTCTATGCTGTCTGACGGTCACGATTTGCTTGGACAAACGCCTCCCGGTTTTGAAGACCTTGTAAACGTAGTTCCCATACAGAAGTACAAAATAGGTGGAGGTAAAGAAGCGGGAGGAGCGCGACCTAAGAAAGAACTAGAGGTCGCTTCGGAAGTCTATGAAGACACTGCAGAACTAGAGAGACGCTCTGGTATTCCTAGACTTAAAAACGAGAGTGTTTCTGCGTACCAAAAAAGAGTAGCCAGAGACTTTAAAGGAACTGCTACTACTGGAGAACGTCTTGAGGCATCTGCTACTGCTGCTATGCCTTTGTCTGCTACGGGAATGCTAGTTAGGGACGAAGAAGAGCGCTAGATACGCTCTAGCACCCACTTTAGACCCATAATCTCTCCACGTATCTCGTTGTTGCGAGCAGCAGGTATGGACTTGGTTAACTTGTTCTCAAGAACCTTGATTCGGATTTCGATGTCACGCTTGATGTTCATGTATACACCCTGTTAAAAAAGGGGCCGAAGCCCCGTAAGTTACAACTCGCAGTTGTTGCCGGTGCAGGCTAACTGCTGAGACCCTTCCGTCATGTCAGAGTTTTCTGAGATTGCCCAGTCGATGGATTCAGGAAACTCCTTCTTCAGCTTCTCATAGGTCTCTAAGTCTATGGGTTCGTAAGGGGCCTGTTGGTACGTATGTTCGGAATAAGGCAGGAACGATACTCCACTTATCTTGTCGAACTTGTTGTACAACCATTGGCCTACCTCAAGAAACTCATTATCACGGTAGTAACACGTCATGGACGGCTTGTGTTCACACCAGTGATCCTGATAGATCTCCCATAGCTCAAGTTGTTCCATTGCTCCCATCTCAGAGGCCACCACAGCCCCGTCAGGAGACTTTATGGGGAAGGAGAATACCTTGGTAGTGGGTGACATAACGTCGTCCTCTACAGGCACTCCTGCGGCCTCTAAGACTTGACAGAGGGGGTCTCTTGAGTCCGCTCTGACTCTTCTAATGTACTGATCTGCGTATCTAGGATGGATACCAGAAGCAGAATCAACAAGCTGAGACACAGTACCGGAAGGCTTAACAGCAGTAATGGCGGCAGACACATTAATATCAAGACGTTTCGCCCATTCTGCATTAGTTTTAATCGCTTCTTCCTTGAGTTCAGTAAGCCAAGTCTTGAGAACACCTTTGTCTCTCCTTCCCGACAACGTCGGATGATCCATGATACCTGTCAGGCTAACACCAAGCAGTGCTTCTTCTTCGGTATTATTCTTCCATACCTTACGTAAATAGCGGAAGTCCGTTAGGGTAGCCTGAAGAGTCCCAAGGATAGTTGCAACACGTACTTTTCGTTTGAGGTCTGACAACGTATCGGATGCCCTGACAACAACTTCTGATAGATTACAGAACTGATAGGGCCTGAGGATGATTTCGCTACATGGATTAGTTCCAAAATCATAGGTAGCATCTCGTCGGTCGTTCTTTGCAGCTTGCTTTTGACTTGCGACTCTAGAGAACATACCTCGCTCTCCGGAGCGGGACTCGTATAGACTTTTCCACTCATTTAAAAACGCCTCAAAATCTGGCTTCTCTGTGTAACATGCGCTGTTATTGGCTAGACCACGTTGAGGATTGTCGATCCACCACTGGCCTGACTTGCATCGTCGGAGTCTATCGTCAGTGAGGTTAGACAAACTGATGAGAGCACTTCTACGCACTCCCCCGACGACGACGATCTGTGCAATCTTACAGCAGAGATCGTGACATTCGATTGAGGAGAGTTTACGTCCATGAGCTTCCCGAAAGACGTCAACGGTGAAGTTAAAGAGATCGACAAGAGGTTCCGGACCAGATGCTCTACCGCCGAAGGTCTTAAGGGTTGCGCCTGCAGGTCGTACTCCAGATACGTCCCACTTTGGAAGCTGACCCGAATAGAGCAAGCTAATAAGTTCTCTGTATGCTTTAGCCCAGCCAATTTTAGAGTCGGCGACGTGTATAACGGTATCGGTGTCATGAAATTCCTCCGCTACTTCTGGTAGCTTGCTGATGTACTGACGTTCGACACTGAAGCCTACGCCTGTACCGCACATCAGGACGTACATCATTTCGTCAAACGCTTTGGGGTGGTCGATAGGCAAGTAGGAGCAGTTAAACCCAGCAACATTGTCACGGTCCAGTGCCTCTCCTGCGGTCATAAGCGCCCTCATAGAAGGCATGACATCTAAGTTGTGGATGTCAGAAAAGATACCGTTGGCCTCCTCAAGAGTGAGCCTGCCTTTCTCAATCCAGAAGTTTAGGTATCTGTCTATTGTCTCTTCCCAAGTCTCCCGTCGCTGTTCCTCTGGCAGGTAACGAGCGTACCGTGACTTGTGAATGTATTGTTGATATGCGTCCATTAATTTTCCTTTTCTTCGTCTTCGAAGTATCTTTTGCAAAACACTTCCGTTACTTCTTCGTCTGCACAAATCAAAGCACCGTACATAGGTATACACTTCTCTTTTACATAGGTGTACGAACCGTAGTCAGCACAGACCCTTGTGTCAGGCTCAGTCACACACCCAGACAG
>Ga0181569_10002873_pt1 | contig 13477 bp, 11 predicted proteins | sample 101ome_19_FD_132452 | JGI IMG/M metagenome (GOLD analysis project Ga0181569, IMG submission 132452) | Coastal salt marsh microbial communities from the Groves Creek Marsh, Skidaway Island, Georgia - 101405AT metaG (megahit assembly) | ecosystem: Environmental > Aquatic > Marine > Intertidal...
AGAGACCCTCCTCACATTGCTTGAAAGACAAGTTGTTCCAATCGTGAATGAAAATGATTCGGTCAGTGATGAGGAAATTAAATTTGGTGACAACGATGTACTTTCTGCCCTCCTCGCTTCGTTAAGCGAAGCAGAAATGTTAGTTATTCTTTCAACCGCTCCGGGATTAATGACTCATAAAGATAATGGTAAGCTTATCCCTTTTATTGCTGAAATAACCCCAGCTATTGAACAAATGGCTCAAGGTACCAACAGCCCAACTGCGGTCGGCGGAATGATTACCAAAATCGATGCGGCAAAGGTGGCAACCCAATCAGGCTGTGCTGTTTTCATAGGTAGTGGCGAACAACCTGCAAACTTAACCGAAATTTTTGAAGGGAAGGCCATCGGTACATTTTTTACACCTTGTGGACTAAATCTTAAGGACCGAAGAAAGTGGCTCGCTTTTTTCCCAAAGGCTCAAGGCACCCTGATCGTGAGCCCTGCATGTCAAAAAAATATCATCGAGAATGGAGGCAGTTTGGTCGCTGCTGAACTTTGCTCGATCGAAGGCCAGTTTGATCAAAACAATGTGGTTTCAATTAAAACAGAAGGTGGTCAAGTTTTTGCCCAGGGGGTATCCCGTTTTAATTCCGCGGAATTGAAATCCCTGCAAGGCTTTTCAAAAGGACAACCGACGGTGCTCTCAGAGAGTGACAAACAAACTGAAATTATAAATTGTGATCATTTGGCACCAACTTCCTGTTCAATTCCTGAATAATCTTGCTCGAGTGCTCATATTAAGTTGATACCTATTTCCCGTGTACGACTACGAAGATGAAGAAGATGATATTTTTGGGGCACCGTCAAAAGTATCAACGGCAGTGCCTGCCATTGATTTCCAAAAAGAATTAAACGAAGATCAGTTCAAAGCTGTCACCGCTCCAGATGGGCCTGCCTTGGTCCTTGCCGGAGCAGGTTCGGGAAAAACACGAACCCTCACCTATCGGGTTGCCTACCTCCTCTCACAAGGGGTCAGCCCGGAAGCTATTCTGCTGCTTACTTTCACCAATAAAGCTTCGAAACAAATGCTGGACCGGGTGGAAGAACTTACCGGCATTGGAGCTCATCGATTCCTGGGCGGTACATTTCACCATGTTGGCGGTCAGGTTCTTCGTTTATATGGTGATACGATTGGTTTGCCTAAAAACTTTACCATTCTTGACGATGGGGATTCGGATGCCTTGTTAAATGAAATCATTCGAGATTTGGATCCGGATTTTTTTAAGGCCAAAGAAAACCCTAAAGCAAAGCCGATCAAGGGCGTCATAAGCTTTGCCCGAAATATTATGACAAGTGTATCGGAAGTGGCCCGGGGACGATACCCAGGAAATGCTGAACTTAAAGCAAAAATAGAATCATTTGCTCACCACTATCAGGCAATCAAGCTTCAAAGAGGACTGGCGGATTACGATGACCTCCTTGTCTATTGGCTCGAAGTGCTGCAATCCAACCCTGATGCCGCCACTTATTATCAATCCCGCTTCTCGCATGTTTTGGTTGATGAATACCAGGATGTTAATTGCCTGCAGGCTCAGATTGTAGACACAATTGCGGCCAACCACCAAATTATGGCCGTTGGCGATGATGCCCAATGTATTTACACTTGGAGGGGTGCGGATTTGGATCAAATCCTCAGCTTCCCGGAAAGGCACCCGTCAACCAAGATTTTTAAAATCGAAACGAATTACAGGAGTTCGCCAGAAATTTTAAAACTGGCCAATGACATTCTTAAAAGCAGGTCGACCGAGGGTAGTTTCTCTAAAGAATTAAAACCCTCCAGGCCGCACCAGGATCTCCCCGTGGTAGTGCCCACCATGGATGCCTACCAGCAAGCAGACTTTATTCTCTCCAAAGTCCAATCCCTCTATGATGAAGGCGTGCATTACGATGACATCGCGATCCTTTACAGAGCTCACTTTCATGCGATGGAATTACAGGTCGAGCTTTCAAGACGCGGTATTCCTTTCGTGATCACAAGTGGCATGAGGTTTTTCGAGCAAGCCCATGTGAAAGACCTTGTGGCTCAACTACGTTTCGTTGCCAACCCCAAAGACAACACCGCTTTCTTTCGTTTTGCCTGCCTACTTCCCAAAGTGGGGGAGAAACCAGCAGCTAAACTCATTTCGCTTGCTCAAAAGCATGCAGTAGCCAACCAGTGTACAACAATAGAGGCTTTGGATTCAACTGAGGTCCTTGCCAAAGTGCCTAAGGATGCCAAGGAGGACTGGAAAGAACTTGTAGAAACCCTTAAAAATATCGCCGTTCTCACGGCGACGGCAACCCCCGCTCAAATCGTCGAAGGTGCCGTTGCTGGATGGTACCAAGACTACCTACGGGCCACCTATGAAAATTGGCCGAGAAGGGAAGAGGACTTGGAAAGCCTCATTGATTTTGCGTCCAAATACGAAAATATTGCAGAAATGCTTTCGCAACTTGTTCTTCTAAGTTCTGAGTCCGGAGACCGGGTGGTTCGACAAGGGGAAAGATGCCTGCGCTTATCCACGATTCACCAATCCAAAGGCCTGGAGTATCCTCATGTATTTTTGATTGGTTTGGCGGATAGTCTTTTCCCAAGTAAAAGAGCCATTGATGGAGAGAGTGATATGGAAGAGGAGAAGAGACTTTTTTATGTGGCAACAACCAGGGCAGAGAAATCATTGCATTTAGTCTTCCCTATGCTTTCCAATCAAAAAGGAACACCTGTCCGGCTTATGCAGAGCCGTTTTATTAAAGAAATTGATGATTCCCGCTACGATCTTTTGAATGTGCATTCCTCTTTTGGTCCCGGGCGAGGTTTTTCGCAGGGGTGGAACCAGCATGGGTCGCGAAACAATTATGGCCGGGGGCCTCGAGGCCGTTCCTATTAAATTTTGGTCCCGCACGCTTTCTCTAAGGCGTGCCATCCAAGCAGGGCACAGTCATGCCTCTCAGTAAAAAGCCGAATGGATTCGTAGACAGCCAACTCTCCCGGTAAGGCTTGATCTGTCTTTCCCTCAACATAGTCAATGACCTGGCCCACCAAAACTTTTGCATCGGCAAGGGCATGGCCATGTACATGACAGGCCATTAAAGACCCACAGGCTGTGGCTAAGGCAGAAGCTTGCATTTGACAACTTATACCCTCAATAACTCCGTCCTGCACCAGCAATTGAATGTCACAAAGATTACCAGTCTTTTGACTGGTAAAGGAATTTTCATGAGAAAAGTGTACGAGTTTTTGGTTGTAATGAGGCCTGACAGCATGCTCCTCAACAATCTCTCGATGCAGAGGGTCTTCCTTCATTTAAAACTTGTTTTTCCACATCATTGACTCAACAGGTCGGGGACTTCTCTGGTTGTACTTAGCCGAAGATTTTGCCTGGTAATCTACTTCCACATCCCCTTCCACCCCAAAATAGATTAATTGGCCAATGGGCATTCCAGCATAAACCCGAACAGGTTGAGAAACAGAGATTTCCAGGGTCCAGTGGTTGCAGAACCCAACATCCCCCTTGCCCGCAGTTGCATGGATATCGATACCCAAACGACCTACACTGGACTTTCCCTCCAGGAAAGGAACAAACCTTCGGGTTTCTGTGTACTCCAGGGTAGAACCCAGGTAGGTTTTACCCGGGTTTAGCACAATTCCTGATGGGGAAATTTCAAAATGCTCCACCTGGTTATGTTTTTTGGCATCAATCACCTCATCCACATAGCAAGCCAGGTGGGGAGAAAGGTGAACATCATAACTATTCGTCCCCAGGCATTCACGGTCATAGGGCTCAATGACAATGTCACGGGATTCTATGGCGTCTAAAATAGATTGGTCGGAGAGGATCATTTCGGCAAAATTTCTCTTACATTTTAATTAATTAAGCCCTACCTTATTGAAATACAATTCCGGAACAAGAACAATGAAAGACAGAACCCTGTCTTCCGAAAAAACTCAAAAAAAACCTCCCAGCTTCCCGGGAGGTTTTTTTGAAAGCTTGCTTACGCAAAAGGCCGGTATATCCCTGGGGCTGGCACAGGGTATTCTCCATTTTCTCCAGGTACCACAGGTGGTGGGGTACTGAATGTATAATCATCAATACCGGGTGCATAATCCCTCCCCTTTTCCATAAGCTCATCCGCATTTATTTCTTTGCCTGAATAACATGCTTCGCGCCCAAGAATAGCGGTAAAGGTACTCATCGCACCATAATCAGCTTCATTGTAATAATCCCCTTTGTGAAGGGTTTCGATAAGGTCTTTTTGCTCCTGGTAATGACCATCGCTAGATCCCTGAATACGAATCGGGTCCCCTTTAAATGGTTCAATAAAACGAGCCACGGAACATGTACCCTTCGATCCATGGGCATACTCGGCAACATGGGACCATCCACCCTTGAGATGCCTGCCTTGGCTGTACATTTTTGTGCCATCAGGGAAAGTGTATTCCACAAATGTATGATCATAAATTTGAGATAACTTACGGTCTCCCCCCATTCGCATCTCACTTCCACCCATACCGTTTGCCTTCACTGGGTACATCCCTTTGATCCAGCAACCAACATCGAGGTTATGGATATGCTGTTCACATATTTGATCTCCTGATGCCCAGGTGAAGTGGTACCAATTATTCACCTGATACTCCATCTCGGTCATGCCCGGTGTTTTGCCACGGTGCCAAATAGAGTTTCCATTCCAATAAACACGTAGGAGGTTAATATCTCCAATTACACCATCCTGCAGTTGCTTGACGCAACTTGTGAACCGTGTCTCATGTCGTCTTTGCAAACCAACGCCAACGGAAAGACCTTTTTCCTTGGCTACTTTGGCCGCTTCTAAAACACGCCTCACTCCGATCACATCACTGGCTACAGGCTTTTCCATAAAAACCTTTTTTCCCTGATTTACCGCATACTCAAACTGCTGAGGCTTGAAGCCTGGAGGTGTTGCAATGACCACCATATCCACATCCTCATTAATCGCCTGCTTGTAGCCATCGAGACCACCAAAGATTCTACCTTCAACATCAACCCGGTCTTCTCCATATTTCTTTTTAAAAGCTTCCACTTTTCTGGCAGCTTTTTCAGGGAATGCTTCGGCAACCGCTACAAGCTTAGTATTGCAGCGAATTCCTTTTTCCTTTTCCAAATCTTTGGGTGCATCTAATATTTGACCTATCGCACCTGTACCGCGTCCACCCAGGCCTATGGCTGCAACCCGGATGGTATCGCTTTGCAGATTTTCCCCTTTGGCTACATAGGGAAAACTTGCCGCCACTCCGGCAAGGGCACTGGACCCGATAAACTTTCGTCGTGATACTTGTTCAATTTCTTTCATATTTTTTAAGGTTAAGAGATGGCATGGTTAAATTTTATTGGTACGGGGTAAGCTTTTAGCGGAACCTTCCAAGTCACCTAAAGCCCATTGTATCCCATCGAGAAAATGTTGCAAAAGAAACGGCGTCCACCATGTGGCTTTGTTGTGACCAAAATTGGAATAAAAAATTCGGCCTTTCCCGTAAGACTTAACCCAGGAGACTGGATAATCGTTGGTGGGGGAATTCCCTTCCTTGCCCGACTTGATTGCATCCAAACCGATCAACACCCGCAATTTCGATCGATTGTAGTCCTTGTACTGATAAATCTCATCCGAAAAAGAAAATTCTTTGCTCGTAAAGGCTTGATTCACCGCGTGCTCAGGGTCTTCCACAATAAAAGGCCATTTCCCACCTGCATTCCAGGGATGACCCGCAAAGCAACCACCGATCATTTCTGTGTACTCTTTCCACTGCGGGGTTCCGCCATCAGAGGCGGCATGAAAACCCACAAAGGCTTTACCCTGTTTGATAAAATTAAGAATGGCCTGTCGTTGTTCACTTTCAGTAAATGCTTTTTGCACACGGGTACAGTTATTAAAAATAAGCAAATCGTAGGGAGACAAACCTTCGGGGGTAAACTTTTCGGTAGTGACTGTAAAATCTGCGGAAAAAATATTGGTTTTTTCCGCCATAATCTTCAATGCCTTTACCCCGGTGGGGATGGACTTGTGCTTAAACCCACTCGAATTAGAATAAACCAATGCCTTGAATTTCTTAGAGGGCACCGTCTGTAATTCCTCTGGCATAGCCTGGCGAATTTTCCGCTCTTCATCGACTGCCATAAGGGATGCGGAAAATACCGACAAACAGGAAAAGCATAATATTATCAGGGAAATCTTCATAAAGGTACGACTCCAACAAGGAAGGGGTTTCAAGGCAAGAAATATGTATTCCTCTATAAAAAATTATTTGCCGAGCCCCCCCGAGGAATCATTTGCATTCCGGGCATACACCGAAAGCCTCCATCACATGACTCAGTTCAACAAAACCAAAATGAGCAGCAACTTCATTTAATTCCTTTTCCATGCAAATATCAATCCGTTCAGTCTTCCCGCAACCTCTGCAGGTAAGATGATGATGGTGACCCTGGCCATGACCCAGGCAATAAACCTTTGTCCCATTCTCACGTACCCCTAGTTCTACAATCTTAGCCTTCTCAAACTGGTCTAGGCATCGATAGGCAGTAACCAAGTCACAGGCTTCCCCCTCAAGAGCTGCATGGGCCTCTTCTGCTGACATCGGAACCTCTGCCTCGGCCAAAACTCTCAAAATTGATTTTCGCTGATCGGTAATTCGTAATCCTTGTTCGCGCAGATGTGTAATCGCTTCATCAATTAATGGAGTCATCCGAAAAGTAAGGCTCAAGCACCCCTTTTGATCAACCTATAAAATAGTCGATTAATAATTCCTCTCTCCATGGGCACTTTAAAATAAAAACAAAAAAAGAAATTGCTTATTTCTTCCAAAAGTAACCAGCTTAATCTAAAGGTTCAAATTTGCCACAAGTACAATTTCTGACTAACAAATTTTTACTCATGGATATTATTGAAAAGAACCAAAAAAGGATGGTGGAACTTGCAAAAGAGAATCCCAAACTTGCCAAGCAAACTGAAAACCTTGACTGGAATGAATTAAGGAAAGCCCTGGATCAATGCCTTTCCCCCTCTGGGGAGACAAGTATACCGCTTGAATACGGACCAGCTTCTTACCTGCCGATCTCACCGGAAAGCCCGGATCAAAAAGCACAATACGAGAAAGCATTCAAGCACGGTGAACAGCTTATTAGGGATGGTAAGACCGCCACCTTTACAGTCGCTGGAGGGCAAGGCACCAGGCTTGGATATGATGGGCCCAAAGGAACCCTGCCGGTGAGCCCCATCAAAAAGAAACCCCTCTTCCAACTATTCGCCGAGCAAATACTTGGAATGTCTGAAAAGTATGGGGTAACCATCCCATGGTATATTATGGGCAGCCCTTTAAACTTAGAGGCAACCCATGCACATTTTGAAGAAAACAACTATTATGGTCTGGGCAAAGAAAACATTAAGTTCTTTGCCCAGGGTGTGATGCCTGCCACAGATTTCAATGGGAACCTTCTGCGTACATCTGAAGACAGTCTCGCCTTTTCGCCAAACGGACATGGAGGTTCCCTTAAAGCCTTGATTGATTCAGGTTCGATTGCGGACATGGCAGATAAAGGAATCGAGCATATTTCCTATTTTCAGGTCGATAATCCATTGGTTAGCGCGATCAACCCCCTATTCATTGGATTGCATGATCTACATAAATCCGACATGTCCAGCCGTTCTCTCACCAAGACAGGGCCTTTTGAAAAACTGGGGAACTTTGTTGCGATAGGTGAACGGGTTACGATCATAGAATATTCCGACCTTCCCGAGGAAAAGGCGCTGGAAAAAGAAACATGTGGGCGGATCAAATACAGAGCGGGAAGCCCGGCAATCCATATCTTACGACGGGATTTCATCGAGCAGTTTGCCAGTGGCAAAATTAATCTGCCCTATCACCGGGCGGAGAAGAAAGTACCTTTTATAACGGATAACGGTGATCTGGTTAATCCTGAAAAGCCCAATGCCATCAAATTTGAAACTTTTGTTTTTGATGCCCTGCCTTTTGCTAAAAATCCTTTAATTCTCGAAGCAGAAAGGCTTGAAGAGTTCTCCCCTGTCAAGAATATGACAGGGACTGATTCCCTCGAAAGCTCACAAGCTGACCAGACCCGGAGAGCTCACAAATGGCTTTCTCAGGCAGGATATAAAACGAAGGATTCCTCTATCGTTGAGATTTGCTCTTTTTCATACCCAAGCGCCCGTGATCTTTTAGAAGCAGATCTCAGCGATCATGATTTAAACGCGAATAAAATCTACATTAACAAATAACCAGTAAATGAGCGGCTAGAGAAGCTACTTCATTATGCTCACTAAGGTGAGATTAAAAATTTGCCAGAAGCTCGGAGAACGCTTGAGGAATCTCATGAAAAAAAAGCCCGGGGCAATTGAAACCTTATGGCCATACTTTAAAAGTAGTGAATGCCATGTTCCTTACGCAACTCGCATCGTTTAGCAAATGGCAGAACCCCAAAACCTAGGCTGAGCGGACACAAAAAGAAAGTGATGATCTGTCAGCTTTTTTTTCGCTTTAAGCAAAATGTAAAAAGCAGGACAGCTGTAAAAATGAGCCCCAGTACAGGAGTTTCAATTCCACATACAAATTGATCTCTCCATATAATTTGTGTCTGAGTTCCAAGCTCTGGCATTCCTTCGACCAAGGGGATTTCTTTTTTTTCGCCGACACTTGTTTTCCATAAAGAAAGGCGGAGACCATCCTGAACCCAAACCCAGAAACATAGAATACTTGGTATCAATGAAAATACCACTTTTCTTGCCATATGTGAAAGATTCAAACCAAGTTGTTTTTTCCCTCACTGGAAACTTCTTTTTTTCCTACCTGCACCTGTTTATTTTTTTTGGGCAGAATAGAAATTCTGAATATTCCAGCTGACAAAAGGCAGCTGCAAAGCAAAATCATGAAAGGTTCTTCCCAGTGCTTTCTTGAGGAAAGCAAACTTATTACATAATCCAAATTATCCCCGGCAACATAGCTGTAAGAACCAGGTTCGGTAAGATAAAAAGCTGCCAGCAGAAAAATGGCTGCGTTTATTAAAAAGATTCCTTGGATTACTCTTTTATATTTAACCTCGTCCATAGTTAGTCATCACTGAATGAAAAGCTGGTCAGAATGTAAAACAAAATGCAAAGGTATATTCTTCTCTTAATTTGAATCAGGGCTTGGTCAGACCTGATTCTCTTCGATCCACAAATTCATCCAATACTTTTTGATCATGATTGATTGCCCGGTAGGTGCGGACATCGTTTTCGATCACCACCTCAATCACATGCATGGTGGGGGAAGCCTCTTCCACATACCATAAGCCCGAGGCATCCATCGGACGGGTCCTTACCCCCCAGGCACCGTCTCCGATATAGAGGGTCCCGGAATCGTTGACTTTGCCTCCCTTGATCAGTTTCGACCGCTTGTATATATGGTGATCATTCTCGAAAGCGGCATCCAGGCCATATTGATCAAACAAGGGTGTCCAGTGCTGGCGGATCAACTTGCTTAGGTCGTTGCCCAGCCCCCCCTTGACAATCCCGTAGGCGGGAAAGTGGTAGAGGGCAAAGAGATGCTTTTTGCCCTGCCTCGCGGAAAGAGATTGCTTCAGAAAATCGACCTGCTCCTCCACTGGGCAAGTGTGGTTGCTGTTAAGTACAATGACAGAAAGGTCCTCATACAGGTCCACACAGTAGGTTGGGTTATTTTCCTCAGGGAAGGGAAAGAGGTTAAAAAAGAGCGGCGCTTTTTCTGGGATTTGCCCATACCCGCCGATGACCTCGTGGTTGCCGATGGCGACGACGAAGGGAATGGACAATCCGTCTGCTCGGCGGGCATGGTCAGCATAGATTTCAATCCAATCGAGCCAGCGTTTCCAGTCCTGTCCATTGGCGTAGGCCAGGTCTCCACCGAGCAAAGCGAAATCGGGTGATAGGGAAGCCATCGCCTCAACTCCATCCTTATGCCACTCGGGCTTGTGCATCATGTCTCCACCCGTGACAAAGGAAATGCGTTCCGGACGTTTGGCCGGCAGGGTGCGTGCCTTAAATTCCTTCTTTCCCAGCTTTACACAATACACCGTGTCAGGTTGTAAGCCTTTGAGTTCAACCTGGCACACCTCCACATCGGCATCCTTGAGCGAAGGCAGGGAGAACCGCCCATTCTTTACATCGAGGGCAAGCCCCCAAAAAGAAACGGTTTTTTCGTAGAAGGATTTCCTTCGAATCACCGCATTTCGGTTGATCTGCCCCCCCTGCTTTCCCCACTTAAAATCAGTCGGTTCATCCTCTTCCACCAACCAAATGACATTGAGAGTGGTGGATGGGGAATCCGTCCAGGTAAACAGGGCCTCCTCAATACCCCGGCGGGCCTGAGAAAAATGAATAAGGAGGAGAGAAAAGAGGAAAATAACCAAGATGGGTTTCATCGACATGTGGGGTTTAATGGTTATCTCCATTTATGGCAAAAGCGGAAAACCGGCAGGCATAACCAATTGAATTTTGGTTTTTTCGATCGGTGGTTCGCAGGGTCAGGGTATGTTCTCCGGCGGGCAATTTCTTCTCGAGCATATAGATCCATGGAATATGGAGGTTGCGGCTCCACTTGGTAAACTGGTCGAGTGATTTCCACTCTCCCCCTTCCACCTGCCACTCGATGATGCCGACATCAGGACCAGCCACCATAGGTAACCCAATTGCGGTACCGGTAAAGGTAACCGACAACTCCGCACCCGGCTCCAAGGCCTCGAGGTAATCAAGCCCGCGGTCATGCTTGCGTACACTCCCCTTTCCAGAGCCCTGCCAGTTTTTCTCCAGTTTCCATCCACTTTTGATTTGGGCGAGGGATAGCGGATATAATCCCGCTTGGTCATAGGAATAGGTGTCGTATCGCCGACCGGTTTTGTGGGGCGCCAACTGCCCGGTAACCGGACCAGCCCATGCCCGGTCAAATAAACGATCAATCATCCCAGCATAGGCTTGGTGCCCGGAAGGTTTTGGATGGCAGCCGCCAAATGTTTGCCTGGAAATTTCTCCGCTCTCAAACCAGGCCGTTACCTGGCGTGCCTGATCAATCGCATTAATGCTGTGCTGCAGGGCAATCCGGTCGAGGGTGGCAATTTGCCAGGGCATTCTGCCCTCACCATACGATTCAACATAGGGCATGTCATACAGATACTGGGCGATAATATCGACATGAGGGTTATGCCTCCGAGCCTGTAGAATGATTCCCTCCACAGCCTTGGCAATATCCTCACGGGTGCGCCCGTTGTGCAGTTCATTGACCGCGGATTCGATGAAAAGCAGATCGACCTTTCCTTTGAATAACACATCGCGGTGCAAACGGTAAGCACCATAGGTGGAATCGGTTGAACCGATCCCAGCATAAATAAATTTGAACTCAGTATCCGGAAAACGTTTCTTCAGGGAATCAGATGCATGGAGACGCCAACCCGCAGCCTCGGTGATGGATCCTCCCAGAAAGGCCACCCTCCCCTCTCTAGTTTTTTCAAATACATGCTGGGAATTTTTCAGCCCGCTGCGTAAATAGATGGGAACTGGGTTCGACGGATCGTAGTGCTTACGGATGAAGTGGTACCCGACCTCCGGGTTCTTCACATCGAAATGATGCCCATTGGCACGATCCCCTTTTTCGATGGAAATGACATAGAAAATAGGATGCCCCAGCTTTTCCAGACGCTCCTTGAGTACATAGGTATTTTCCTTGGGTGGAACAATGGCATCATCCTCGGTCACGATGTGCATGATAGGGATACGGGCATCGACAATCGGTTGCAGGTTATCAATCGGGTTGTCCGCATAAGCCAAGGCCTCCTCTTCGTTTTCAAACCCATACTCCTGGAGTAATCGTTTCCACTCCCCCTGTGCCCCCTTGCCCTGCCCTTTGCCCCCTGGCCAACTCTTAAAATCGCAGACGGGAGTATCGTTGTAGATACAGGCCACGGTATTGGGGTAGTTTTTGGCCCACCGGTAGACATATAGCCCTCCCCTGCTTACTCCTTCCAGAGCCATTTTGGCGTTAAACCCATGTTTGTCGGTCAGCAGGTCGTAAAACTCTTTCCAAATTGCTAAAGCCTTTGGGCTACCCAGTTTTGAACCGGTATTGATGTAGGCAATATGATACCCATCAGCAAGGAGCATTTCATCAATCTCTGTATGATATGTGGGGAAACGGGCCCGCCAAACCCAGGGCTTTCCTTCGACTATCGTCTTCGGTTCGACCACGAAGGCGGCATGCTCACCAACTTTAAACTCGGTCTTGGCGTACCCCTTCCATTTGCTTTTCTTTCCCTCAAACTCTGCGTACGAGGAGACTCCAGCATAGAATAGCAATGCAATATAAACCCATTTTATTTTTCTGAATGTATTAAATAACATAGCATCCTTTCTTACTTCCTGTCCCAACATCACACGAGGGAAAAGCAAAAGTCTTGAATTTTTTTATGCAGGGAGAACAAACAAAAACGCACCTACCATCAGGTAAGTGCGTTTTAAAATTTCCAACCAAAGTCGGAGAAAAAAGAGTAAGTTACTCGATATTTGCTCCAACAACCGATGCCATTTGCATCATGTTGATGGTTTCACCTTCTTTTAAATTTCTTAAATCTGTAACTTTACCTGATTTACTGGTGGTGTGAGTATTTTTAAAAACGGTTAAAAGCTTTGCATCGGCTACAATAAACTTACCAGCGTTTTCAGGTTTTCCGTTTTCGGTCTTGGTTTGAAGCTTATTGGATTTAATGTATTCCCAAAGTTTTTGGGTAATTTCTGTACGTGGAAGCTCGGTTTCTCCTAAAAAAGAAGCTAAATCACTTTTAAGTTTAACGGGCTTGCTGAGTCCTTTGGGTTCTGCCATTTCGATATCCTATATTTTTTGAGTTGTTGTAAATATATTTTACTCAGAGTGAGTAAGGTATGCATTTTGATTTAATGCCTACCAAAGACAACCTAATTTAAGGGAATGTGAACAAGTCTTCCATCCTCTAAACAAGTCCACAAGGAGTCCTCTTAGGACATTGGGGACAAACAGAACCTTACTGGTAAAGCTGAAAGTCGTTTTCCGTAAGTTGTTTAACCTCTTTGGGAATGGTCATATTGGACACTCCCTCCAAGATATCATGCTTCACCAAGAACTGATCCGCCAGATTGATCGACCAGTAAAAAAAGCGATTGTAAGGGTTTCTCCCATTACAGAACCCATGCTTTCCTTGGTTTCCGATGTAGAGTTCAGACGGGATGCCCTTTGCCTTTAACGCCTGATGAAACTCCTCCATTTCCGAAACAGGAATGGCATGATCTGCCCCCCCGGCAAAAGTAAGGAATGGGGGCAAGCCTTCACGTAAATGTTTGGGCGGGCACATATCCGGCGATGTCTTGAACCAGGGGCAGGTAAGAATAACTGCCTGGGGAACACAGGAAATCGACAGATCAAAGCAGTCAT
>Ga0181569_10002883_pt1 | contig 13463 bp, 16 predicted proteins | sample 101ome_19_FD_132452 | JGI IMG/M metagenome (GOLD analysis project Ga0181569, IMG submission 132452) | Coastal salt marsh microbial communities from the Groves Creek Marsh, Skidaway Island, Georgia - 101405AT metaG (megahit assembly) | ecosystem: Environmental > Aquatic > Marine > Intertidal...
ACCTTGAAGGACTGATTGGATACCTTGAAGAAATTAATGCAAAAAATTATGATGCTATTATGAAAAGTAAATATTTTTCAGAGTTTTTGCAAATAGAGTTACTTTTAAAAAATCTTGTAAAAAGATTGCATAAAAAACAAAGAAAAAAATAGCAAATTGTCATACTAATTTTTCCAATAAAATTTCTCAGTTATAGTTTTGATCTTAGGAGTAATAATGAGAGATTTTAAAACTATAGTTCAAGAATTGAAATTTTACTTAGCAGAGAACGTTGAAGAGAAGGTGTATGACAAAGAAGTCGCAGATGCACTTGGGATTTCACCGATTAATTTTGCGACTTTAAAACGTCGAAACTCTATACCTTATGAACAAATCATAGAGTTTTGTTACAAAGAAGAACTATGCTGTAGTGAGGTTTTTTTTGATTGAGACTATGCTATAATAGATCTAATGAAATGAGAGTGTTTATATGGAAGTAGATAAGTCAAGTATTTTAAAATATCTTAAAGAGATAAAAGAAGAACTTTTAGTAGAAGGGATTGAAAAGATTGGTCTTTTTGGTAGTTTTGCAAGAAATGAAGCTAGTGTTTATAGTGATATAGATATTGCAATACAAAAAAATAGTAATTATCTTGATGTTTATACTGCTTATGATTATTTTAATGAGGTTTCTAAAATAAAATCTCTTGTTCGTAAAAGATTCCATAGAAATAGTGATGTTTTTGATTTAGATAGTAATTCATCTATGAAAGATGAAATACTTAAGGATGTACTTTTTGTTTAGCGAAAGAGCACTTGAAAGAATCAAGGTCATTGAAAAAAAAATAAATTTCATTCATGCTATAGTGGCAGAAAAAGGTTCAGTGGTTGACGCTTTAGAAGATGAACAAAATTCTAGAGCTTCTATTTTAATGCACTTGACATCTATTGCTGAGCAGTTTGATAAACTTTTACATAATGGTGAACTTGAACTCTTATCATACTTTGACAAAGTGGATATCAAAGGAAGTTATGAGCTACGAAACTTTATAGCACATGACTATGAGGGTGTTGATTTGTATATTGTTGAGGACGTTATTAATACAAGGCTTAGTGTTATTCAAAATAGTGTTAATATGATTTTAAAAAATTAGATTTTTAACTGTACTGTTCGTTTTGTTGCTTCAAAAAGTTCAGTTGCTCGTTGTACGATAGGATCTTCTAAAATATCTGCACCATCTATTTCTGGAGTGGTGTTTTGAGGTGTATCACATCCTGTGACACAGCTTCCACTTCCACCCATCTCAACATCTTCAATCATTGATGCTGGTTCTTGAATAGTTTGCTCTACTTGAGGGGGAGTATCTATTGTTTGAGGTGTATTGTCTATCTCAGGAGTTTTTTTTTCTGTTTGAATTTCTTGCGGAGTCTTTGTGCAGTTTGTTGATTTTATTTTTGTACTAAAACCATATACTTCACGTACAAGTTGCTTGATTGCTGAGTATCCGTGTGTAAGTGATTTTTTTTGCTCATCATTGGCACAGCTTTCCCATGTGAGAGTGTTCTCATCAAATGAAACAAAACTTATAGCCTCTTCAAAAACAAGTCCTAGCTCGTAGTTTCGATCTTTTATCTTTGCTATAAGCTCTTCAAACTCTTTGTTTATTTCTGGTTCTGGAAGTTCTTGTTGAAGATCAATCTCTACTGTAGTATTTGGTACTGTTTGGATATCTTCAAATTCTTGTGTACTTGGAGTTTGAGTAGCTATTTCTTGAGTCTTTACTCGTTCTTGGACAGGAGTTTGAGTTGTTTTTATAGCTGGTCTTTGTATCTCTTTTTGAAGAGACTCTATCATCTGATCTATCTCTTTGATGCGAAGAGCTTCCATCATCTTAAAAAAGATCATTGAGAGAACAAATCCACCATCTGCATTGATATTAAAAAGATATTTTGCATCACTGAGGATACGGAAAAACCTGTCTAATACCAAAGTTGAAAAGAGGGCATCTTGGTTATACATTCTATCTTTTAGGTAGGCTATAAGTTCATCAACGACCATTTCAGCTTCATAATCTTCTAGCATTTGTGTGTGTTTTACCACTGCGTCGTAATCTTTTGCAAAGATTGATTGAAAAATATTTGCTATATACTTCGGATCAACAAGACCAAGCATATCTGTAACTGTTGCAACATCAACATGATTTTTTGAGTAAATAATCGCTTGATCTAAAAGTGTTAGCGTATCACGTAAACTTCCACTACCACTTCTGGCAAGTATCTCTAGTGCTTCGTTTTCAAATGTAACATTTTCGAGATGAAGAATGTGCGCCAAATGATCGATGATCTTATTTGTTGCAATAGACTTAAAGCGAAAATGTTGTGTACGGCTTAGAATTGTTGCAGGGAGTTTTAATGGATCTGTTGTCGCTAAAATAAACTTTACATATTCGGGTGGCTCTTCTAGTGTTTTTAAAAGAGCATTGAATGCAGGAGCTGTAAGAATATGGACTTCATCGATAATAAAAACTTTGTAGCGTGCCGCAGCAGGCTTATACTTTGTTTGCTCAACTAAGTCACGGATATCATCAATTCCGCGATTTGAAGCTGCATCCATCTCAATGATGTCCATATGACGATTTTCAACTGCCATAACACAGTTTGAACATACTCCACAAGGTTGGTGGCTCATCCCCTCTTCGCAGATAAGAGCTTTTGCAAATATACGTGCAGTTGAAGTTTTTCCACTTCCTCTAAGGCCTGAGAAAAGGTATGCATGAGAGAGTCGGCTTGAGTCTAGTGAAAGTGAGAGTGTTTGGGCAATTGTTTCTTGACCAATCAGTTCATCAAAATTTGATGGACGATACTTTCTTGCCAATACTTCTGAAGATTTTTTCACCGTGACAACCCCTTTCAAATTGAAACAGATTTTAGCATGTAATGATTGAAGTAGAATTGAATGTATCTAGTTTAATTTTACAATGGTATCATTCTAAAGAACAATAAAGTTAAAGAGATATTTTTGCAGGCAAAATATAAAAATATAATCACTTTGCAGTACAATGGCGCATTTCAGGACAAAACGACTCAAATTTTTATTCAGTCTTTTGTAACTAAGTTAAAAAAACTCAAGGATGATGGGGTTCGTGGGTATCTTATATCTTTAAAAAATGCACATGTCGTAAATGATATTCAGGCTTTAAAGAACTTTGTAAAGCAGTTGAACCTTTTACGAAAAAAAGAAAATATTTCAATATCACTGATGGAATATGATGATGAACTTTATGATCATTTAGTATCTCTAGTGCAGTTTTCTGATTTGAGTTTATACAAAACAGTTGAGATAGCACGACTATTTTTATATCCGCAAAATTTTGATACTAATCTCTCCATAGTACTTTATCAAGAAGATGAAAAAAGTAGAGAGCAACTTCTAGATAAACTTGCACAGTTTGAATTGAAAACGATCAATATTGCTTCAGAATTTGAGATAGATAAATATACTGATAAAACCAAGTACTTTTTGATCGAAAAAACGATTTTGAGAAGACAGCAAAAAACGCAAGCTGGGGCTCTTCAACTTTCAAAAAAACTGATTTTGAATCTTCCTATTTTTATGGATACAGCTGTGGATACTTTAGTTTCTTTTACAGCTTTAGAGGCGAAAAAAGTTGGGCATGCAATCAAAAGTTTTGAGATGAACATTGACAATGGAAGTATTTGTGCCATGATGGAGTTCAAAGGAGATTTCGATGGTATGTTTTTGCTTGTCTTTCCAAAAGATATTGCTTTAATTACTATGGAAGCACTTCTTGGTGAAGCGGTGGATGAAAATGATAATGAAGCGATTCAAGATGGTATTGCTGAGCTTTGTAATATTATTACTGGTAGTTCTAAAACACTATTTTCAAAAAAAGATATCAAGGTGTTATTTGAATTACCAAAAACCTATTTGAGTTTGAATGATCTTGACTCTTCAGTAAGAAAAAACAATGGAATCTGGATCGATATGCAACTCGATGCAAAACCATTTTATATGTTTATTACAAAATAGTTTAGAGCTTTAACCAACTTTTTGCAACGCTTTTAAGTGCATCAGGGTTTTCAGAAGCAAAAAACTTCATGTTTGGTTCTGAAAACTTCTCGGTGAAATCAAATTCCTCTTCAAGATAAGCAACAATAGCATCCCCTGAGTGAATAAGCTTTGTGTCTTTTCCAAAATACTCTTGCAATGGTTTTGAAATAAGTGGAAAATGTGTACATCCAAGAATCACAGCATCAGGCTTTTGAAGATCTTTAAAATAGTGTTTAAAACTCTCCTCTAGGATCGGACCTTCAAAGATACCTTCTTCAACAAACGGAACAAAAAGACCTGTTGCTTTTGTTTGAATGTTTGTATATCCAAGATCAGCAAGTCTTATCTCATATGCTTTAGAGTTTATAGTAGCCTTTGTTCCAAGAACCAAAATATTGGCATCTGTGTTATGCAGGGCATGAGAAGTTGCCATCGCTCCAGCTTTTACAACACCGTAAATTGGACACGAAGATATTTCACGCATCTCATCAAGTGCATACGCACTTACTGTATTACACGCTACGATGATAAGGTCAAGTTCAAAGTTTTTGAAAAACTCTACAGCTTCAAGACCGTAGCGGATGATGGTATTTTTATCTTTGATTCCGTAGGGAACGCGGGCAGTATCACCATAGTAGATGATCTCTTCAAAAAGTTGGTGTTCAAGAAGTGATTTGACAACTGTTAAGCCACCAATTCCACTGTCAAAAACTCCAACTTTCACGGTTTTTCCTATTGGTCAGTATTCATACTGTCAAGGAATTCTTCGTTGGTTGCTTTTTTACCCATAGTGTTGTAGATAAACTTAAGAGCTTCAACTTCATTGTCTTGTTTATGAAGCATTTGACGAAGGATAAATACTTTTTGTAGATTCTCTTTACCGATAAGAAGGTCATCTTTACGAGTACCAGATTTGAGGATATCAATTGCTGGAAAAATTCTTCTGTCTGCGATTTTTCTATCAAGTACAACTTCCATATTACCAGTTCCTTTGAACTCTTCAAAGATAACTTCATCCATTCTACTTCCAGTGTCTACAAGTGCAGTCGCAATAATTGTTAAACTTCCACCATTTTCAATGTTACGCGCTGCACCAAAGAATCTTTTTGGACGGTGAAGAGCATTTGCATCCACACCACCAGAGAGTACTTTTCCAGATGAAGGCGTAACTGTATTGTATGCACGAGCAAGTCTTGTGATAGAGTCAAGTAAGATGACAACATCACGTCCAAGTTCTACACGACGTTTTGCTTTTTCTATAACCATCTCAGCAACTTTCACATGGTTTTTTGCTGGCATATCAAAAGTTGAGCTATACACTTCACCTTTAACACTTCTCTCCATATCTGTAACCTCTTCAGGTCTCTCATCTACAAGTAAAACCATTAAGTCAATCTCTGCATGATTGGCTGTAATACCATGTGCAATCTCTTTAAGAAGTTCTGTTTTACCAGATCTTGGTGGTGCAACTATAAGACCACGCTGACCTTTCCCAATAGGTGAAAAAAGATCAAGCATTCTCCCCGTGATACCTTTTTCTTTATACTCTAGTTTTATGCGTTCTAATGGATAGAGTGGAGTTAAGTTTTCAAAGAGTGGACGTTTTTTACTCTCTTCTGGCGGTAAGCTGTTTACAGCTTCGATTTTTATAAGAGCGTAGTACCTTTCTTGATCTTTAGGAGGACGAACTTGACCCGTTACAACATCACCATTACGTAGAGCAAAGCGTTTGATCTGAGTATTTGAAACATAGGCATCATTTATACTTTCATTAAATGATTTGTCAATTGAGCGGATAAATCCATATCCATCTTGCATAATCTCTAAAATACCAGAGAAAAGTATGAAGCCACCTTGAGCAGTTTGTGCTTTTAGTATTTCAAATATAACATCTTGACGTTTGAGCTCTTGAGGGTGTTCTACACCTAGCTCGGTTGCCATATTTACAAGTTCTTCAATACTTTTTGTACGAAGCTCATCGATAGTTGTACCTTTTACGGGTGTATGTGAACGGGACTTGTTATTATTGTTTTTTGTTTTTGGATTTTTACGCGGTTGTGAATTGTTTTCACTCATGAAAGTAAGTACCTTAATTTTTTTGGATTTATTTGCTGTAGAAGATAGTCCAATGCATCTGCATAACACATTTTAGCTGCGAAATTGTACTACATTCTTAAGCTTTAGTCAAGTTTTTGATTACTCCACATAGAGAGAGTTAATTCCATCAACAACCGTAGAGATGTTAAGTTTTGCTTCACCGAGTGTTTTTTGTGTACGTTCTGCTAACTTTCTTACTTCATCTGCAACAACTGCAAAACCACGACCATGTTCACCAGCTCGAGCGGCTTCGATCGCTGCATTGAGTGCTAGTAGATTTGTTTGATCAGCAATATCTGATATTGTATCTAAGACATTAAAAATATCTTTACTTTGGTCTTGTAAGTTGTTTAGTTGCGTATTTAAAATCTCGGTTCTTTCATCTTTCTCACATTCTGCTTGACATTTTGTTTGCAGTTCAATAGTTCTTTCTTCTAAGATTTCCACTTGTTTTTGAAGCTCAGTTTCGAGAGATTGCTTTTGAACTTTCAGACTTTCTATAGTTTCTTCATAACTTACTTTTTCGTTCTCTTTATTGGTTTGTTCTTGCTTTAATCTATTTTCTTTTTCTTCAACAGTTTGTAAAAGTTCATTTTTTTGAGTTTCTAAATGGTGTAGCTCTCTTTCTTGAACATCTTTTTCATTTTGGAGTTTTTGAAAGTTTATTTGACTCTCTTCAGTATCTGTAGAGCTATGAACCTGATTAGAGTTTTTTCGGGCTATGAAATAACCTATGAAAGTTCCAAAAACTAATGCTACAAAAATTAGAAGATAATGAATCGAATTAAAAAGCTTATTTTCCGAATCTATTTTTGCTTGTATACGTTTTAGACCCTCTTTATTCATTTCTAGGTACAAGTCACGAATACGTTCAATTTGATTGGATGGAAGATTTTCGTTTGATTCGTGAAGTTTGTTAAGTTCATAAAGAGTTTTCTCTTCAAGCATCTCTAGATCATTTACCTTTGTTTTATCGATTGCTAAAGAGGTGGCAATTTTTTCATGTGTAGAGAGAACTAGGTGAAAAAGCTTGACTTTTTCTTCAGGTGCTAGGGATTGAGATACTTTGTCTAACTGCGAATTAAGTTGAGAGTAGTTGTATTCTAAAGTTGAAGCAAGAATGTTGCCAAATAAAAGAGAGAATAAAAAAAATGTTTTCATAATCTGTTTTAAGCATGATTCATACCAAAACAAATAATGAAATTTTTACAAAATAAATTATTTTTAAGCGTATAAGTCTTTATTTACTTTATCAAATTCTTGAAGAGTTTTTTCAAGAAGTCTTTGTGCATCTTTGAAGATTTTATCTAAGAAATTTTCTTCTTGATGAGGTTTGAGCTCTTTTTCTTTCATCTCTTGAGCATGATCATTTTTTGGTGGTTTAAGATTTTTCATAGAGTTGTCAAACATCTCAACAATGTTTGATTTAACATGATTTTTGTGATTTTCATCTCTTGGGCGTGATGGATCAAAAGCTCCAGCAATTTCACGAGCTAGTTGTGTGACTGGTGATTTTGGTGCATCTTCTTGGAGTTCTAATAAAAAATCATCTATAAATGGTTGTGCAGTTTTCATAAACTCTTGGATCTCTTGTTTGTCCTGTTTAGAGATCCCATTACTGTCAATTGAAAATGAAAAAGACTGCATTGAGCTAAAACTCATCTCAGTACTTGAACCTTTTTCATTTTGAGTATGTGACATAGAGGAAGATTGATGATTTGCGAAGTTCATCTCAATAGTATCACCACTTGATGTTTTCATAGATATACTTAAATCGTGTGCTCTATACGCTTCGGTAGCTAGTGATGTATTCATATGATGCTCCTTATCAAATCATAAATGTATGTTAACAAGATCGACAGTTTTTCTATATAACTTAAGGGTATATATATTCAAAAAGTGATAGCATAAATGGATTGTTTTACAGAAGTTGTAAAATCGTGTTAATATGATACTTCAACAAAAGATAAAGTGAGTTTTAAGATATAAATGAGTTTATCGGTAAAATTTTTTCTTTCAACTTTTATAACTTTGTGGTTACTTTTTTCATACATTCTCTCTTTTTCAAAAAAAGGATCGGATAATTTTCCTCATACGATAGATTATTTAGTTTCAGTTCCAGGTATATCTTTCTCAGAATCACCTTATGCTGAGAGATTTAAATCGTATGAAGATCAGAATCCTTTTTTTTCTTTTCCATTGTACACAGAAGCTTATTCAGGTTTTATATATGCACGATAAAAGCAAATATTTAGATATTTTAGTGCGTTTACTTTTGCAGTATAGATCCAAGCATCTTTGGGTTTTTGTTGTGAGTAGTTTACTTGTAGCAGTTTTGTCCTCATTTTTCTTTGTGAGTTCAAGCGTAAAATATAAGTATAAGCAAAGCATAGAAGCCCATCCTGATTTTGTTGTTCAGAAGTTTAGGGCTGGTAAAGTTGAGGATATGCCTCTTGATTGGAAAGCAGGATTTGAAAAAATACCTGGTGTTGTGAATATTCAAGAGAGAGTATATGGAGTTCATTTTTATGATCCTGCAGAGACGTACTTTACAATAGTAGGGATTGATTTTTCAGATGCACGAAGTGTGAAGTTATTTAAAGATACATTTCCAAAAATTAAAATTGATGAGTTTTTATCTAAAGATAACATGATTATCGGAAGTGGTGTTCAAGAACTTTTTGATTACTATGAGTATGAAGAGTATTATATATTTAGACCTCCAGACAAGGGGAAACAAAAAGTATATTTTCACTCAAACCTTCCAAAAGATTCTCAAATCTATACAAATGATATGATTCTCATGGATATTAATCTTGCCAGAAAAATTCTTGGTACTTCGTCTGAAAATGCTACGGATATTGCAATATATATTGACGATAAAGTTGACGTCGAAGATATAAAAATAGGACTAATCTTGACACATTTTGATATGAGAATTATCTCTAAAGAGGAGCTATTTAAGCATTATGAAAATCTCTTCAATTATAAAGGTGGAGTATTTTTAGCCTTATACAGTTTTAGTTTTATAACATTCTTATTGCTCCTATATCAAAGGTATTCTAACACTCTGTACCGAGATGCAAAAGAGATAGCTATTTTAAGAATGTGTGGGTGGAATATAGCTGATTTGATCTATCTTAAACTTTTTGAAAATCTTTTTGTGGTTGTAAGTTCGTACATGACGGGAGTCATAATCGGATATTTGTACGTGTATAATTTGGGAGCTCCACTTATAAAAGAGATTTTTTTAGGGTTTAAGAATCTCTCAAACAGTGTAGCTTTTGATCCACATTTTGAAATCAGTAGTTTACTGAGCTCATTTTTCTTATTTGTTGTTCCTTTTATTTTAGTTGTTCTTATTCCTGTATGGAAGGTTGCGATCAAAGAACCAACAGAGGTGCTACGATGATAGATTTGAGTAAAGTTTCAAAGAGATTTGATACAACTGAAGTACTTCACCAAATTGATCTTACAATCTTGAAGGGGGAGTGCGCGATTATTTATGGTGTAAGTGGAAGTGGAAAATCAACTCTTCTTTCAATCATAGGGACGTTGACAAAAGCAAGCTCTGGAACAGTTAAACTTGATTCTCAAGATATTTCAGAATTAAATGATTTTCGTTTATCGGAGTTTAGAGCGAAAACGATAGGATTTGTAAGTCAAAATTTCCATCTATTTGAACTCTTAAATGTTGAAGAAAATATTCGATTGGCGTATTTGGCTGGAAAGCAAAATTACAAAGAGTATGAAAAAAATTTAGATTCTATTTTAGAAACACTACAACTCAAACAGAAAAAAAATCTTGAAACGAAAAAGCTCTCAGGTGGTGAAAAACAACGTTGTACTATTGCTCGATCTTTGATTAATAACCCAGATATATTACTTTTTGATGAACCAACAGCGAACCTTGACGCACAAAACACTTTGGAGTTTATGAAGATATTGCAAAGTTTAAAAAACGAATCAAAAACAATTCTTGTGGCAACACATGACCCTTTATTTAAAGAGCAAAAGTTTGTAGATAAGATCATACAGATGAAGGATGGGAAACTTGAGTAGTATATTTTTTTCACCAGTGATATTTATAGAACTTTTTATAGAGCTTTTTTTATTGATAATTTTGCTATACGCATCTGTTCAGGCTACTTTTATAATCAAAAATTACAAGCAAGACTCGATCTCTGATATCAAAAGTTATGTGGAGAAAAAATCCTATCTTTTAGGAGTTTTGGTTCCAATAGCACTTTTTGTAAAGATTCTTTTAGTCGCATTTTTTACCTATGGACTTGATTCACTCTCTGAAGTTGTACCTGGAGCGATGTGTGTTACAGGTGTTTTAAACACAAATGAATATGGCTCTTTTATAATTATTCTCAAGCTCATTGTGTTACTTTTATCTTCCTTATGGATAGTTTTAAATAAACAAGATTTGCAAAGTACTCAAGGTGCATTTTTTTTAAAGAAAATGAAACTTTTTTTACTTCTTTTCTTTGTACTCATTTTTGAGTTTGTTATAGTGATTTTATTTTTGAGTAACATAGACACACAGCTTCCAGTTTCATGTTGTTCTACAAAGATAATTGGCCAGGTAAACCCTTTACCTTTTGGAATCAATGAGATCAGTTTACTTTCATTGTTTTATGGCTTTTATTTTCTTGTACTTTTAAGTGCATACAAACAGACGAGGTTAGTGTTAGGTATGAGTACTCTTCTTTTTGCCTATTTTTCTTACTACGCTGTGACCTATTATTTTAGTTCTTATATTTATGAGATACCACTTCACCATTGTCCTTACTGTATGTTACAAGAAGAGTACTATTTTTTTGGATATTTTTTATACGCTTCATTTTTTATTTTTATTTTTTACAGTGCTTCAAGCTCAATCTTTAAAGTTGAAGCAAAAAACTTTATAAAAGTTATTGTGTGGGCGACTATTTTTGTAGCTATTATAACGAGCACAATATTAAAGTAAAATGTTTTCTTAAGATAGTTTTTATTTATATTAAAGAAAGTTTTCTGTAGACTATTTGAACACTATTTAGAGACAAAAGAGGAGAAGTGTAATGGTAAGATTTGGTTTACAAGTTTTAGCAGTTGTAGTTATGACAACATCATTACAAGCAACAGAAGGTATGAGTAAGTGGTTACGTCCCTCAGAAGTACCACAACCAGAAAACAACAAAATGACTCCAGAGAGAGTTGAACTTGGAAAGCTTTTGTATTTTGATACAAGACTTTCAAGTACTGGGAAAGTTTCATGTGCAACATGTCACCATCCAAATCGTGGATGGACTGATATGGATCCAGTTTCAAAAGCTGTTGGAGTTGATGGTGCAAGAGGTCCAAGAAATTCACCAACAGTCTTAAATAGCGCCTATCAAAGTAGACAGTTCTGGGATGGACGAGCAAGAACCTTAGAACAACAAGCACTGGGTCCTATCGAAGCGGATGTTGAGATGAATATGCCGCTTGGTCAACTAATAAGAAAACTTCGTGAGATCAAAGGCTATGTTGAGTTATTTGAAAAAGCGTACCCTGGTGAAGGTGGAATCACAAGAGATACTTTAGCTAAAGCGATAGCTTCATTTGAAAGAACTGCTGTTTCAACAATTTCACCATTTGATAAATATGCGATGGGTGAAAAAGATGCTATCAGTGAAGATGCAAAAAAAGGTTTTGAACTTTTTAAAGGTAAGGCACACTGTATCGATTGTCATGATGGATTTAACTTTTCAGATGGAAGTTTTCACAACATAGGGCTTAATGATGGTGAACTTCAAGGAAAAGAGTTAGGGCGTTATTTAACGAAACGTCGTGCAGCATGGTATGGAGTTATGAAAACACCTACGCTTCGTGATGTGACAAAATCAGGACCGTATTTCCACGATGGAAGTGTACACACCTTACATGAAGCAACTCATGTTTGCGGAAATGGTGGTCGTTACAAAAACAATGTTAAAAATAAGTCAACATATATTAAAAATAGAGACTTAAGTAGAAAAGAAATTAACGACATTGTTTCATTTTTAGAGGCTTTGGAAGGGCCAGATGTTGAGATTAAAATTCCAACAGCTTTTCCACAATAGATTCACAGTTTTAGGGTAGAATATAATTATTTAAAAATCAAGGGAGAAAAGATGAAGAAAATTATACTAACGGCTTTAGTATTTTCAAGTATGTTATTTGCTACAAATCATGTAGTTGATCAAAAAGGAAAAACTTTTATTCCACATAAAATATCTGCTGCTGTAGGGGATACGATCATTTTTAAAAATTCGGATCCGTTTGCACACAATGCATATACAGATGATGAAGCAAATGAGTTTGATATAGGGATGCAAGCTCCAGGAAAAGATGTTTCTGTGAAGATTATTGGAAAAAGTTCATTTAGTGTTGAGTGTGCAATTCACCCAAATATGCTTCTTGAAGTTCAAGTAAACTAATTTAGTTTAAAGTAATAACAATATGTTAAAAGCAATACTGTTATTTGTGTTGCTTGTGTTTTCGTCTAATGCACAGGATCAACAATACACTCTTGGTGAAAAAATATACAACAAAGCGTGCGTAAGCTGTCACGGCTTGGATGGTAAAAAAGCAAAGGGTGTATCTTTTATAGTAAATCCAAGAGATTTGAAAAAGACTATATTACGTGAAGATCAAGCGTATCTTGTGGTTAAAGATGGTGCCCATAAACATGGATCAGCTGCAGATATAATGCCCGCTTTTAAAACTGTTCTTAATGAAGAAGAGTTACGAGCAGTCACGCATTATATGTATAAAAAGTTTGATCCTCAAGCAGATCAAAGAATTTCAGAACTTTATGCACAAAGTGATGAGATACCTGCTGCAAAAAAAGCTAAAATGGCTAAGCGTGGGGCAAAAATCTATAAACGAAATTGTTCTTGGTGTCATGGGAAGAGTGGAGATGGGGATGGTGAAGCGACTAGAAACCCTGAAAAATCTATATACCCATACAACTTAGTCACATCTTTGTTAGATGAAAAACAGATGTTTCTGTATGTAAAATATGGTGGACACTTTTGGGGAACCGATAAAAAAGATATGCCATCATGGGCAAAAAAATATGATGACTACACAATTAAGTCCGTGATATATCATATTGAAAAAGAGTTGAAAGGAAACAAATGAAAGTAGTGGTTTTCATTTTTATATTTGTTATTAGTACGACTTTTGGAAACCAAGAACAATTTGAGCGAGGTAAAAAAGTCTATAAAATGACTTGTGTTTCTTGCCATGGACAAAATGGTGAAACGAATCCTCAAATGTCATTAGTTGTAAAACCTCGTAAGCT
>Ga0181569_10002886_pt1 | contig 13455 bp, 13 predicted proteins | sample 101ome_19_FD_132452 | JGI IMG/M metagenome (GOLD analysis project Ga0181569, IMG submission 132452) | Coastal salt marsh microbial communities from the Groves Creek Marsh, Skidaway Island, Georgia - 101405AT metaG (megahit assembly) | ecosystem: Environmental > Aquatic > Marine > Intertidal...
CTCAGTAAGATTATTGATGCGCTCCGTAAGAATGGCAATCTGAGCGGGCGCAGCCCCAGAGCCCGCTTCACCGCCAAACTTTTCAACTAACTCCTTGGTCTTTTCTGCAGTTATTGACACGGTTTATTCCTCCGTCCAGTTAAGTATTCAGCTCTCATATTTTGTACTGAGTGGCCCGTTTCACATCGGCCGATATTTGTTTCTTCAGCTCATTGACACTTGCAAAAGCGACTTCTTTACGCAGATGCTTAAGCAACTCAACCTTCACCTTTTGACCGTATAGATCCCCTGTAAAACCGGGAATATGAACTTCAAGTGAAATAGTATCACATCTATTAAAAGTCGGCTTTTTCCCAATATTCGCTACGCCTTTTTTTATATCGCCACCAATTTCTACACGGGCGACATATACCCCCAGAGCCGATCCCTCCAAGTCTCCGACTTGTTTTTCCATTTGTACGTTAGCGGTAGGAAATCCAAGTTCCTTTCCCCGCCCATCACCGCGAACTACGAGTCCCTCAAAAGCAAGCATGTCCATGCTACATATCCAGCATTAGTTTGTAGGATGAGTAGCAAAAACTACGGTTGGTTTGAGCCGGCCCGATTCCATCTTCCCCATTCCGCATAAATCACCGTTGGGATGATATACTGCACAGTCACCAACAAACGCTTCTCTTTCAAGGTCCACTGCATTACCGTGTCCAAAGCGCTCCATTTGGCTGCGCTCAGACAATTCGATATGTTCGACGCCCTGAAGTGCCGAACGCGGACTTAAAAACTTCTCGGGAAGCGTCCCCCGCACTTGGTGCTCCTCAACCTGTTGCATGGTAAGAGCATTTTCTATCGCCATGGATCCGATACCCGTACGACGCAGGGCTGTTAAATATCCCCCGCACCCCAATTCTCTACCAATGTCACGCGCCAAGGCTCGAATGTATGTGCCTTTTGAACAGTGCACACTAATCTCAAGGAAGGGAAACGCATACTTTTGTATCGTCAAATGCATTATGTGCACATTACGAGGTGAAAGATCTGCCCTTTTCCCCTCCCGCGCTATTTTATGACTTCTTACACCGCCAACTTTAATGGCAGAAAAAGAGGGAGGTATTTGCTCTATTTCCCCCCTGAACTGATCGAGAACACACTCGACTCTCTCTAAATTCGGCTCAAACAATTCATCAAGTGGGCTAATAACTCCTTCATCATCATCGGTATTGCTCGTAGCACCGAGTCTTACCGTCGCTTCATAGGTCTTATCAGCTTGGGTTAACCACGGATTTAATCGAGTAAAATTTCCAACACACATAACCATGAGTCCGGACGCCATCGGATCTAGCGTCCCATTATGACCGATTCTCCTAATGCCCAATAGACGTCGGAGTGATGCGACTAAATCATGAGAAGTGGGCCCTCTATTTTTGTCTAAGAGTAGAATACCCGGTTTTGAAATGCTATTGGCCATCCTGCCCTTCATCTAACCCGTCTATGATTGACAGTACTCTGGCCGCCCGTTCAGCCGTTCGGTCGTATTCAATGCGAAGTTCGGGGGCATAGCGAAGGTGGATACGCTGTGCAATCTGACTCCGGATGTGTCCAGCAGCTCTACGCAGTGCCGTAAGGGCAGAGCGTTGAACCACTTCATCGCCAATAACGCTGACATAGATAGTGGCGTAGCTCAAATCCTTGCTTACGAGGACTTCACTGATGTTAACCCCTTGGACTCTGGGATCTTTCATCTGGTGAACAATATCGCTCACCTCTCTCAGCATTTGCCCTTGAATGCGTCCAAGACGCTGTGGCGAGGCCACGTTAAAGAACCTCCATATCACAATTTACCAACTCAACTCGCACATCTTTCTCGACCAAATTCACAACTTTAGTTAATATTCCATTTGCATGACGAACGCCACTACTCACCGTAACCACCCCTAGACAAGCGCTTTGCCAAAGATCCGTTGGGTCGACTTCTGCAACGGCAACGTTAAACGAATTCCGAATGCGATCTTTTAAACTCTTTAAAACGCGCCGCTTGTCTTTGAGTGAATTGCTTTCCAGAAGGTGCAATTCCAAATAGCAGCCCATAACGATCACGAGAAACCTATAGAGTGCGAACGGTCTCTACCATTACTAAGGCTTCAATGATATCGCCTTCTTCGATGTCATTGAATCCCTCTATACCGATACCACACTCAAAACCATCGTTTACTTCCCGCACGTCGTCTTTAAATCGCCGTAAGGAAGCAATGGAACCGGTGAATACGGCTTCTCCACTTCTCACCACACGAACTTGGTTATTACGCACGATTTGCCCATTTTGAACCATACACCCTGCGATGGTACCAGCACGAGACGAAGAGAATACCTGACGAACCTCGGCGCTGCCGACAACTTGCTCCTCGTACGAGGGTGCCAATAATCCCGAAAGAGCAGCCCGCACTTCTTCAACGACTTCATATATGACCTTATAACTGCGGACTTCAACGCCTTCTTGCTGTGCGACTTCTCGAGCAGTGGGATCAATCTGCACGTGAAAACCCAAGATGATCGCATTAGAAGCGGAGGCCAATAGGACGTCAGATTCTGAGATGGCGCCGACGCCGTTGTGGATCACATTTACGCGCACTTCCTCGTGTGTTATTCCACCCAGTTCTTGGGATATGGCCTCAACAGAGCCATCCACGTCCCCTTTGACAATGACTCGCAGCTCTTGAACATTGCCCTGTTGGATCTGATCGTGTAAGTCGCTGAGGGTAACTGAACGGAGTTTGCGATGATCCTGTTCTCGTTTAATAAGCTGACGACGTTGGCTGAGGTCTTTAGCTTCGCGCTCTGAATTAGTGACCGCAAATGTGTCACCCGCTTGGGGCACCCCGGGAAAACCAAGAACCTGAACCGGCGTTGAGGGCCCCGCAACCTCGACTCTTCCACCGTGTTCGTTGAGTAGAGCTCGCACTCGGCTGCTATAAATACCGGTTATAAATGGATCCCCTTCGCGGAGGGTTCCCTCTTGCACCAAAACAGTGGCAACGGGCCCTCTTCCCTTATCAAGCTTTGCTTCGATAATGGTGCCTCTTGCCATTTTTTCGCTAACAGCCTTGAGCTCTAGTAGCTCTGCCTCGAGCATCAAAACTTCGAGAAGCTGATCGATACCATCTCCAGTTTTTGCAGAAATACCGACGCAGGGGACCTTGCCCCCCCACTCCTCGACCAACACGTCTCTTTCTGCCAATTCTCTCTTTATTTTGTCTGGATCAGCGGTAGGTAGATCAATTTTGTTAATTGCGATCACCATAGGGACCGCTGCTGCTCGTGCATGGTCAATAGCTTCAATCGTTTGAGGCATCACGCTATCGTCCGCAGCAACAACCAAAATTACAAGGTCCGTTACACGTGAACCGCGTGCGCGCATGGCAGTAAAAGCGGCGTGCCCCGGCGTATCGAGAAAGGTTACCGACCCACCATCACTCAATGGGACGGAATAGGCACCGATATGCTGCGTTATACCGCCGGATTCACCTTCTGCGACTTTCGCATGTCTCAAACGGTCGAGCAGAGATGTCTTACCGTGATCGACGTGCCCCATTACCGTCACAACGGCTGAACGAGGCTCTGGATCCCCGACATCTTCTTCTATTTGCAGATCTTCAAGTTCGGTTTCTTCGTCTTCTTCTATCGGAACAACCGTATACCCGAACTCATCAGCTACCGTTTGCATGGTATCCATGTCTAAACGCTGATTTATCGTAGCCATCACACCTAGTTGAAGGCATATAGAAATTACTTCATTTGCTTTAACACCTAGCTGCTCAGCGAACTCGCCCAGGGTGATAAATTCACCAATCTTAAGCTCTTTATTTTCTTCTGAATCAACGCCATCTTCTTCTCGGGGGCCACGTTCGTATCTGCGGCGAACTCGGCCTTCGTTAAGCTGACTCAACGTGCGGCGTAGATTGTCCTGCACTTCCTTGGCATCGACGGCCTGACCTCCACCGCGGCGGCGCTTAGCCCCACCACGTCGGCGCCCCCCCCGATTCCCATCATCTACGGGCGGGGCTGAGGAGCGAGCCGTCACTTCTCTCTTTTCCGTCAACCCATCACGCATGTCCTGCATTGGGTCGCTATCGCGCTTCCCTCTGCGCTTGCTGCGACGACGCGTACCATCTTCCTTTTCGGGTGCTGGGGCCGCCTCCACAGCCGGGTTGGGGCCAGCGCTCCCTCTTCCACTGCCTCCGCTAGAACTTCCACTCTGTCGACGACGGCCACCCCCTCCACCACCGCTACGACCGCTTCCACCTGCATTTTGAGGCGCCTCTTTTCCAGGGGAATCACTTTGCTTTCGGCTATTTTCTTTGGCCTTCTGCCTTTTAACTTCAGCGATTGAGCTCTGCTTCTCTTCCTGGATTTTTCGCGAAATAGCTTTGAGCATATCCTCACTGACTACGCTCATATGGCTTTTAACTTCAAAATCCATGTCTTTGAGCATAGAAATCAGGGCATCACTAGAGAGTTTTTGCTCTTTGGCTACCTGGTAGACCCTGCGTTTTTCCAAGAATACAACCCCCTGTTAAGTTTTTTAGCTCCAGCGAATTACTGACCAGTTATTCGGCGATACCGTCGCTACGTTGTTCCTTACTTTCAGGACTTAATTCAGCCCCTTCCTCTTCTGCCTGTCCGCTTTCTTCGGCACTTTCGGCGGACACCACCGGCTCCTCGATCTTGTCTACATCTGGACCGTGTTCAACAAGGAAATTCTCCGCAGCAGAACGGAGAGTTCGCGCCGCTTCCTCTTCTTCTAATCCAGGCACCGTGCGTAGAAGCTCCAAGGTTGCCTCGGCAACAGAGCGGATTGAATCAAAACCCGAGGTAGTCAGACTCAATGCAATTAATTCGCTGACGCCAGGTATCTTGTGTAACAACTGCTGAACGAGTTCCTGTCTGGCACGCCGCTCTTGATACTGAGGTTCCGTGATGATATCTAAGCCCCATCCTGTCAACTGAACTGCCAATCTAGAGTTCTGTCCAGATTTACCAATAGCCAACGAAAGCTGATCTTCATCTACGAGCACAATGGCGTGCTTGCGGCGATTATCAGTTATGACCCGGGAAACATTAGCAGGACTCAGCGCGCGTTCGATAAAGATTTGTGGCTCGTCAATCCAGGGAACGATATCAATACGCTCTCCGCTCAGTTCGCGAACGATCGTCTGAACGCGTGAGCCCTTGACTCCCACACATGCGCCCACTGGATCAACACGTTCATCGCTTGTGCTCACAGCTATCTTAGCCCGTTCACCTGGCTCACGCGCAACGCCATGAATTTGGACGATCCCTTCAGCAATTTCAGGAACTTCTATGGAGAAGAGCTTGCGAAGAAACTCTGGATGAGACCGAGAAAGCAATACCTGGGGACCCCGACTCGATTTTAGCACCTCGTAAATATAGCCACGCACGGCATCCCCCTGCCGGTACCGTTCTCTACGAATTTGCTCGCGATAGGGGATTGCCGCTTCCGCCCTACCCAGGTTTAAGACAATATCTCCGTGGCTGATCTGCTGCACGGTGCCTGATTCTATGATCCCGACACGGCCAATAAACTCTTCGTAAATTCGTTCACGTTCTGCTTCGCGAACTCTCTGAATCAGTATCTGCTTGGCTGTTTGAATCGCATTTCTGCCAAAATCTGCAAAGTTTAGCTTGTTGACAACAACACCGCCTAACTGTGCTGATCCATCTATCTCCAAAGCATCTTCGAGCGTTATTTCAGCACTCGGTTCTTCCACTTCTTCGACCACCCTCATATGGGCCACCACCTCCATCGAACCAGTTTGTGGATCGACCTCGGCAAAGTAGTTTTCCGTGTTACCGTATCGCCTTTTAGCGGCGGATACGAGTGCATCTTTCAGCGTTTGAACAACCATCTCACGATCTACGTTTTTTTCGCGAGCAATTTGCCCAAGCGCTTCAACGATGCTCAAATTGGTCATTGCATTGTCCTTATTTATTTTTGAACTCTACTTCTATTATAGCTTTGGCAATTTCTTCTCGAAGCACGTTTTCAACTTCTTCGCCGTCCTCGCCCAGGGCAATTTGTGTTGCGTCCCAGTCAATAAGACGACCCCGGTGATTTTTACCCGAAAGAAGCACAACCTTCAGCAAATACCCCTTTGCCCGGGCAAAATCCCCATCTGTGACGAGAGGACGGTCTAGACCTGGTGACGTGACTTCCAATCGGTACCGGCCAGGCAGCGGATCTTCAACATCAAGATAGTCTGCAACTTCGCGACTTATCTGCTCACAGGCGGCCAAGGAAATAGCCGGATCCTTATGGACCAAAATCCGAATACTGGGCTGAGATTTACTGCCCGCAATTTCTACGTCTACAAGGATTGCTCCGTGATCTTTGACGATTGGTGCGAGCTGTGCACTCAGTTGATGCCCTAATTCTTCGGCTTCAGGGGAAATATTTTTTTTATTCATTATGAAAAAAGCGGGCAAGAAGCCCACTTTCCACTAAAAATATGCCACACTGCGTTTTATGGCAAGGTAGATTTAGGAAAGCAAGTAAATAAACTGAGAAACTCCCTTTTACGCAAGAACTTAGAGTAATTCTAGAATTTCTTGAAGCTCTTTTTTTATTTGACGTATTGTCCCGTGCATTTCGGGCTTCTTAACCGGCACTATTGCCTCCAACTCATCCAGACTCTCAGTTTCGTCACTTACTTTCTCAGAAATAGTCTCGGTCACCGGCGAGTGGATCTGAGGTTTCTCGTCAGGTTGGGGGCCCAAAATATTATTGTTGGGTTGTTCTGTTACAGGCTTGGGGTCTGATTTGGGGGGTGTAAACGTGGTGGATCGTAAAAGGCCAGGCTCATTTTTAAGTTTCTGCTTCACCCCCTTGGTGGTGTAACCCTCTTCGTAAAGCAATTGCTTTATCAACTGTATAATGCCTATATCTCTTTCGCGATAGGCTCTATTTTTACCCCGAGCTCTGCGCGGCCTCAAACAGGGAAATTCTTTTTCCCAGGCCCGAAGTGTATAAGGTTGTAAATCGGTTATTTCAGCGACTTCACTTATGCTGTAATAGAGCTTGGTTCCCACGCGACTCTTCACCATACTACCCTCTACTCATCTTAGTTTCGCTGCGCTTTCTCCACAGTATTCGCAGCGGGGTTCCCTCAAAACCAAAACTGTCTCGCAGCTTGTTTTCCATGTATTTTTTATAGGTATCCGGTATAAGCTGCGGAAGATTCGAAAAAATCGTAAATACAGGTGGGCTGGCTGCATGCTGGGTCGCATAGAGTAGCCGAATTTCTTTTCCATCCTTTGTCGGCGGATGCTCTGCATAGGCCTCTCTTAAGAGACGGTTCAGCTTTGATGTGCTTATGCGCTGCTGCCTGTTTTTACCCACTCTTCCTATTGCTTCTAAGCAACGAGTTACCCTTCGCCCAGTTAAGGCCGAAATAAAGATGATAGGATAATCACGCAAAAACGGATATCGATGCCGTAAATCTTTACGAAACTCCTCTGCTCCTTCGCCCCTGACGTCTTCTAAATCCCACTTGTTAACCGCTACAACCATCCCACATCCAGATTCTATCACTCGTTCCATGATACGAGCTTCTTGCATCACGCACCCTTCGACGGCATCAATTAACACTACGACAACGTCCGCCATTTCAATACTTGAGAAGGCTCTCCTTCCACTGTAAAACTCAATAGGATCATCCACTTTTGTCCGCCGCCTAAGTCCAGCGGTATCCATCAGGACTAGATTGGCTCCCTGCCAGGAAAGGCGTGTTTGCGTCGTATCTCGCGTTGTGCCAGGCTGGTCATGAACGATGGAAACCTGTTGACCTGCCAGCCGATTAATTAACGTTGACTTACCCACATTGGGTCTGCCGGCCAGGGTTATTCTGACGACTTCTTCTCCGTCTTCTTCGACTAAATCCAGTTCGGGGAATAGGGCAAGAATCGCATCCAATAAATCGCCTGACCTTCGCCCCGTCGCTGCCGACACGGGAAAAGGGTCTCCCAAACCCAGTGAAAAGAGGTCATCCATCCGGGCTTCGCTTTCCATTGAATCTGACTTGTTTGCAATCAGGAGTTTGGGGTGCGGCAGCTTTCTGAGCCGCTCTGCCACTTCCCGATCAAGATCAGTCACCCCAATTTGAACATCGCATACCTGTATTATGACATCCGCTTGCTGTACGGCAATTTCTACTTGATCACGCACAGCTCTCTCTATAGCATCCTCAGAATCTCGGAGATATCCTCCGGTATCAATCAAAGTGAACCGCTTACCAGACCATTCTACAGGTGCAAAAATCCTGTCCCGGGTCACTCCTGATAGATCGTCCGTTATGGCCATACGGGTTCCCGTCAGCCGATTGAAAAGAGTCGATTTTCCCACATTCGGGCGCCCAACAATCGCAATTATCGGTCGATCATGAGCGATAATTGTGGGGAAGGGACTTCCATTTTCACTCTCAGTCATCTTTGCTTCCCCACGTAATAGCCCAGTTCGGATAACTGACGGCCTTGCCCTCGATGGGCGCCCTGTTTTTCCTGAAGAAAGGAACAAATCGAATTGGCGATATCATACTCCCCTACCAGAATCGGCATGGCGACGCTCTCACTCATTTGGGGCACAGTCATATCATCCAATGTTACCCCTTCTCCATTAACACAATTGGGAGGCAATAACACGCCATCGTATGTGCAACCCTGTTTTTCTATACCCTGACATATATCTTGTCCAGCAAGCAGACCTGAAACAGAAATTCCACCTCCAAAAAACGCATTCTGCACGACAATTAAATCGGCTATGATCCCGTCGAAGTCGTTTAACTCAGCCACAATAGGCTCCATAAACCGAGCCGCCAGTTCACCTGTCACTATGGCAAATCGCCCCTCAGAATTGGGTAGATCTTTAATCCTGCTTTTCTCTGTATCCCACGTATCGAGAAAAGACCGAACCATACCAATACCATTTTCAAGCTGAGGAAAAGCGTCGTAGTACGAAGCTGGTGGCAATTCTTTATTTGAGATTAGAAAGAGTTCGTCTGCACCATATACAAAACATTCCCCCAATTCATCTCGAAACCGTTGCCCCCACTTATCGATAAGCTCCAGATAGGATTGTGCAATTGGAGGGGTAACGGGAGTCAAATCCGGCAAATCGTCGCGGAAACGAGTCAGTCCCACCGGGACGAGCGCAACCGAACGAACCGCAGGATAAAATGACCGGAGATCAGCAACCGTTCTCTCTAAATGCACCCCATCATTCCAGCCCGGACATACAACAACCTGGGTGTGCATTTCAATTCCACCTTCGGCAAGCGTTTTTATACGGTCGATAATATCAACCGTCGCTTTCTTCCGTCCCAACATCTTTAACCGCACTTCGGCCTCTGTAGCGTGCACCGATATATACTGAGGCGTTAGGCCCTGATCTACGATTCGTGCAATATCGCGCTCTTTTACGTTGGTCAGCGTGACGTAGGAACCGTGTAAAAACGATAGCCTAAAATCATCATCCTCGAAATAAAGGCTCTTTCTTAGGCCGCTTGGCATCTGGTGGATAAAGCAAAAGACACACTTATTATTACAGCTACGCAGTCGCAAGTCTTCGAATTCGATACCAAAAGACTCTCCAAAGCTGCGCGCGATCTCTACTTCGTATAGCTCACCTTCGCGCTCTATTTCAAAACAGAGATCCTCCTCTGCGCTTTGGACCTGGAAATCGAGAATATCTGCAGTTTCCGACCCGTTAATACTAACGACGCGATCGCCCGGCAACAGCCCACTCCGTGCTCCGAGTTCACCCGGTATTAACTCTTTTATTACGATCACAGAGCTCGCCCCACGCTTACTGTAATGCTATTCAACGTTGACTGTTGAATGGTCATTTCAAATTGGTCTTCTACCTTTAGGGTTAGATGTCTGGCGATATCAAATCCCGTATTTTTACTCTGAATATCAAATACCGCTCGATCAGCATCATAAACCCTTTTGTGAAGGGTTTGCACGCTGCCCAAAGCACCGACTAGGGCCGATTCAAACTCATGTGGATCAACGCCTTCAAAGTTGGCTATCATTCGCACTAGCCGGCCTGAATAGACTTTATTTCGCCAATTCTCAACGAGATCACCTACCAAGGAATCTGCAACACTCCTCGCACATTGTGCCCTGGCTTTCTCCAGGGCTGCTTCGGCTTGCCCAGCAGCCGCTCGAGCACTGCCATGGTGCGTCGAAAAAACGCGGCCCGTATCAGACCAGAGTCCTTCGAGCCTTATATTTGCCGCGGCAGAATAGATGCCGATCGCCCCCAGAGATCGCTCCGCATAGGGAATGGGCTTATCGCCTTGTAATGAATTCTCAAGATGCGCAAATACGACAATATCGGCGCCCATTTCTTGGCCAATCTTGGCTGCCTCAGCGGTCGATTTAATGGGGCTAATTTCAGGTGCCATCATAAGGTTTAACCCCCTACTTATCTCCTTTAGCGCCCCTCTCAGATGACTGCCCACCCTACCGCCTTCTTGGCCGCTCTCTAAAACGAGGATATAGGGGTTTCCCGCACTTTCTACCAGAACCTCCAACCCTTCAATGCGATCTTGCAGAGCACCTAATTCTACAGTGGCTGCCAGAGTTACAGCCAACGTAGATTCGTCAATTAACTGTTCACCCAAGACATCGTATGTCCTCACATATCCTTCTGTTTTTGTGTAGATATTGTCTTCAATCAGGGCGAAGTTCTCAACGCGTGCATGGCTTGAGAGAAGCACGCCTACGCCCTCCTCGACCGCTTGGCGCAGTGCGTTCTGCTTGGCTTCTTCATATGCTGCAACTCGGTCACCCTTTATAATGACCCCATACCCTGTCGATTCAACGCGCTTCACCGATTCGGCCGACAGCGGCATGACTAGAGAGACCAAGAGCAAAAAGTGCGTTAGCACCATGAGAGCTAATACTCAATCCGAAAGGAGTTTTGCAATTGTCGGATGGCCAACAGAGCTTGGGCACCTGAAACAGACCCATTCGGGTTGACGGCCCCTGTCCTCCGATCGGCAATATTCAACAATCCTCTCTCAAGGCATAGAGCAAGAGCATTGTAAGCATAATTATCGGCGCGCAGATCGGGGAAACGCGATTCTTGCCCTATGTAGGCATGGCTCAACGTTTTATCCCCGCTCAAGAGAATCAAAATGGCCTGATTCGACTGTGCATATTGAGCCCTTGTCAGGATGCTTTCTGGGTAGAAATTACCATCGGGGTAGACCTGAAGCCCCATTAAACCCATTGCTAAGACTTCGCGTATCCAAGCATTAGCCCATGTGCTTTCTATGTCTGGAGGTAGTTCAGAGGTTTGGCCCGTTTGTACTACATCCCCCCTCTTGCGGATTAATTCCGGCAACTTCAACTCATCCACCAGCAAAACGGCCCATTCGGCTCGGGTAATTTCCGCTTTCATGCCGATTTCGATGCCGGCTCTACTTCCCGGCGCAGATCGCTCCGCTTTTTGCAGACGCTCAACTTCCGACAGCGCTTTTTCTACCCACTTACCGCGACCAACCGCCAGTATTTCCTGCAGTTTTTCACGAGCTAGCCCCAATTCCCCCGCCATTGCATAAGACTGCGCCCAATACCAAACCACATCCTGGCTTTCATCACTCAGTTTTTCCGCCCTACGGTATGCGTTTTCAGCCTCGTTTAACCATGCGCCCGTACTCCGACCAACCGCCACACCCTCTGCACTGACAATGCGTCCAAGGCCGATATGGGCATCAATGAAGTTTCGATCTTTTCTAAGTGCCGCATCGATACGCTTGCGGGCGTCGTGATATTCTCCGTTTTGCAAACTGATAAGAGCCATCCCAACAGAATAGCCGGGGTAATTGTCATCAAGGGAACGGGAACGGTTAAAAGCCCGTTCGGCCAAGACCACCTGCCCCGACTCTAGTTCCGCCAAGCCTTGTTTGTAATGCGATTCTGGGCGGTCTAAAGGCGATTGGGGTTGGACGGCCGGCCGGCCACATGAAGCCAGCAGAATTGAAAAGAGTAGTAGTTTTTTCATAAGGGAGAGAAAATTTGGAGCGGGAGACGGGAGTCGAACCCGCGACATCGAGCTTGGGAAGCTCGCGTTCTACCCCTGAACTACTCCCGCTCGCTCAGTAAGATCGCTTAAACCAACCTAACAGTAAAAATAAAATAATCCTTCTATCTCTTACTGTCAAATCAACAAACGGCGATTGACTATTTCTTAAACTGGGCGATTATCCGCTCACAAACCCCCTCTATTCCCCAAATATCTGGATCAAGACGCCGCAGTCTCCTATCCCTGCGAAACCAGGTGGTTTGGCGTTTGGCAAATTGGCGGGAGTTTTTCTTTATTTCAGAGACCGCCTCGCCCCACGAAAGTTCCCCCTTTAAATAACGCAACGGCTCCCCATACCCCATTGATCCCATCACATAGTGGTCTGCGCCCAATCCACAACCAACCAGTTTTTTTACCTCTTCAAGCAATCCCATTTCAGCCATTTTATCTACGCGAGCATCGATTGACGCATACAAACGATCTCTTTCTCGGTCCACCCATATCATAACCGCTTCATACTGCGGTGCATTTCCTCTCCCCTTCTTCCATTTTTCAACCAGCGGTTCCCCCCCACTTAACCCGACCTCTAGCGCTCGTATAATCCGCTGAGTATCGTTTGGTTTTATGCGATAGTGGCTTATCGGATCCACTTCGGAGAGTTGGCGATAAAGGGCCTCCACCCCTTCTGAATGGAGTCGGTCTTGTAGGTTAGAACGAATCTCTCCATAGTCTGCCTCCTCTTCATAAAACCCATCAATGACCGCCTTCCAATACATCCCGCTCCCACCAACTAAAATAGGTACGGCATTCCGCTGGTGAAGTCCACGTATGATCTCCCTCGCCCTTCGCGCATATTCTCCCGCATTGATCCCCCCAGTCGGATCAGCGATGTCTATAAAATGATGGGGCACCTGAGCTTGCTCTTTCAGTGTAGGCTTAGCTGTACCAATGTCCATCCCGCGATAAAACTGCCTTGAATCAACGGAAAGAATCTCAGAGTTTGGAATTCTTTTACTTAACTCAATAGCAATAGAGGTTTTACCGCTCGCCGTAGGCCCCGTTATGAGAATGATTTTTTTCACAAATGTTTAGAAGTTTTTTTGCTTCTATGAATTTTTTAATGTAGAATGAATATAAAGTTATTCATTCTACATTAAAAAATTTCCCTTAAAATCCCCTATTAGTGAGGTCATTATGAACTTCATCGGAAAGTCTTTCGTCTTCTCAGGCAGTCCGTTAGGTAAGAGAGTTTTTATTTTTATGCTCTTTGCCCTTTCAATGGGATGTGCTTCTACTCCCTCTAATCCCCAACTGCCGAAAGGCCCGATTCCTAAATCTCCAGCAAAACCCCCAAAACC
>Ga0181569_10002894_pt1 | contig 13437 bp, 10 predicted proteins | sample 101ome_19_FD_132452 | JGI IMG/M metagenome (GOLD analysis project Ga0181569, IMG submission 132452) | Coastal salt marsh microbial communities from the Groves Creek Marsh, Skidaway Island, Georgia - 101405AT metaG (megahit assembly) | ecosystem: Environmental > Aquatic > Marine > Intertidal...
ATGTCTCACTTTGCATGTTGGTGTTCCTGGGCTGGTTGCGGATGTAACCAGATTGCCCAAGCGATCCAGGGGCTGGGCTTCCGTTGACAAACACTTCCAGTGCGGCGCACGGGCGATTATCAGGGGTTTCCACACTAAGGATGGGCATGGTAGCAGCCACCAGGTAATCACCATCCTCAAGAACTGTCAGTTGGTTTGCCTGATTGGTATCGTGCTGATAGACCGATGGATCAATAGAGGAATATTCGTTGAAAAGAACCGAAATCGGGGCTGCAGAAATCAAGTAGTCTGCGTTGCCCTCGACTTGACTACCTTGCAAAAAGGCTGCTTTGGAGACGCCGGCTTGGGAGTGGACTGCCGCAAACAGTAATAAGGCCGCAGCAACCAGCGTATGCACAGAAAATAACTTTTTCATGATACAATGAATTGATTTGTGTTATAGGGAACGCAAACACCTAACAAATATTAGACCAAACGGGTCAACCCAATTCTTTCACAAATACATGGCATGATCAGGTCCCATTTCGGAGGTCTTAAACCAAAGCCTGCATCCAATCTTGCGATCAATCGACCACCATTACGCTGGTCAGGAACAAAAAATAGGCCTTAGATTGGCAAGTGATTGAGTCATCGGGGCGGTCATTGGCAACTAAGCAGAATGCCTTGCCGAACAAGTTTTGCGCGAGCATGAAGCAAGCACTCAAAAACATCATCGCTCCGAGGCAGGCACCTGAAGGATTACCTCGGCCATGGAAACGCCTTGGGGCTCTGGGCATTTCTATCACGTTAGTGGTGCTCGTATGCTCGCAGGTGAACCCTGCCCAGATCTGGATCACCCTCAAGCATGCTCATCCTGGCTGGCTCATGGCTGCCTGCCTGGCATTCGGCTGCCAATGCCTAGCGGCTGCCACCAGATGGCACTGGATACTCTGTGCGAGCCAGATGAGTCTTCACGCTCAACAAACTTTTAAAATGGTCCTCATTGCTCATGGCTTTGGGTTTGTGCTTTTGGGACCTCTAGCAGGAGATGTTTTCAAATGTCATCTCTTGAACAAGTGGGCGGGACAACGCCTGCCTCAACTCCTTGCCACCACTTCCCTTGATCGCTTATTCGGACTGCTTGCAGCTCTCTGCTTTGGTTCAACCATGATTCTGATCGGCTGGTTCAGTGGCGCTCTGGCGTTCCTTCCAGAAGGAATCCACCCGGCCCTCGCTGTATCATGCTTCGGGTTATTGGTGACTGGTTGGCTAATCAGGCCGCGAAGGCATCGCGGAACGGCTCTCCAAACTTCCAAGCAAAAGTCAGCTCAAACCTTTTGGGAAGCTTTGAAGAACAATTGGGAAGGGATCAGCGCTGATCGGTGGCTTGCCTTACGCGCCATGAGCGCATCCATGATGGTGCACCTCTGCCTCAGCCTGGTGATGGTTTGGTGTGTCCAGGCCCTCAGCCCACTGGAACACCCGTGGTGGCAGATCATGTGGGTATTTCCCGTCATTTCACTCATCACAAGCATCCCGATCACCATCGGCGGCGCCGGGTTGCGTGAGGGGGCCTCCATCATTTTGCTAGGCCTCTATGGCATTTCCCCTGAACAAGCAGTGACCGCAGCGCTCTTGACCTGGGTGATCCAGGCCGCCTGGGCCATGGGAGGAATCAGCCTCTTTCTGTTCGAAAAACGGCACTGGGAGGCTCAACCCAAACCAATCCCCGATGGGGAGCGTTCGGTTTCCATTATTATCCCTGCCTGGAATGAGGCTGGTCAAATTCATGAACTAGCCAGGCACCTGCGCGAACAGGCTCCCGATTGTGAGTGGATCCTGGCAGATGGAGGGAGTCATGACGGCACACCTGAACAAGCCAGCGCACTCGGGTTTCAAGTCGTCCCATCGCCCAAGGGTCGCGGCAAGCAACTGGACAACGGCCTGCGGGCTGCAAAAGGAGATCTGATTCTATTGCTCCATGTGGACACGCAGCTACCTTCAGGCTGGAAAAATGCCATGCGGAGGTGCCTGCAGGATCCTCGAGTGGTAGGTGGGGCTTTCTTCAAACGTTTTGATCATCCCCATTGGCTGATGCGCGGTTCACGGTTGCGCTGCCTGCTAATGATGCTCTTTACCCAGAGGGCATTTGGCGATCAATGCCTGTTTGCAAAGCGTGAAATCTTGCTCCAATCAGGTGGGATACCGCATTTTCCGCTGATGGAAGATTGGGGGCTGTGTCGGCAGCTCTCCCACTTTGGATCGATGGTGCTGGCTGATGCCTGTGTGATCACCTCGGCCAGGCGATTTCGCCAACGCGGGGTTATAAGAACTTACTGCCTGATGGGCTCACTGATGCTTCAATATCTGATGGGGAAGCCGCCTGAGTCTCTGGCAAGGCAATACCAGCGTGACCCTTGAGCTAGTGACCGGATGAACCTAGGCTGCAGCCGCAAACTTGATGATCGTCCTAACAAAGATCGTTGATTCATATCCAGGCATGAATTAATCATGGCCCATGGGGGACCCATCTTGTTCACACTTTGATGTCGCTATCTTGGGAGGAGGCAGCGCAGGCTACGCCGCCGCCCGCACCACGGCGGCAGGAGGGCTCAAAACCGCAGTGATTGACGGCGGGCAGGAACTTGGGGGCTTATGCATCCTACGGGGTTGCATGCCTACCAAGGCGTTGCTTTATGCTTCAGAAGTCAAACATCTGGCCGAGAGAGGAAGCACCTGGGGGCTCCAAATCCCAAAGGTCTCTTTTGATTTTCAGCAGGTCATGGCACGCAAAGCAGCCATGGTTGAGGAGTTTGCCTCTTACAGAAGAGAACAGCTCCAGGACGGGCGTTTCGAGCTGATACGCTCGAAGGCTCAATTCCAGGATCCCCACACCCTTCGTCTTGAGGATGGTTCGCTGGTTACGGCTGATTCGATCCTACTGGCAACTGGTTCCAAGGTAGCTCCCCTTCCCCTAGCCAGCTTGGAATCAATCATGCCTTGGACCAGTGACGACGTCCTGAATCTCAAACGCTTGCCAGCATCGATCATCGTGCTTGGAGCAGGTCCGGTGGCACTGGAGCTAGCTCAGTTTTTCCTTCGCTTCGGCGTCAAGACCACGTTGATTCAGCGTAGTAATCAGTTACTTAGTGGTTTTGATCCAGATATGGCATCCCCACTTCAAGAAGCCCTTGAAGCCGAGGGCATGCATGTCCACACCGCGACTCGGCTTTTAGGCGGGTCGAAAAAAGGCGGGATGGACTGCATCCGGTTCGAACACGATGGCAAAACGCGAGAAGTTTATGCCGAAGCTGTCCTTCATGGGCTGGGAAGAGTACCGAACCTGGAGGGGTTAAACCTGACCAAGGCGGGGTTGGAGCTCCAATCAGGCAGATTGAGCCTCAACGAGCGCATGCAGACAAACTGTGCGCATATCTATGCTGCTGGAGACTGCGCCGGACCGCATGAAATCGTTCATGTCGCCATCCAACAGGGCGAAACGGCCGCGCACAACATCCTCAACCCGGAAAGGCCGCGATCGATGGAATATCGAGTACTCGTTTCGGTCGTCTTCACAGACCCACAGGTCGCGATGGCAGGCTTGAGCGAAACAGAAGCCAAACGGATCGGAAGGCGCATCATCTGCGCAGATTACCCATTCAACGATCACGGCAAGTCCATGCTGATGGATACCATGCATGGGAAGGTCAAGCTCATCGCCGACGCAGTGAGCGGAGAGATCCTGGGGGGTGCATGCACCGGTCCCATGGCGGGTGAGTTGATACACGAGGTCGTGGTTGCGATCCATCAGCGCATGACGGCGCAGGAGCTGGCTTTGGTTCCCCATTACCACCCAACCCTGGCAGAAATCTGGACTTACCCCGCTGAAGACATTGCTGAGGCAATAGGCTAATCTTCGGCTACCCGACACAAAAAGCTTGGCTTTTAGGCAAGCTCCAAGAGGATGTGCCCCATGGCTCTACCTGCTGATTATCACATGCATACCCCTCTGTGCCACCATGCCAAGGGCGAGCCCTGGGAGCTTGCCAGCCATGCGGTGAGCCAAGGACTTTGCGAAATTGGTTTTTCAGAGCACAACCCCATGATTCGAGATGACTGGGATGATTGGCACATGGTTCATGAGGATCTGGGTCTCTATGTGGCCAATGTGGAAAAAGCGCGCCAAGAATTTCCTGAATTACAAATCCGGCTTGCCCTGGAAACCGATTTCATTCCAGGGCACGAATCATGGGTACGCCAACTGCGGCAGGAAGCTGATTTTGATTATTTTATCGGATCAGTTCACTACATCAGCGACACCTTCGATATCGACAATCCCAACAAAAAAGACCAATGGGAAAATGGGGATGTGGATGCCATCTGGGAGGCTTATTTTGAACGACTTGCTCAAGCCGCCTCTTCAGGACTGTATGATATCATCGGCCATGCCGACTTGTGCAAGAAATTCAACTATCGCCCAAGCAAGGACCCCAGCGCCTGGTATCAGCATTTTCTAAAAGCTGCCCGGGACCATGATGTCGCCATCGAAATCAACACCGCTGGTCTGCGCAAGGATTGCCAGGAAATGTACCCCTGCCCTGCCCTGCTGGAAATGGCTCACCGGATGGGTGTGGCTCTGACTTTCGGTTCCGATGCGCATGCGCCCAATGAAGTGGGGGCAGACTTTCAGGCGGCCGTGGCACTGGCAAAACAGGCTGGCTACACACACTGGAGGCGGCACGAGCGAGGTAGCCACCAGGCAGTGGCTCTGTAGGCACGCTGTCCGAGGCCTCATCAAGCGCTTTGTTGAGCTTTCCAGGGAGATGAAACCTACCTAGTATGCCTCCATGTTCCCTCTACGATTGAAGCAGCAAGCCTTGCTTCACCTTGGCCTTGAAAGCCTCCTGAAAGGATGCCTGATCTTCATGCTCTGGGGTGAGGCTTGGGCTGATGGCTGGAAGGCTGGCTTCAGCCGATCCATCATCACCCCTGAAAAACCCATCTGGATGAGCGGTTACGCCTCCAGAGACCATGCTGCCGAGGGAACACGCACCGAACTTTGGGCCAAGGCCATGGCCCTGGAGGACGCACAAGGGCAGCGATCCCTGCTGATCACCATGGATTTGGTCGGGGTTTCTCGTGATGTCACCCTTCCCATCAGGAAGAGTCTGGCCAAGCAACACGGCCTGCAACTAGCAGACATCCTCATCAATTGTTCTCACACCCACACCGGACCCGTTGTCGGGGAAAACCTACGCACGATGTATGTGCTGGACGAAGCTCAATCGCAGGCCATTACCGACTATACCCAACACCTGGTCGATCAGGTCATTAGTCTGGGCGCTGAAGCACTGCAAGGACTCCAACCTGCTTCCCTTCAATCGGGCCATGCTCAGGCAACCTTCGGCACCAATCGCAGACAGAATCCAGAATCACTGGTACCAGCTTGGCGGGCGTCGGGGCGATTGCGCGGTCCGGTGGATCATGCGGTTCCGGTTCTAGCCATTCGAGATCAAGATCAAAAGTTGATAGCGGTGGTTTTTGGGTATGCCTGCCATGCCACTGTCTTGAATGACTACCAATGGTCAGGCGATTACCCTGGATATGCTCAAATGGCACTGGAGAGCCATCTGGAAGGGGTTCAGGCTATGTTTTGGGCAGGGGCTGGGGCTGACATCAACCCACTTCCACGCCGCTCCGCAAGGCTGGCACAGCGCTATGGGGAGGAGCTGGGCTTGGCAGTTGCCTCGACCCTGAGAGGGGTGATGGATGAGGTTTCTCCAAAACTAATGACTCAATACCTGGAGATTGATCTGTCCTTTGATACTTTGCCGACGCGTTCACAACTCGAGACTGAATCCCGCTCTGAAGATCCCTACGCCTCAGCGCGCGCTCGTAAGTGGCTCGAGGTGATTAATGCAGGAGGTAGTCTCCCCAAAACCTACCCTTATCCTATTGGTCTATGGCGCCTGGGTGACACCATACATTGGTTGACCCTGGGAGGAGAGGTAGTCATCGACTACCCCTTGAAATTCAAGGAAACCTTTGGTCCTTCTCTCTGGGTTGCGGGTTATTCCCACGACGTCATGGGCTACATCCCATCGCGGCGAGTTTGGGAAGAGGGCGGCTATGAAGGAGGAGGTTCCATGATCTACTATGGCCAACCGGCGCGATGGTCATCCCAAGTCGAGGACCACATTGAGGAAGCGGTAGCAGCCTTGATGCAAGGCCTGGAGCCCTCAGCACCATGAATGGCAACCTACCCCGAGGGGATCAGGAATCGGTGGGACTCACTGCCGACCTGTTTTCAGCTCGACAATGTCATGGGGTGCTGCCTCACGCTGACCAGCAGGGGTCACTCTGGCATAGCGGGCCTTACGCCTGAGGGTGGGTAGGTCCGCAGCACCCAGGTATCCCATACCCGATTGGATACCGCCCATGAGCTGCGCCAGCACCTTGTCAACGGGACCGGAAACTTCCTTCAGGGCTTCCACCCCTTCGGCAGAAATCTTGCGGGAATGATCCTTAATGGAGTGCCCGTAGCGTGCAGCCGAACCTGATTTCATGGCGGCCAGGCTACCCATGCCACGATACTGCTTGTAGAGTTTGCCGCTGATCTCGAGGATTTCACCTGGAGCCTCCTCACACCCAGCCAGCAGATTGCCGCAAATCACCGCATTGGCCAAGGTCAGTGCTTTGACAATATCCCCGGATTTGGTGATGCCACCATCGGCCAGGATGGTCACACCGCTTTCTTGAGCAGCACGGCTTGCCAGGTAAAGGGCTGTCATCTGCGGGATCCCCACACCAGCCACCACGCGAGTGGTGCAGATACTTCCAGGACCTTGGCCTATTTTGATGCAGTTGGCCCCACACTGGGCCAGGTATTCAACCCCACTGCCAGTGGTCACATTGCCGGCAATGATGGGCAATTGCCCATAAACCTCCCGAATAAGACGCACGGTCTCACCCACACCTCGGGTATGGCCGTGGGCGGTTGAGACCGCTACCGCATCGACCCCACGCTCGACCAGGCCTGCGATGTGCTCAAGGGTTTTTTCCCTGTCGATTTCACCAGAAGCCTGGCGCACAGCCGAAATGGCAGCACCACACAACAGCCGAAATTCAGCATCGCGAGCCGGTTTGAACTGTTCCTGTCTCTCGTGGGTGATGCGATCGACATCAGAGAGCGTGAACAAGCCACGCAGATGGTCCTCTTGGTCGACCACCATGAGTTTGTCGATCCTAGGGTATTGGGCAAACACCCGATCGGCGACAGCAATAGGATCATTTCCTAGATCTTGTTGCGACAGGGTCATCACTTCGCTTCTGGGAAGCATGGCCTCTTGAACCGATCTGGAGGCATTGCGCGGCCGGACCACATTGCCTGGCAGCAGTCCGATGAGCTTCTCGCCCTCGTCGACAACAGGGAAAGTACTGAAGCTGAATCCCTTCCGGTCGATTCGTTCGAGCACTTCACCTATGAGGCTCTCAGGACGAACAGTGATAGGGTCGTTGATCAAGCCGTGGACATGGTTCTTGACCCTGGAAACTTCCCTGAGCTGATCCCGGGGGCTCATGTTGTAGTGGATCAAACCCATGCCTCCATGCTGAGCCATGGCAATAGCCATGCGGGATTCGGTCACCGTATCCATATCCGAGGAAAGGATCGGCATGTGAAGCTCTATCCCTTCGCTAAGATGAGTATCAAGCTGCGCATCCTTAGGAAGGATCTCAGAATAAAGGGTTGATAGGCTCAGGTCATCGTAGGTCAGCCCGCAATCTCGATGGGCCAGAAAAAAATCGTCTGCCTGAAGGAAGAAAGTTTGATCGAGTGCGTTGGTTGGCTGCGTGTCTGCCATGTCAAAGTTTCACAAAGCTCCTCATGGCTGGCAAGGGGGAACTGAGGGAATTTTGCCAAGTCCAGACAGGCAGGATGCGGTCCCCTCACATTGAGGAGTTTTACTTGGGCCCGGCTGATGATAGGCTCTTGCCAACACGATACCCAGCCACCTCATCATGAAGAGACACACCTTTTTTAGATATGCGGGGCGAAAGCCTGCCACCAGAGCGCTCGCGGCCATCTCCCTGCTTTGCTCGGCTGGCGCTTTAGCCGAATCAGGTCGTCCTGAACCTGCCCTCCCAATATTCAAGGACGGGGAAGCACAGGTCGTGGATCGATTCAAGGATGCTGACATGTGGATAAGGCACGACCTTTGGGTTGAAACCTCATTCGATTCAGATGGTGATGGCCAACTAGACCGCATGCATGTGGATGTCACTCGGCCTCAGCAAACCGAAACAGAGGGACTGAAACTGCCGGTTATTTATGTGAGCAGCCCTTACTTTGCAGGAACCACAGGTGCCGGGACTGAATATTTTTGGGACCCGCATCAGGAACTGGGCCTGGCACCGCCAACCCGCAAGGCTGCCCCGGCTGTTGAGCGGCGTGGAGAACGCCCCATCATATCCAAAAGCCACACCCGAACCTGGGTACCCAGAGGCTATGTGGTTGTTCATTCATCTTCCCCCGGCACTGGGCTGTCACAGGGTTGTCCAACAGTCGGTGGTATCAACGAATCCCTGGCTCCCAAGGCCGTCATTGAATGGCTCACCCACAAGGCCCGTGGTTTCACCACTGCTCATGGCATGGAAGAGGTCAAAGCCTACTGGTCAACGGGCAAGGTAGGCATGACGGGCACTTCTTACAATGGGACCCTGCCACTTGCTGCAGCCACCACTGGGGTCGAAGGGCTTGAAGCCATCATACCCATTGCCCCAAATACTTCCTATTACCACTATTATCGTAGCCATGGCCTGATCAGACACCCCGGAGGCTACATTGGGGAAGACATTGACTGCCTCTACGACTTCATTCACAGCGGCAATCCTGAGCGAGCTGAGTTCTGCGATACGACCGTCCGCGACCAGACCATGGCTGAAGGCATGGACAGGATCCATGGTGACTACAATGATTTTTGGGCTAGCAGAGATTACCTCAATCAATTGGGTCCACTTAAGGCAGCCACTTTGATGGCGCATGCTTTCAATGATTGGAATGTCATGCCCGAGCATAGTGTCCGGATCTATCAGGCACTCAAAAATAAAGGGATTCCTGTGCAGGCCTATTACCATCAGGGCGGGCACGGGGGCGAACCACCACTAAGACAAATGAATCGTTGGTTCACCCGCTACCTGCATGGGATCCAAAACGACGTTGAAAACGAGCCAAGGGCATGGATTGTTCGAGAGCAGGATGAGGCTAGCAAGCCGACTTCCTATTATGATTACCCTAATCCTGCAGCGTCAATCGTGACGCTTTTTCCACACCCTGGCGCACCCGGACATGGTTCACTCAACCTGCAGTCTCATGAAGAACGAGTCCTGGAGACCCTGGTGGACAACCATTCCTTTGACGGGGCCTCCTTGGCCAAAGCTGAGTGGACCCAACATCGTCTACTCTATCTGAGTCAACCACTCAAAAAACCACTCCATTTATCGGGAACCCCTTCAGTCAGCATCACTCTGGCCAGCAGCAAATCTGCAGCCAATTTGTCGGTATGGCTTGTTTCCCTTCCCTGGCAGGAGGGTAAGGATACCCGAATCACCGACAACATCATCACCCGAGGATGGGCCGACCCTCAGAATCGAGAATCCATTCGAGAAAGTCAGCCACTGGTACCTGGTGCGTTCATCACCCTTGAATTTGACCTGCAGCCTGATGACCAGATCATTCCTGAAGGCCAGCAACTAGCGTGGATGATATTTTCAAGTGATCAGGATTACACGCTCTGGCCTCAACCTGGAACCGAGCTCACCATCGACCTGGAATCAACCCGACTCAACCTACCAGTGGTTGGCGGACAGGAGTCCCTGATGGCAGCCTTGCCACAAGGTAGCTCTGGTTCGGCTGAGGAAACCCAGAAATCATCCAGTGAATAATCAAGAAGCTCGTCAGGGCATCCTCATCATCGGAAGTATTAACACCGATCTGGTAGCTCGAGTCGATCGGTTGCCTGATTCGGGTGAAACCCTTGTCGCTGAAACGCTGGAAACTTATGTGGGAGGTAAGGGCGCCAATCAGGCAGTTGCCGCCGCACGTCTGGGGGCTCAGGTATCGCTGGTAGGGCGATTGGGAAAAGATCCCAACGGCCAACACAACCTGAAACAACTCATTGAAGATGGCATAAGGTGCGACGCCATCGCCCTTGATCCCTCATGCCCAACGGGCACGGCTCTGATACTTGTGGAAAATTCCGGCGAAAATCGAATTATACTCATTCCCGGAGCCAATCATCGGTTTGAACCGGCAACCTTAGAGGGCTTACATCACCTTTTTGTCACCTCAAAGCTGCTTCTGCTGCAGCTTGAAATGACCGACCCGGTGTTGGAACGTGCCATGGAATTGGCCCGCCAATACCATATGCCTATCATGCTCGATCCTGCACCGGCCCGTCATCTGCCAGGTCGGCGCAGCCATCCGATCGATTACCTGACGCCCAATTTGGTGGAATTGGCTCAACTGACCCAACGGGCGATTCATGGCAACTCCCCTCTGGAGACGATCAGTCAGGCAGCCCTTGGACTCTGTCATCAGGGCCTGGCCAAGAAAGTGATCACCAAGATGGGACCCCGGGGAGCCCTCATGACCACTGCGCTGAAAAGCATTTACTTGCCTGCACCTGAGGTGCAAGCCGTGGACACGACTGCTGCAGGAGATTGTTTTAACGGCGTTCTGGCGGCTTGTCTGGTTGCAGGCATGGCTGATGAAGAAGCCATGGATCAAGCTGTGCAGGCAGCCAGTCTTTCGGTGACTCGCAAAGGAGCTCAAGCATCGATGCCATCCCTTGAAGAGCTCCAACCGGCCTCGAATCGCGTCGAGGCCGAATCTGGATCGAGTTAGCTTTGAGTGGAGGCCGAAGCAGGGTCACCCGCATCGACAGCGGATTGATTGGAGGCCGAAGACTCGTTTTCAGGGCGATAAAACACGGCCACATGCCCCACCATGGTCACCAGATGGCAAGCCGTTTTTTCAGCCAGCTCCTTGGCCATCGTTTTTTTCTGATCCTTGAATTCTACAAACCGAACCTTCACCAATTGCTGGTGCTCTAGAGCCTGATTGAGTTGCTGACAGAAGGCCGGGCTCATTCCCTGCCGGCCGAGTTTCAGAGAGGCCTCCAGACGCTGGGCCCTCGATTTGAGTGCGCGCTTTTCGGAGCCTGATAGAGGTTGCATTGCTTGCATGAAAGATCAAGTCGGTTGAAATGAAACAAAATCAGACCCGCTCGTAAACATCCACTCGAGCAGGAGGGAAGTTGGCCCAGATAACTCGGGTTTCCTGACGTTTGAATATGGCGAGCACTGGATTCTTTCTTGGACGGATGTCGTAAGTGAACTGAATAAAGCGTCCACCGGGTGAGAGGGTTGCATGCACCTCCCTGACGATCGCATCCACCACGCTGCTTGGCAGCGACTTGAGGGGAAGCCCAGAAACAATCGAGGCAACTGAGTCAGGCGAAAGGCCCAAATGCTGCTTGAGCAACTCCCTAAGCTCACCCGCGTCCCCCTCCAATACCCTTAGCCCCGGGAAAGTCTTGCGCAGGTGGGTGGACATGGCTGGTGATCTCTCAACGGAAACCAACTGATCCCCCTTGAGACCACTGTTAATTAATTGCCGCGTGATCGCCCCGGTTCCCGCCCCCAACTCAACCACCACCTCACCATGTTGAAGGGAAGGTACCTTGGAGGCCATGGCTTTACCCAGAATGGGGCCGCTGGGAGCAGCCGCCCCCATGAAGCGCCTGCTCTGAAAGATTTCCCTAAAGAAAAGACCTAAGCCAGAAAGCTCATTTCTGGAATGATTTGAGAGAATAGCCATGCCAAACTCGCCCTTTTTTCGGAGTCCCTGCCCATTTGAGTCTGGCAGATTCGACGGATCTCCAAAGAGAAGCGCGCAAGCTAACAACATGGATGGAGGATGTCAAAGGTTCTCATTGCCAAGACCCGAGGCCTTTGGCCATGCTCTGGACATTGGCTCATGATCCAGCTGCTGCGGCATCCAATCAGACTGATGACTCGAGCCTTTGCTTTTGCAAGGCTTCTGATCGCAGCACATCGTGATGCTCGTCGCCTTTTAAACGAGGGACCCTGTTCCCTGAGGCAACGCAACCTCTGGCTTTCAAAGTGGAGTCGTAAGAGCCTTGAATCCATGGGAATTAGGTTGAAGATCACGGGCATCCCTCCCTTGGAAGGCCTACTGGTTGCCAATCATCTGAGCTACTTGGACGTCATGGTCCTCTCCAGCGCCTTGCCGGTCACTTTCCTCAGCAAAGATGAGGTGCGTCATTGGCCGATCATGGGCAAATTTGTGGATTTTGCTGGCACACTCTACATCAAGCGGGAAAACAAACGGGCCTTGGTCGGTCTGCAGCAACACTTCAAGGATATCTGGGATCAAGGCGCCACACTTGCCATGTTCCCTGAAGGCACAACCACCAATGGCGACTGCATCCTTCCCTTTCATCCCTCATTGTTTCAACCAGCCTGTGAACAGGATAAACCGATCACCCCGGTTCATATTAGCTACAGGTGCGAAGGAGGCAATCTGAGTGAAGACGTTCATTTCTGGCGAGACATGAGCTTTGTGCCTCACCTGCTGAGGCTACTGAGTGTGCGCACAATCACAGCATCAGTCTCTTTCGGCAGGACCAGGCATCCCGACAATCTGGACCGCAAATTACTGGCCAGCTCCCTGCGCGAAGATGTCCTCGAGCTGAGCTCAAGCACGCCATCATGCCAGGACGGATGAGGCAGCAGCAGGACTGGCTAAAGACGCTTGGCAACCACAAAGCCATTGAGCATGGCATATTTCCAGGGACCGGCATTGAGGCAGGCATCTAACCACCCAGCCACCGGACGGTCCGTGCAGGCAACGGACTCAATATGACAACCCGCATCTCCAAGGAAGGCAGCGATTTCCATGGGGTTGGTGGCAATGATGGCATCATCATCCGGCGAAAACACCGGCCGGTTGATTGGCTCCATGCGGTCAAATGACCAATGTTCACGGGCTCCCTTGAGTATCCTACGCTTCTGAAGCAGGCGTCGCAGGTTGCCCCATTTGTTGGCGATGCCACGCATCCTCGGATGGTAGTCAGCCCATCCTAGGACCCTGAAAAAATTAGGGCTAGACACCACGACCCATCCCCCAGGTTGAACAACGCGCACAAGTTCAATCAGAAAGCCCTCGGGATCATCAACGTGTTCAAGGACATTGAAGGCACCCACCGAGGCAAAGGAACCCTCTTCAAAAGGCAAACACTTACCATCGTATACCTGGCAGGCAAGGCCTCGGGCCTGAGCCTTGCGGATGTTAGGAAAAGAGACATCGACACCCATTGCTTCCACCTCGTGGTGGAGAAGAGATTCCACGACCTGCCCAACCCCACAACCGACATC
>Ga0181569_10002922_pt1 | contig 13354 bp, 10 predicted proteins | sample 101ome_19_FD_132452 | JGI IMG/M metagenome (GOLD analysis project Ga0181569, IMG submission 132452) | Coastal salt marsh microbial communities from the Groves Creek Marsh, Skidaway Island, Georgia - 101405AT metaG (megahit assembly) | ecosystem: Environmental > Aquatic > Marine > Intertidal...
AGAAGGCTCACTTTTAGTCAGAGCACTCTGGTCAGTGGATCAGGCTGCCTTTTCAAAATAGCCCTCTGATATGCGGATCCGGGTACGGGTTTTACCCTGATTTTACGGACATATCAGAAAAGGCTGAGAATGGCCTGCGGGGTGTGTTAAGTCAAAATGAAGAAAATACTCGGAAGAGTTCAAGCGGGAAGCAGTCCAATTTGCCAGCCAGCCTGGTGTCACCCAGAACCAGATTGCCGAAGGCTCGGTATCAATGCCAACAGGATAGTGTTTTCACTTAACAGGCTCTGTTTCACGCTTCTTGGTCAGCGTCTTTGGCGTCAAAATATTAATTCTGGCATTTGGAATGGAGGTAGTCTTAGGTGCTGGCGGCTGCGGCAATACAATGTCATTGGGGTACTGCACATGCCGAGATACCCAAGCCTATTAACCAGAAAACTTCCCCCATCGGCTCCATTGTGCCCCCCAAGCCTTTATCCCTAAAACCTGGCCAGATAAAAAAATGGTCCCTGCTTAGAGAGTTTTCTGCAGAGTCCAGGTGCCACTGTTACAGCCCGCTCACGGTTCGATAAAATCCCTTCAGCGTCTCTGAACGCACTCCTGGAGCCTCTCGAGGCTCCATCCCGAATACCTAGCCGGGGTCTCAAAAGACACGAAGGAATGGTTGTCATAGCCTGATAATGTCACTGTAAATGCACGGATCAAATATGGGGTTTTCTTTAATTACCTAAAATAATCTACGGTTTGGACCTACAGATGTATTGATCCAATGCGCCAATCCTTCTGGCAATACTTCTTTTGCGGATAAAGCTATAAATCCATAGAAGGAATCAAGACCTATTAGCCTTAAGCTCGGCTTAGGGCAACTCATTGAAATTGCTCATTTTATTTGGCAGTATGGGTTTTGGAATAGTAGGTGTATTGAATTATCTCAATTTTTGTAGATTTAAAGATGAGAAATGGAGCAGCAATGGAAGGTTATAGAATTATAAAGTTGATGAAAAAAAAGCTCAGACTAACAAGTTTATTATCTTTATGCCTTATTACTGCTCTCCGGGTACAAGGAGCAGTAAATGGTGATTCTGCACCACAATGGACGCTACCGCAGCTTTTAGAGGAGACGATTTCGGTATCACTGAGTGATCATGCCGGAAAAATCATTTACCTGGATTTCTGGGCATCTTGGTGTCCGCCTTGCCTGGTTTCCATGCCAATTATGAATGAGATGCGTAATCGTCTACAGGCTGATGGCGTGGATTTTGAAGTCATTGCAATTAATGTGGACAGCGACCCCAGGGATGGGATTGAATTTCTTTTGGACAACCCCGTGGACTTTATTGTGCTATCAGATCCGAATGGAAATAGCCCCGCTGAATACAGCTTAAAAGGTATGCCAACGTCATACTTGATCAATCAGCAAGGCAATATCGTCATGGTTCATGAAGGGTTCAAACGCAGTGATGCTCATAAGATTGAAAATCAGATAATTTCGCTAGTAGATTCCCAATGAAAAAAAAACAACTTTTGATATCAGCTTTGGTTTGCATTGCTCCGCTGACAACAAGCTGTCAGCCGGTTCAGGCCTGGGAGCGCGGTACGTTGGCCAAGCCTGAAATGGCCATAGATTCCTATCCAATGGAAACGATACTCAACAATCATATATTTTTCAGCAAAGAAGCATCGAACGGCGGTCACAATGCGGTCGGTGGTGGTTGCGGCTGTAACTGAACAATGAAACTGTTTTCATGAAGTCCCGATCTTTAATGGCATTGACCGCGTCAGCCCTCGCATTACCGGGCATCTCTGTGCCTGCAAAAGCAGATACTCCGCCCACTGAAAGCAGTATCGGTTATCGTATTTCCAGCTACAAGGAAGACAAGCTGCCTGAGAAGTTTTTGTTAACTGGAAGTCCCGAACGATACGACATCACAATCCACCAGTTCCAGCTCGTGACCCCGGTTGGTGAAAATTATGGGCTAACACTCAATTCAAGTTATGAGAGTATGAGCGGAGCTTCGCCTTGGTATGCGATACGGTCTTTCGATGGTGAAAAATCAATAGTGATGAGCGGTGCAACCATACATGAGCAGCGTAGAGATTATAACCTGACCATGCGGCGCTACCATGACAATGGAAACTATGCCATCAGCCTCGGTACTTCGAAAGAAAATGATTATGATTCCTGGAGTGGTGGCTTTGATATGTCGAGGAATTTTAATGACAATCAGGCCACGCTATCTGGCGGTATTAGTATGTCGAATGACGACATTAATCCAACGGATGCCGCGTTGTTCAATCGTGTAATGGATGAAAGCAAACGCACTGCGTCAGGTTTTTTTTCTGTAAGCCAGATTATTAACCAAAATTCCTTTTTTCAGTCTTCACTTAACGTGACCCGGCATAATGGATTTCTTACAGATCCTTATAAGCTGGGTGATCGGCGTCCAGAATCCAAGACACAGATTGCGTGGTCAAATGCTTACAGACGTTTTTTTACCTCACTTGATGCAGCAATGCATCTGGATTTGCGTCTTTATGATGATAGTTTTGGCATCAATTCTGTCACACTGCATGCATCTTGGTACCAAAATTATGGCGATAACTGGCAAATCACCCCCAGTATTCGTTATTACAGTCAGTCAGCAGCAGATTTTTTTACTCCAGCAAATGATTTCTCCTCACCCGCACTTTTAAATTCCAGTGATTATCGATTAGCTGCCTATGGCGCAGTTAGCGGTGGATTACAGTTGCTGACTAGGCTGGATAATCTTACCTTGACCTTTGTCCTTGAGCGGTATGTTACTGATGATGGCTACTCGATCTATGGAGGATACAGCAGTCCAGCTCTGGTGAACTTTACTAGGATGTCACTGGGTGTCAGCTACACCTTCTGATCCCGTAAAGAAGTTCCATTATCGATTCAGGGCAATGGGCAGCCCCTGTGAAATTATCTTAGAACAGGAATGTAAGGATACATCCAGAGCTGTTGTATCTTTGCTTGAAAAGGAAGTTCGACGACTCGAAAACCAATACTCCCGCTTTTTACCTAATAGCATCACGACTCGGATCAACGAGTCGGCAGGTCACGGTATTTCCATAGCCATTGATCGAGAAACTGAAAAGCTCTTGGATTATGCCGACACGTGTTATGAGCAAAGCGATGGCCTATTCGATATTACCAGTGGTTCGCTGAGAAAAATCTGGAATTATCATGATCTCGAGCAAAAGCAGGTCTTACCAGATGATTCAGTCATCAGGAAAGAGCTTGAAAAGGTAGGCTGGAAAAAAGTTGAAAGACAACCGGGTAGAATATGCTTGCCACTGATTGGAATGGAGATAGATTTTGGTGGAATCGTAAAGGAATATGCAGTCGATTGCGTTGCAGCGATAGCAGAAGCTAGAGGTATTGGTCCGGGTATAGTGGAGCTGGGCGGTGATATCCGCATGTTTGGTAATACCACGGGTGAGTCTTGGCGAGTAGGAATTCGAGATCCGCATGGAGCAGTTTTGAGCAGTACGATCGCATTCATCAAAGTGCAGCAAGGGGGGATTGCCACAAGTGGTGACTATGAACGTTACTCTCTCATCAAAGGGAAAAAATATAGTCACATTTTAAACCCTTTAACAGGCTGGCCTGTAGAAGGCTTAAGTTCAGTGACAGTCCTTGCTGATCAGTGCATCGTTGCTGGCAGCGCAGCATCTATAGCGGTACTAAAAGGGGAAAAAGGAATTGATTGGATCAAAGCTCTGGGCCTGCCCTTTCTGTGTATTGACCAAAGGGGACGGACGTCAGGAACGATTGAACAATTTAAACAAGGATGTTTTTGACATATAGCTATTGGGCGACTGTTTTTTTGAAATAAAAAAGATGGCATACAAAGCAGTCTAAAAGTAGATTTGCCCAATAAGAATGGGTAGCATACTCTACATGTTGGAAGCGAGTGCAATAGGATCTCTGTGTAACCATACATTACATTCCCAGTAAAATATTTATCCATAGCATTTATTCTTTGGGATAATGTAATGCTCGAACTAAAAAGATAAAAATAAATGCGCCGAATAATCATAAATTTTATTATTCTCCTCTCAGCCATCCCACTGCATTCATTTGCTGAAGAGACTACGTTTTCTTCTATAAAAGCCATAAGGAGCAACGGGAAAGCTAGTTCAACAACTTTCCAGCTTTCTGTTAGTGGCTTAGACTCAGACACAAAAATAACTACTGCTAATAACGCCGTAATAACTCTCAATGTCAATCCCGCAGCTGACGATATTGGCAAAACCGCAGATATATTCAATGCAGTTTTAGTCAATAAGAAATGGTGGGTGTTAGATGAAACTGGCACCTATATTCCTTGGAATGGTGCTAGCCTAAAAAAACTTGTGCCATTTCAAGAAGGGGTCACTCTTGAGAAATCCTTATCGATAGATTTTTTATCAGGCAAGTTCAATATTGCTGGCGAGTTGCGATATTTTTTTGCTTATGTAGCTGAGGGTTCAAATTATTTCGTATTAACTCCAAAGGCTTTTAAATTAAATGTCGTAGAAGGAGGTAGTGATACAGGTAGTTAGGCGCTGGCAATATATAAAAAAGATGTCGAGCAACAAATTGTTCAGTCCCGATGCGTTATTTGTCATGTCGATGGGGGGCTGGCAAGAAATTCTTCGCTAATATTTTCCCATAAAAATGAGTTAGCACCTGAATCAAACTTCAATATTTTAAAGGACTTTATTTCACTCAGGGACGATGGCGTTAATCATATTCTTGATACTTCATCTGGCGGAAATAACCATCCAGGCGGCGTGCAGCTATCAAAAAACTCAGAACTTTACAAAGTCTTTGAAAATGTACTGAGATCTATAGTTAATGGAAAAGCCGGCAATGTTATAAATTTTGGACAGCCCACATTGTCAAAAAGTGACTCACTTACTTTATTTTCAGGCGCACAACATGAATCAAAAGTAAGAACGCTAAGAAGAGCAGCTTTAATTCTGGCGGCTCGTTTACCAAGCGAGAATGAAATAAGTAAAGTGTTGGACGGAACAGAATCTGACCTCGATGAAGTGTTGCTAGGGTTTATGGAAGAGAAGGGGTTCCATGAATTTCTAATTGAAGGTGTCGAAGACCGATTACTGATTCGTGGAGGGATGTGTGGTGTAAATTCTGCGCATCCAAACTTTGTCAAGCTGAGGGAGCTTGTCTGGGAGCATGAAAGTACCACTGGAGAACCCTCTGATAGAATTGGTAATCTCGCCTATTGGTCGTGCCAAAGAACTGCAGGTGAGTTAGTAGCTTATGTTGTAGAAAATAATTTGCCTTATTCTGAAATTATCACTGCAGATTACATGATGATGAATCAGCCGCTGAACGATTATTTAGGCGGAACTGCAGAATTCACTGAATCAGAATACTGGACATTTAAACCATCAAGAATTATGGAATACTACACTGGAAATAATATCCAAGTGAGTGACGAAGCGATATTTACATTCCATAACAAACTGGACGGTTACTCAAATCCTCTGAGACCTTATCCGCATGCTGGCCTTTTGACAGACTTGGGCTTTTTGGCAAGGTACCCTACCACAGCCACTAATAGAAATAGGGCTAGGGCAAGATGGACTTTCTATCATTTTTTAAATATTGATATCGAAAAAAGCTCTCAAAGACCAACCGATCCCCAAGCGTTAGCAGATACAAATAACCCAACTATGAACAATGGTAATTGTACAGTTTGTCATTCAACTCTTGATCCGGTTGCCGGTGCATTCCAAAACTGGGATGAAAATGATCTCTATAGACCTGGAAATGGTAAAGATTCTTTAGATGGTTTTTATAAATACCCACCAGATGGCTCTATTTCGATGTATGAAGAGGGTGATGTATGGTACCGAGACATGCGCGAACCCGGTCTTTTTGAATATAAGATAAACGATGATGACTATACCTTGCAGGAGCTCGCTAACCTTATTATAGCTGAGGATGCGTTTTACGAATCTACAGTAAAGTTCTGGTGGCCGTCGGTATTTGGTCATGAGATGTTGGATAAACCTGTGGTTGAAAGTGATACAGACTATCCGAGCCGTATTTTGGCCTACAATCAGCAGCAACTTTCTCTCAATGAATTTTCAGAGATTCTTAAAAATACAAAAAATCTAAAATCAATGCTATTGAGCATGATTAAAAGCCCATGGTCTACTGTTGTTTCTTTAGGTGATGATGTTAGTTTGGATGGGATGGCTGAGGCATCTATAACAGAATTTCAATTATTGAACCCTATTCAACTCGTCAACAAGACAGAATTTTTGACAGGATTAATCTGGGGAAGGCATCTTACACAGAAAAATAACAATCCTTATGGAAGGAGTGGCAAATTAGTAAGAGATTATAATCTTGTTTATGGCGGCCATGACTCAAACAACGTGACAAAAAGATCCGATAATTTAACAGCCTTAACTTTAGATGTCGTCTTGCAGCAGGCTGCTGAATTGGCGTGTCCTGCTACAGCAATAGACTTTTACAGAAATCCTGAAGATCGCCTTATCTTCAAGAACGTTGATGAAAATTTAACACCTAATGAGATGCAGCCTTTTTCGCTAAGCACATCTGAATCAAGAAATCTAAGAACCTATTTAGTAGAACTGGTTGAGCGTTTTCACGGAAATTACTATGACATAGACGATGACGAAATTATTAGGATACATAACATTTTTGTTGAAGTTTTTATATCCACAAAAGAGGAAAATCTCGATAATTTGAGTATTGATCAATTTTGCTGGCCCAGCGGTGCTGACGCAGAATTTCCACAATTGTTAGGGTTGAATCCTTATGATTATTCAATTGAGGATAACGGTTGGCTGAGGCATGATTGGGAAAAATTTAATGATCAAGGAATAGATCTCTATAAAGATCAAAAGTTCACGAAACGTGCTTGGCAATTTGTTCTTATATATTTGATGGCGCATTATAACTATATCCATGAATAAAATATCACGTCGCAAATTGATCCGCAGTTTGGCTATATTACCTTATCCGCTAACGGCGGGATTTTGGTCGCAGAATAGTTTTGCTGCAGTTAACTCGGACATCTATTTTCTTACAATTCAGACAATTGGAGCATGGGACGTTACTGTATTTTGTGATCCTAAAGAAAATACTGCGGGTGAAAAGGAGATTACAAATTGGTCAAAAAAAGACGAAACTCGACAAATAGGTAATCTCACCTACGCACCTTTTGCAAAAAACAAAGAATTTTTTGAGAAGTACTACAACGACATGCTTGTCGTGAATGGTGTAGATGCACAGACCAATTCTCATACTGTTGGTGTAACTAACAACTGGAGCGGTAGAACAGCTGCCGGCTATCCTTCATTGCCAGCATTATTTTCGTCAGTTTATGGGCTTAACGATCCACTGCCATATATAAGTTTCGGTGGCGCATATAGCTACACTGCTAATCAAGTTTCACCTGCCATTATTGGAAACCCAGGATCTATAAAAGAACTATTATTACCAAACACTGATGGTTGGGGCGGTAGTAATAAAGTTGATAACGCCCTTTGGAAGCTGATACAGGCAGAAAATATAGCATCTATTCAATCAGCTTCGGCAAAAAGTATGAATTTTGAAAGTCAAAAAAGACGTTTGGAATACATTGAAGCTTTTGGTAATTCAGAAAAACTTGCCGCATTGGGCAATAAGTTACCTGATAGCAATGAACTGCGTAGCTTACCTGAATTACAACAACAAATAATTGCAGCCTTGTCGGCTTTTTCTGCAAACACTACTATCACAGCTGATATATCACATGGGGGTTATGATACTCATGAAAATAATGACAACCAACAAGGCCAACTACTGTCAGAGCTAGTTACTGCATTAGACTTTATGTGGGAGCAGGCTGAGATACTAGGAATAGCAGATAAATTATTTGTCATGATTGGATCTGACTTTGGAAGGACGCCTTACTATAATGCTAACAGAGGTAAAGACCACTGGAATGTAGGCAGTTATATATTTATGAAAAAAAATGCATCTTTTACTAATCAGGTAATTGGTGAAACAGATGCATTACATAATGCAATGGGTCTAAGTTACAAAAATTTACAGCCAGACGGTTCAAGCGAAACTATTAAACCTATACATGTACACTCCGCAGTAAGAGATTATCTTGGGATCACAGGAACAAAAATTGATATGATGTTTCCGCTAGGCCCTCATAACAAATACAACCTATTTGGTTAGCGGGTGTGACGGACTATCAAAACTTCGTTGAATCGGGTCGAAATCTACAACCTTTTTGGTAGTTTTCTATCATTATTGCACTCTAAGATAATTCCATAGAGAAGTGTTATTGAACAAAAATCATGCACATCCTGCGATAAGGTGAGACCCGTACCATTCCTGTCCCAGCCCCAACCTGTTTGAGCCCACTCGATTCTAAAGCCTGTGGCTATTTGACCCTGAATCGCCACCCGTTCACCAGACAGATTCCAGCTTCATTTTGTAGTGCCTTGCATACTCTACCGGAGACTTCTGGTTATTAAAACTGTGCCGTCTCCAGGCGTTATAAAACATTTCGACATAATCGAACACATCCGTCCTGGCTTCTTCCCTTGTCGAGTATGTTTTCCGCTCTACCCTCTCCCGCTTTAACACCTGGTAGAAGCACTCAGCCACCGCATTGTTATGGCAGTTGCCTTTTCTGCTCATACTGCCTTCCAGGTTGTTGTCTTTCAGGAAGGACTGCCAGTCATGGCTGGTGTACTGGCTGCCCTGATCAGAATGCACCATCCCCCTGGATTTTAGGCTCCTGCACCAGAAAGCCATCAGCAGTGCATTGAGCACCAGTGTCATGGTCATCCTGGGCGGTATCGACCAGCTACAGACCTTCCGGCAAAGCAGATAAACTACCACAGCCAAGTACAACCAGCTTTCATGTGTGCGGATATGTGTATATCCGTTACCTACGCATCTTTCGGAGCCATGCTGGCGACCCATCGCTGTAGCCGGTTGGGAACAACGAAATTGGCAGCATCTCCTCTATCTCGAGGCTTCATATAGTCTACCTGGGCTGTTAGCCCCGCCAGGCGCATCAGTTGATGGACTCTACTAGGACTACATCCTTCACTATATTCTCTTAGATTCTCATGGATATTATGATAGACATAAACACCACTAGATTTTAGCCAGATCTGCTTGATCAACCCTGTGATCCGCTCATCTATCTACTGTAGTTTAGACTTGGATAGAGGTCGCCATGCGTAATACCCAATGGGAAGGACGTAAAACAAGTCACAGAGCCAGCGGAAAGGCCATACCCGATATAGTTACGAATGAATGAGTACCTCACTCAGGGGGATTAGCGAAGTACGCCGCGGCTTTTTTGAATGTCTCGCTCTTCGGTGACGCGCTTCAGTTCTTTCTGAAGTCGTTTGATCTCAGCCTGGTCATTACACTTGTCTTGATGTTCGTCAGCACTAGGACCGCATCGCTTCAACCAGGCATACAAATGGTAGTGGCTAACAATCTGTTGGCTTTTTTTGCGACACCAATACTCCCACCAGGTCTATATGGCTTCCTGAGTTATCTAAAAGCCAGAATACCGTATTTGAGATCTCAAACGGGCCTTATCAGCCGACGATGGAAGGGGTGCTTATAAAAATGTCTCATAAGATGTACTGATACAAAAAGTACAGTGCTATAGCCGGTGCTTAATGCGTGGTTTACAATAATTAAAATAATTATCAAATAATAAAAAGATCTATGAATGCCAAAAAAATAATTGCCTTTTGTGTTGCTATTGTATTTTTGTTTTTATTTGTCATTTCTATTGATCCAAGCATTGACTGGACCGATGACAAACTCAAGTTAATAGCAAATGTTCTGCCAGTTGTATCTGCCCTTGGGCTTATTGTTGGTTTTACAAGGCGGTTCTTGTTATCTACGCTTCTCACAATCGCCTTCTGCTTATTGCTTTTTAATATCCATACATTGAAGTTAGAGCATCTTGACCAACCATTGAAGTTTGCTGACTCTTTCTTAATTTGGCAAACCCTCAACAATTGGAACTTACTTTCACTATATGCACCGAAGTGGCTTGCACCAATATCAATAGTTTCTATTGTTTTGGTTTCTTGGTTTTTTTATATAGAAAAGCCAATGTGTTTCCGCTTAAGTATACCTATTGGTTTTATTGCTTTAACAAGCCTGTTAGCTTTAGGTTTTGAAAGTTATAGTCCAGCAACTCTTTATGGTCCTTATGCTCATGGTGCAAAGCCTTGGGAGTCTAATGATATTGCTAAAAAACAAGGGTTAATCGCTTCATTAGCCTCTGGAGCCCGCTCTGCCCGGTTCGCATTACCAGAATATGATCAGTCACTAATCGATGATTTTTTGCTCAATCAATCCAATGTTCCTACTGACAATAAAGCGCAAATGCGGCCGGATATTATTTTTTGGCTGGCTGAAAGCTTTTTTGATCCAGGAATTATAGAAGAAGTAGAAACTTGCGACTATCTACCAACATTTTGTAACCTTAGAAATAATTCTCTACAAAGCAGTCTGCAAGTGCCTACCTTTGGTGGCAATACGACTCGCACAGAGTTTGAAGTTTTGACTGGTGTACCATTTATGTCTTTAGGTACTGAGAATTATCCATATCTCTCGGTAGTTCATGACAAGATAAGTTCAATTCCGTGGTCTCTAAAAAGTCTAGGTTACCAAAATACAGTCATACACCCCAATAGAGATGGTATGTGGCAGCGTGATCGAGCTATGCCTTTATTGGGATTTGATGACTTTATAAGCCGAAAACATTTCATAAGACCGGAAACGGATGGCGTGTGGCCCTCTGATGCAGAGTTGTCGCGCCGTGTAATTCAAGAGCTTCAGTCTGATGAAGTGCCACAGTTTATCCTCGCAATCTCAATGGAAGGTCATGGTCCCTTCCCAAAACGAAATGTACTCGATACGCAAAGACGTGATTCAATAGAGCCGCCTTTCGCGATGAGCGATAAATCAGTAACTGAATGGCGCGAATATATTTACCATGCAGAAAATGCTAGCAAGGCTATTTCAGAGCTGAAGCACTTTGTCGAACAACGTAAAAGACCGACTCTAGTGGTATTCTTTGGCGATCATCTACCCAGCCTTCCTAATGTGTTTAGGGAAGTAAAATTTTCCAACGGACAGAGTGCACCTCAGCAAAAAACACCTGCATTTGCTTTCTCTAACTATCCTATGAAGGTTGAGTGGGTTCCTAAAGCTAGTCACGAACTAGGAGTTTGGGCGCTTGAACTAGCTGGGCTTGTAATGCGGACGAATTTCAAAGATTTGGATAGAGCTCTTCAGACTCGTCAACAGAAAGGGGAATCCAAAGAACTCTCTGATGTACTTCGTGCATTACAGATTAAAGGTCTATACAGGTCTGTAGACGATTAAAATCGTTTCGAGTAAAAGCTTATTTGCTCAACATTGGAGAGCGAATTAGTTAACTTTATTTTTATAGTGCCTCTCCAAAAGCATCAGAGTGAGAGACCTTTCCCCGGTAACTCGTACCACGACTAGCGTGAGACTTCCTTTTAAACTATCGATGATAAGAGCTCGATATAGAGCGCAAGCGTTTTACAAAAAAATAGGTCATCAAGGTGACCTGCCCCCTACATTGCTAACAGTAGTCATCTGGTTCAGTCCACCATGGTTGCGTAATATCTCTGTCATCTCTACCGGCGTTTTATAGCCTAGCATGGAGTGTGGCCGACATTCGTTATAGTCCTTTCGCCACTGGTTGATAATCACCCCGGCATGCTCCAGGGTGTGGAACCAGAGTTCATTCAGGCATTCTTCCCTGAACTTGCCATTGAAGCTTTCGATGAAAGCATTCTGGGTGGGCTTGTTGGGTTGTATCAACTTCAGCTGCACACCATGTTGATAGGCCATGGATTCAGTGCTCTGCCAGTAAACTCTGGTCCCTGGTCGGTTCTGACCGCCTTGGGGTAGCCTCGGAATCGGGCAACCTGATCCAGTATCCGGGCGAAATAATGGCCCGGGATGCCGAAGTCGGCAACCAGGTCCACAGCCTTTTTTGCACAGCCATCAACGACGGTCCATACCTTGATCCGCCGGCCAGTCACTAAAGCATCCATAACAAAGTCCATCGACCAGACCTCGTTACGTTTGGCAGGCAGCGCTAAAGGCTCTCTCGGCACCATCACGCCCTTGCGCCGTTTGCGTCGCTTTACCGCCAGTTCTGCGGCCCGGTACAGCCGATAAACCCGCTTGTGATTGACCTCAACCCCTTCACGCCGCAATAAGGCATGAATGCGCCGATAGCCGAATCGTCGTCGCTCCTGGGCTAGTTCTACAATCCGGGCTGATAACCCATCATCCTGGTCTGGTAACCGGGACTGGTAGCGTAAGGTGCTTCGGTAAACCCCCACCAGGGCGCAGGCTTGGCGTTCTGAAATAGCTGTCAGTGATTGCATCACCTAGACAGCCTCTCGCTTGGCCTGTGAGGTCAATACTTTTTTCTTAGGGCTACTTCCAGGGCTTCTTTACCCAGCATGGTATCCGCCAGCAGTCTCTTCAGGAGCGCATTCTCTTCTTCCAGGGCCTTCAGCCGCTTGGCTTCCGATACGTCCAAACCGCCGTACTTGCTGCGCCAGGTGTTCAATGACCCATCGCTGAAGCCGTAGATACGACATAGCTCCTTCACGGGAACACCCGACTCGGCTTTCCTCAAAAATTCCAATGATCTGCTCTTCGGTATAGCGCTTCATCATGTCCACTTTCCTCTTCTAAAGTAGACTTTATTAAGATCCGGCTGGTAGTCAAAATTGGGGGCACGTCAGTACAGCCATCTTCTTAAGTCTTAATCCAAGCCAATAGTCTTCAAGCTTAAATAGCAGGTTTTTGGAAGCTAACTCTGCTCTGTACCTAGATTTGGTGCGCAAGCAAACAACAACACGTGCCGTTGAGTAATGCTCTCGTAAGTCGTTAGGAACGACACGCGAAAAGTAATAAAAGGAGTCTTTGAGATAAGAAAAAGGAGGATGTTCTTTGCCTACCACGATGTCTACTTTAGCCCCAGTCTGTTGAAAAACACCGAGATTACAGAGACTAATGGTTGGGGATGGTGCCCAGGAGAGGACTTGAACCTCCACGACCTTTCGATCACTAGCACCTGAAGCTAGCGCGTCTACCAATTCCGCCACCCGGGCATTACTTTTAATGAGGCCTTTAATAAATAATCTAATACTAATACACAAACCAAAAATTTTTGTTTTCTGTCCAGAAATAACGAAATTATTACCTTTTAAGTCTTTTATTAGTTTTTTTTTAACCGTTTTTTTG
>Ga0181569_10002923_pt1 | contig 13351 bp, 6 predicted proteins | sample 101ome_19_FD_132452 | JGI IMG/M metagenome (GOLD analysis project Ga0181569, IMG submission 132452) | Coastal salt marsh microbial communities from the Groves Creek Marsh, Skidaway Island, Georgia - 101405AT metaG (megahit assembly) | ecosystem: Environmental > Aquatic > Marine > Intertidal zone...
ACGGCGCGCGAACGCGACGGGCGTACCTCACGCTGTCCAGCTTGGTGATCGGACTCGTGTCTGTGTGCGTGGTGTCGACGACGACGTGGTCGTTGGCGCGGCGCCACCGCGTTCACGCACGACGTCGTGGAGGTGCTTGGCCCAGCTTGCCTCACCACTGCGACGGCGTCGACTACGAGTTGGACTTGCAGCTCGCCGACGCCATGCGGTCAAAACTGGCGGAGTCTACATTTGTCAGCGGCTTTTGGCGTTCTCGGCATTCGCATCATCCTTCCTTGGACTATGCCCTCAGACTTCGTCAAGCCGCGTGCAGGTTCGGTTGGAGGAAATTGAACGTCATCTACGTTGAAGACTCTGCCGAGATGTGCGAGTCGCTCATTCAGTGGTACACAGCGGGGCGAAACGCATCGAACAATGCACAGTCACTCGGTCGTGGACGAGTGCACTGCGAAATCAAACCCATGTCGGCGTTTCCCATAGTCATGACGAAGTGTTCCGCCACGCACTCCAGGATTTGGTTGAACAAAGTTCCGATACTCAGTGAAATCGTGTCAAAAGTTGAGAGCGGGGCGATCACAAGCGAAATGAAAGCTTTGCATTACTTTTGGCTTGATGGAGACGTGGATTACATGGCTGAACTGATTGAAGCTCCCTTGAAGAAGAGATACTTCGGAGAGCAGGGCGAGGAAGCTGAAGACAAATTGTGGACGAAATGTTACAACGGGACAGAGTTGATGCCCTTGCCCGTTCCAGTGTACCCACAGTGTCCTTGGCTCCGCCTTGAGGTGATGGCGGACGTGTTCGGCGGACCTGCGCGCGCTGTCATGGAATACGCGGAAGCGTACTCGACGTACGTCAACGCACATTTTCCTACCAAGCGAAACAGATCCAGACCGCCAGAGCGTCAACGCTGCGGCTGCCCGCGCGAGGAACACGTGATGACAACCATGTCTCGTGATCCAAACTACCAGCACTTGTATAGCAAGAACTCGTGCGCTCGTAATTGGCGAGCTTGAGATTTTGACTGGTTGGTCCCCAGGAGCTGCGACACCATATACATGTAGTGATAGTTAGTTTGTACTAGGACTTAGTCGCGTGACGTCTCCCGTTTTCGTTTAGACACCTGCCAACCTCTTCCAGCGTTCGTGCGTCGTGCAAAGCGGACATGAATTTCTCCTTCGTAGACGCGAAGATTTTTGGAAAATCCATGTATGTGGCACCTGAAAACGCAAGCCACTCCCGGTCGAGCGCCTCAAATAAGAACGCGTAAAGAATCTCAAACGTGTGCTCTTCTTTCTCTAAAAGCTGTGCGAAAAACATCCCCGCGGCGGTAGTCGGCGCTTCTTTCTGTATCTCGCACAACTCTACCAAACTGAACGTCAAATTGACACCAGCCACGGCAAACGGATACTCAAATTCACTTCTACGTCCGTGCGCTTTGTCTTTGATGGCTCTGAATGTGTCTGGCCTATTCTCACCGAACCAAACCAAATTCTCGAGAGCCATGAATCCCGCTCCGCGAAAATCAGTCTCCGGCGAGTTCCCTTGCCAACCCATTTCCTTCCACCGCTCGCTTTTCCCGTCGCTAGGGAACTCTTCGTCGCGACCAAACGCGAGCGACCAAAGAGCGCGCAGAGCGTCCGTGTGTTCTATCTTCGAGCCATCGTATTTCACGAGTGCTCGCATCGCGAGCGCATGTAACCGCTTCTTCTGCTCGTCACTCAATTCGTAAATCGGCCGACTGCGCGCCGATATCCCCAGAGTAACAGCAATCTGCGCGACCACGGCCGAGATCAGCTCTCGAAGTTCGCGTAAGAAACCTTTCTCATTGCCTCCCCCTCCGCACGAACGAGGTGCGCGTCGCCTCGCACCCGAATTCGACGTAGAACCGGGCATGCGCGCGACGGCTACTGTGGTCCACGACACGCTGGGCGTGACTACGAAATAGCGGCGTGTGGTAGTTTTCAATAAACCGTGGTGACGACGTGATAAACTCTTTTACACGATCCAAGGACGGACATCTGTACTACCGTTTAAGCGGCGTCGATAGCGGCGAGAATTTGATCGACGTGCGCCGTGGTTTTCACAGACGCCATGGACGAGTCGCGCTCGAGCCAATGCGCGGCGACGGTACCGTCCTTCTTGATGAGAAACGTTTGACGATCGGAAAATCGACCGAAGATTGGAATCTTGAGATCCGCGCCGTACGCTTCGGACACTGTTCCGTCGTTATCGCTGAGAAGCGTGAACGATTTAAGCCCCTTGTCTGAACAAAATTCATTGTGTTTCTCCAAGCTGTCCATGGAGACGCCAATCACGCGAGCTTTCTTTGCCGTAAACTGCGGAATGGCGGCCTCGAACCGTTGCGCTTCGATGGAACATCCAGGAGAACCGTCTTGGTTGTAGAAATATAGCACGACGAATTCATTCGATTTGAGAGCTTCGCTGAGCGTCACGGAGCCATCCGTTCCCGTCAGCGTGAAGTCGGGTGCGGCGCCCCCAGCCTCCACAGGGCCGGCGTACGCGGGCGCGACGTTCGTGAGGACAGACGCGGAAAGGCTCGCGAAAAGCATCGATCTTCGAGTCATCTGCGCGCGCGTATCGCCGTCGATCGCGTCTACAGACGCCGTGTGCTTCGCGTTCGCGTGGGCCACGTGGCACCGCGCCACTCGTAATCGGTGCGCGCGAAGCGGTCTGCGATGCGCGTTGGACACCTCGCAGAAGGTTGAAACGGTGGATGCTAGCATCTATCTCGTATTCTTCTTTTCTTTTCTTCTCGCGGTGTGCGCGCGGTGCTACGTGCGCGAGGAAGTGAAGAAGTTTGTGAACTTGCTCGGTCCCCGAAGTCGAGGACGCGGTGCAAACGTCAAAACGACGCGCGCACAGGCCGCGCGTAGCCTTCGTCGAGAGCTGGTGTGGAACGAATCGGTGTTTTTCGCGATGTCGCGCGAGTTCATGTTCGAAAACGAACACGCGATATGCTGGAAGACGACGGTTCCTCCCAACCTGCCTCTGAAGATGCACCGTCACGATAGAGCGCGAACGATCGTCGCTTTGCAGGGCGGGGTGCTGAAGCGCGTCGATGAGGACGGTTCACGCATGGATCTCGTGTTTAAAACGGGCCAGGCGTACTGGTACGAGGCAGATCCACCGGATAATCTGCACGCAGACGTCAACGAGGGCCACGAGGATGTGATCGTCATAGTGACCGAGTTCAAGACGGAGGAGGATAGAAATGGTACGAGAAACGCGCGCGACGAGTGTGGGTGTGGGGTCGGGCCCGATGGAAAGTGTGATTGCAAATCTAAGATCGGTCTACCGTTCAAGATGCCGGCGGGATGGGAGCCTCCAACGAGTAAACGAGCGGCGGCGGAGTGAGACGTTGAAGCGCGCCTCTGTATATCATTCATCGTTTACGTGCACGTAGATAAATTAGTTGTTACATATAGAGATTTGTTTTTGAATCGCTTCCCACGCCGAGCGGCGCGCCGACACTTCTTTCTCAGCGATGTACATGGCGGCGTCGACTCCGCACAAAGACCCTCGTGCGCTCGAAGGTTGCGCGAAGAAGTTGTCAACTTCGTCCACCTCGCTCGGCGAGCAGAGATCGGCGAAGACGCTAAGAACGAACTTAGATGGTTGGTCAGCCACCAAGGTGTCACCGAGAAGCGTCGTTACGAAGGAAACGATTTCTTCTTCCACGCCGCGCTCGTCAACTGTAAAGTACAGCTCCTCTGCGCCCGCTTGGATTCTTTTTCCAGGGACGTTCAAGCGACGGTGCGCCGCGTCAAGAAAGTCCGTGGCAGAGAGTTCGAAACCTTCGGATTCATTCGCATCGCCGTCGTCGATGAATCCGTAATTCATGAAAAGGTCCGTCTGGGACAGACTGACGCCGTACGAGTCGAAGACTTGCTCGCCCGTTCGATATGACCGATGCGAAGAAAGAACAGCGCTTTCTGTCTCCACATCGTACCGTAACAGAGCTTCTTCGGTCGCAGTTGACGAGTGGTTCAGCGCGTCTGCATACGGTACGAGGGCGAGCGCACCGTCGCCATCGTCATCGCGCAACATCCCTTTGTCCCAACAGTCGTCATCGACGTCGTCGAATACGTACTCGTCGTCGTATCCAAAATCTTGCGTCTCCAGATGTGTGAGAAAAAACGCTCTAGATGAAACGATCGCCCCCGCGCAGCGGAATTCAGCATCACCTGGCCACTCGTCAACCGGCGCCTTCAATCCAAGCGTCGATGCGACTTTCAACGCACGCAATCGTCGCGCCACCGCGTCGCACCGTCGCGCGCGGCGCTCGATTTCCCTTCTCACGCGGGACGATTCCGGAAGTCGTCGCACATCTGCGTCGTTCCAGAGCAACGGATGCGACTCGACGACGTCTCTCGTCAGCGTTCGCACGTACGGCGCCCATCTCGATCGTTCGCCCAGCGCTCCCTCGTATAGCAACGCCACGGCGAGCGTCTCCCACGCGCTCAACTCGTCCCTCAACCGTCCCCCGAGCGCCTCTCCCAGTGATTCTCGCGCCGTCAACACGCACGCGCGCGGAATCCTGAGCACGACGTCTCCTCGCGAGATTCCCTCCGACGATGCGCACACCGCTCGCGTGCCGTACCCATCGTCCGCGCGCGTCTCCAAGCGCACGACGCTCGTAAAGTCGGCGCGTGTCTCCAACCACTCCACGAGCTCGCTCGACGACGACGACGACGACGACGACGACGACGACGACGAGGCGGACGAGAAGGCGCGAGAACGCTCGAAACGTCGATCGAGCGATTTAGTGCGCGTCTTCCCGGAAACGTTCGTCGCGCGCGTCGAGGACGTCGACGTCGACGACGCGCGGGAAGACGCGCCCATGACTGATGCGATTCGACTCGACCGCGTCAGAGCGCGACGAGGCGCGCGCGACGGGGACGGCGACGCGCGCGGCGAGGACGATGTCGCGGACGCTGTACGACGCGTATCAACACGCGTCGTCCGAGAGCGATCTCAGCGCGTCGTCGATGGCGTCGACGACGCCGAAGACGGCGACGTCGTCGCGTTGGACGTTGGCAACGTCTGTCGTCGGGAGCGAGCGCGCGTCGCGCGAGAGAGACGAGGACGGCGCGGATCGAGGACGCGGATCGTTCGGTGTGTCCACGTCTGGCGACGCGGATGCGCTCGCGATACACGCCTCGGACGGACGCGTGCGCGTGTATCGGTCGAAAGATGACTGGCACCGCGCGAGCGGGGGCACGCCCGGGCTCGGGTGGACGTCCGTCGGGTCGGAGGACGCGCGCACGCGGTGGAGCGACGACGGTCGAGCGTTCGCGTTCGAGAGAGTGGATGGTAAAGCGTTCGTCGCGAATCGAGTGGGTGAAATTATGTGGACGAACGAGGACGAGGTGACGTCGTCGCTCGCGGGATTCGGATTGGCGCTCCGTCGCGAGACGACTTCGGCGTACGATCTTTTAAGCGTGAATTTGAAAGGAACGCCGACGGTGACGCGCACGCGCGTTTCACTGGAACTGAGGAGCTCCGTGTGTTCTCCCTCTGATTCTCGCGACGATAAGAAACGGCGGGACACGATGAGTTTGAGTAAAGCGTTGAGTTGCGCCGACGGCGCAGAGTGGATAGAGGACAGACGCACATTGGTTGTCGTTGGACAGCGACACGCTTCGATGGGATGTGCGATAACGACTTGGATGTATGACATAAATGACAACGCTGGTGATTCTTTCAACATGCGAAATACGAGGACGTTAGAGTGCAACCAGGACGCGGCGCCGCGTAGAAGTTTTTTTAGAACACCGTTTCGCTTACACTTGGCTGTGCACATTACGGATGACACACTCGGAGTGGCTGCAACATCGTGGAGTGGGCGCTTGAGCGTCTTCTACGCATCCAGCGATGATCATTCACGGGCAGAAAGTGTGATTTCACGCGAAAACGTGCGTGCGGCTGCTTGGTGGTCTTCTGGCGCGGTGGCGATAGCCACGCGAGACGGACATCTGACGGTGCAATCGGTCCAGGACGATTCGCACGTGTTAGGCGATGAGCCAGAGTCGTTCGATTCCATAGATGACTTAGTCTCCGCGCCGCGTACCGTTGATGGCATTGAACGCGGACGTCTCTTTCTTTTGGAGCGTCCACGAAGGGGCGGTTGGAGACTGATTTCAATCAACGAGCGAACCCCCGCGGAGATGTTGCAGTCGCACATGGATCTGGAAGAGTGGGGTGTTGCCCTTACACTGGCCCGTCAGCATGGATTGAATACTGATGAAGTTTACAAAGCACGCTGGGAAAGATCGATTGCATCGAAGGAAGGTTTGACCGATTGGCTCTCACGCATCTCTGATCGCGCGTGGGTGGGAGTACAGTGCCTTGTTGCTCGCGCCGATTCGTATGAAACCCAGCGACACATACTGGTTTACGGCTTGAAAGAGTCAGACGCTCAAGCGAAGCGATCTCAGAATGGTGATTCGTCGACGGATGGTGCTTTGGTACCGTGGAATTGGTGGGTGAAGTTACGGCTCGCGTTGCTCGGTGCGATCGATCGCGCAGACGCGGTACACGAAGTCACGGGCGGCGCGTTTTCAAGCAAGCTGTTTTCAAATATTGTTGGAGATCCGATTCGTCAAGTCGCGATGAATGCCGCTTACGCGAATGATATTGCGCTTTTGCGTGTTTTGTTCAAGCGCTTCTCTCGCGCATTGCGTGCACACACGTTTGAAGTGATTTCTGCAATCCCCGAGACATCAGACGTCAGCGCGTACGAGTCTCTGCTTCCGTGGTCCGCGATGACCAGAGACGACGGTGAGCACTTCGGCGGTCGACGAGCCGTAGATTGGGCTGAATGCGAATCATACGCGCGAGCGATAGAGTCCACTTCTCCGGGCGGCGACGACGTTCTGGCGCAAGCAGCCGGAATCAGCGCGTCTTCGGCGCGCAGCCTTGGCAACGCGGTATCAAAGGAATGGTTGATGTCGGCGACAGAAAGAATTAGTGCATTGACCGAGCGCGAGAACGCTCCCCCCTCTGAAATGGAAATGGAATCGTGGGCGATCAAGCGGTCTTGCGAAATGGACGAGTATGCCGGTGCCATTGACAGCGCACACCAGCTGTTGCAATCAGCGTCAGCTGCGTTGAAAACCAGAACTCTCGTCGACTTTGCTTGCGCTTCCGGTTCCTTGGCATCGTCCGCGTTCATCTGTTTCGATGCAAACAAAAACGATGTCGTTGATGTGAATTTTGAAGAATTTTTGGCGAACGACGCATCGGGGAGATTGTCGACGATATTATCGATGATGAACGACGGCAACTCTTCGAGACTCATGTCCGGGCCGGTGACAGATTTACTCAATCGTCAGAGCGACATCAGCGCGGGCGGCTCTGAAGGTTCCCGCGAACTTCTTCAAGGTTTCATCCTCAGTGACTCTGAAAAAGGGGATCTAGACCAAGTCTCGCGCATCGTGCGATGGTTATCTTTGGATGAAGAACACATGAAGCTCGTCGGCGGAGCGGAAGCTTTAGCCGCCGTGGTGGTTGAGGCGTCATTGTCGCATGAGATCGCAGACTTGAAATTGAGCTCTGAGCTGGCACACATACTGAATGGGCTTCCCCCAGTCGTGGCTGAAGTACCCATAGCGAAGAAGGCCATATCGCGCATGAATGCCTGTATAACCCTTCAGGCGAACGCACCTAGCGTGAACCTTCGCGACGTATTGCAGGCAGAACAGAAGACACCTCTCGCGCTAGATTTGATTCGAAGTCATGTTCGACACTTCGTGAATGGACATGAAATCTTAGATTGGTCTCAATTATGGTCGGATCTGCACGCTTTACGGGCTGGTGTATTTGCCAGATCTCTGACGCACGAACAGGTTCTTGGCGAGCTGCTCTGCGCCCAGTTGCGGAAAAAGGATTGGGCCCACGCGCGTCGACACGTTCCTTCTACGAGTACTGGAGGTGCTGTGGGCGCTTTGGTTGGAGGCTTGAAAGAACTTGGTCAATCAGTATCATCCGTTCTTCCTCTATCTACCGCGGAAGAGCTCATTCTCCTGATAACTGATGAATTTTTTTCTCTTTCAAACGACATCACCGACGAAGCTTCTTCAGCCGCGGAGATTTGCTTGCGTTTGATTCCGGTCAATGAATCGACTCAAAACCTCCGAAGAAAATTAGATTTCTTACATGGTATGAGATTCCTCGCAAAATATGGTGTGCTGCATCCTCCGAACGGCGTCACGCACGAGGTCGCGCTGGATTTGATACTCACAGCCGTAAAGCAGAGTCACGAAGTGTACCTGAAGGCGGATGATTTGCAAGATATTGCGATTAAATTGGGGTTACACGATGAAAAATCTCAAGCAGCCATTCTTCTCGAAGCCGGCACGAAAGCTTTGGACCTCGGTGATGTCAACATCGCCAGCGCGCTCGCCTCTCGTCTGATGCGGAGGGAGTACGGTCCCGCGTGGAGATTATGCATGCATGTCGCGCGTCGAATGAACGGTGAAAATTTCAGCGATATCGAGAAAAATGGATTACTCGCATTCGCTCTCATTCACGCCGATCGAGATTGTCTCGCATCGCTGTTAGGAGATTGGCAAGCGGCGCAGACGACTGAAATGTTGAGCGTGTTCAAGAAACCCGTCGACGGCGATCGCGATCGTGGACGTGAGGCGATTTCGTTCGAAGCACGAGACGAAGTTACTTCGGACCCCGAGAATGTTCGTCCGCTTGCAAAGGAAGTCATGAAACATCCACTGTTCGGTAGAGCTCTTGATTGCCTTAAGCAATCTTCTCTCGACGCAAACGAGGCGGCGAGAGCGATTGCGTACGCTCTCGGAGCTCACGGGTCGAATGTTTCAGATGATATACTCATGGTCATCGCGCGATCTTCCATTGATAGGGCGTTGTCCGATTGCAAATCCGATGACTTTGCGAACGATACACCCCCGCGTGCGATGTGGCCCTCAGTTGGCGCTCTCCTTGCGTTGCAGAACCCAGAAAACGTATCCGCCGTAATCAACGAAGTTTCAGGCGCGACGCACGATAAGCGAGCACTGCAGGCGGTTCTGCACTTGGGCACGTGCGCTCACGCGTTGCGTGCACTTCGATTACATTGGACAGGGTTGGATGACTTCAAAAATCTGACGAGCGTTTCCGCTTTGGTGGATCGAGTCACGTGCATCGAGGAGCCGGAAGAAGACGCTAAAATAGAAATTGATTGCATCAAGCAGCTTCGGTCGAGTGTCAGCTCCGTTGTGGATGCAGAATGGTTAGCGAAGATGATACCTGAAATAGATGCAAATGTGTTCGCCTCTGGAACGACGGAGTATCGCAAGCAGGCGATCATGGCGCTCGCCGCTGGAAGCTCTGCCGCGTTATCGAGCGCGGCGGCTCTCGACAACGCTCTGAGATTGGCGAATGTGTACCACGTCGACTCGTACGATGTGTACACGGCGTACGCTGCGAATCTCGCGAGTGATGACGATGATGTGGTCCACCGAGCTGTCCCGACTTTGGCGGCGGCATTGTCGTCGCAACCTTCAAACAGCGCCGAGATGTTGCAGAATTCAGTGTGGCCAACCCTGCCAAAGCGAGGCGACCGTGCGCTCTCAGCCATAAACTGCTATTTCCAAGTCATGGCTGCGTGCGACGAAACCGTCGCAGACAACGCACAATCCTTATCCAGCGCAATGGCGGGTTTGGCATCGGCGTCCCCCAGCATCAATCTGCACGCCTTTGTCGACGGGAAGGGTGCCGCGCCGCGAGAGGGTGCGGATGGAGTTTTGAGCGCCGTACAAGCCGCGATGATGGACCGAGACCAGACTAATTTTCCCATGGAAACGCTGGAAAGTATAGTTGCAGCCATGAAGACTCTTCCAAACGAACTCAGGCACGTGCCCACGGAGGATGTCTACTTCTCCGCCGTGCGCTCTTTTCTTTCGCCACCCAGTCGAAAGAAGAGACCCAATCCAGAAAGCAGATGGAATGCTTCACGATGCGCGCTTGAACATCTCGGAGGACAGCATCAAAAGGTACTCGCCGATGTTTTGTGCGGTATAACACCTTCTTCTCCCTTTAAAGAATTGAACGTGTTCAGCGCTGAACTTTCCTCACGCACCCGGTTGAAAGCTGTCGAAGATGTCGTGAGCGTCGTCGGCGAGCGAAAATGGCCGGAAGTTGATGCGGTGGCAGAAAATCTTCGACTCGTCGATACGGTGACTCGTCAAATGCAGCAACTTCATCCGAAGTTTGTGTTGACGTTAGAAGAGCATCTCATGGGTGGGAAAGACTCACAAGACGTCGGCGCGCAGTGGATTCGAGACGGCGCGACGTTCCATCAAATTTCCTCGCTTGCCGCAATCGTTGAATCTCAAGCTCGTTCTGCTCAGAAATTAGATGTGATTTTAGCGATTTCAAGCGCGGTGAGTGGTGCTCTTCTCAACCTTTCGGACGACGACTCCACTGAGATTTCGCGTATAGTTCGTGAAACCCTGAGAGATGGGCCCGCCGAGGATGAGACGCTCGACGCCGCGAGAACGAATACTTTTGCGCAGCTGAAAGAGTTTGCTGAATTAGCGACGCCGAACGTCAGAGCACACGTTTTGAATATTCTTTCGGAACTCGTGGATGACGAAACCGCCGCTCTGTGGACTGGGTGGCGCCCGCACTCGGCGAGCAACGAATCGGCAAATGTCCTGTCGATGCGCACCAGCGCCTTGCTCGCCCCGTACGGGCTCGAGTCGACGGATGAGGCATCTGTGCTGGACATCGAATCGATGTGTTCGTACTTTGCCAACGCTCTGGTAAACGAGTCACAAATCCCTTTCGAAGTCCTCATCGCCGTCTTGGACGTTTGGGAAGACCCCGTCAAGAGACCGAAAATCAGACTCAAGCCGTGCTGGATGGCGCTCTTGCGACGCGGCTTGAAGGTTGGTCGCGGACTCGACGTCGTCACCGAACAGTGCTTGCGCCAAGGCGCGAAAACGGCGAGTCGATGGTTATCTGACGAAGACATCATGGAACTGTACGCCGAGGCGAAAAGCTCTGCCCACGATGCGCTCATCGTCGCCAAGTTGGCACTTCTTCTCGGCGAGTTTGAGGGCGCGGACGAGACGCTCGGTTGGGACGTCGAAGCCGTCGCTCTCGCGATCCACGCTCAACGGATACCAGAGGTTTACGAATCCTCGCGCGCTTCGTACGAGGCGTTGATAGAGACCGCCGTATCTCACGAGCGAGGGCGAAGTGTGCTTTTACCTCAAATCTTAGCGGCACTCACGCGCGCGCGCAAGTTTGAAGCCGCCGCGGCGCTCGCTGCCAAACTTTCGACGACGCACCCGATGTTCGCGGCAGATTTCGAGGCACGTTTGGTGCTTTTGCGCAAGCAACTGGAGTACTGCGCGCAACAACGAAAAAGCACTGGATATCCTTCGCCCGCGCGCGTTTCAGAGGAGTCTGTGACGTGTCAAATAGTGTTTGCCCTTTTGGCTGAAACCACTGCGCGCGCGTGCCGCGGTGCGAGCGGCGCGCTCGAGCTGGCGCTCGTCGCGCGAAACTGCGCGTAAAAATACAGAAAAATTACAATGCACTACTAGTGTTTAGTTTCTTCAGATTTTAGCTTCAAAACCCTTTGAAACACTATGGATAGCAAATTTAGTCGAGAAAATGTCCGCGGAGGTACCCAGTCCTTACGCGGAACTATGCACGGGTTTACCCGACGAGCAGCTTCAAGCGTACTCCCCTCGAAGTTCCCGTTTCTAGAAATAGACGTGTATTAGTCGAGCAAAGCGCGCAACCGCGACGAAAACGTCGCTCGCCTCGTCGAACTCGAATCCCCCGTCGACGTGATGAGAAACTCCTCTAAATCTCCAGACTTTGTGGAGAATAACGCGGCCCAATACGTCGGCTGGTGGGATGCGGCGACGTTCTCGGTCGACGCGATTTTCGAGCGAATCGCGCACTCAAATCCGCACATACCGTTTCCTCCTCCGACGCCGACGACGTCGTCGTCTGTCGACAGCAGAGGACACGAGAAGCAGTAGTTTGCTAAACAGCCGTCGTTCAAACTATTTTCGCTCACGTCCAAATCGTCGGCATCCACCACGACGAGATTCGCGTCGTCGACCAGAATCGTGGGTCTTCGTAATTTCGCCACGACGACGGCGCGCTCGTGCGAACGCAGCGTCGCATACAGTTCGAAATTCTTCAAGCCGTCCGCGTCTCTCGCCAATCGAACCTCCTTCTCCATGGCGCGAATGGTCGTCCTGTCCGCCACTTCGTCCACGCTTTCGTCCACCAACCACGCGCGCGTGGAGATATCTCTCGTTCCGCTCGCCGATCCCATCCCTCGTCCGGACGTCGACGACGATCGACACAAAAAGGTCTTCGCCAGCGACTCGACGAGTTGCCACGACGTCTGCGACCACGACTTTCCGGATGACGACGACGACGACTTTCCGGATGACGACGACGACGACTTTCCGGATGACGACGACGACGACGACGACGACGACGACGACGCGTATTCGTCCCAACTCTCTCCCGATCGTCCGAACGCCCCCCCGTTCGCCATCGCTCGCGCGCTCGCGCGTCGTCTCGTCGTCGATACAGATGAAGACGAAGGACGACGACGCGCGTCATCCAATCGTCCGCCTCGTCCCCGTCCCATCGTCGTCATCGTTCCCATCGCCACCGCTGCGAGACCCGCGCGCGAGGACATGTCGACCGACGACCGACGACGATACGGACACGCGCCGACCGACCGACCGACCGACCGACCGCGTCCGTCCGTCCGTCGCACACCGTCGCGCGGATGCGACGACGACGGTGAGTGCCGATCGACATCCATTCGAGGCGCGTGTCCGAGACGACGACGACGCGTTTCGATTGGTCGAGAACACCGCGCGCGATCCGCCGTGGACGTCAGAGAGTCCCTACACACATCACGAGTCATGAACCGTCCGTCGAGAGCTACGTCGTCCATACTTTAGGATATCCCATACTTTACTTTACCAGCAGGGACGACGACGGGTCGTGAGTCGTCGTCACCCCGTCCATCCATACATCCATACATCATCCACACATCCACACATCTCTGAAATCGACGTCTGTGACATCGAACGATCGTTCGGACGCGCGGACCGCAAATTACACATTAAATACGTAAGCACCCCAGGGACCGATGTAGTACACTGTAGGGACCGATGTAGTACACTGTAGGGACCGATGTAGTGTACTTTAGGGACCGATGTAGTGCAATGCCGGGACCGTGCCGAGTCGTCACCTCGGACGCGCGGACACCGAAACGTCGCGTCGTCGACCGGGGACGAATGCGATGATGTCGGTGGCGCGATGA
>Ga0181569_10002927_pt1 | contig 13342 bp, 15 predicted proteins | sample 101ome_19_FD_132452 | JGI IMG/M metagenome (GOLD analysis project Ga0181569, IMG submission 132452) | Coastal salt marsh microbial communities from the Groves Creek Marsh, Skidaway Island, Georgia - 101405AT metaG (megahit assembly) | ecosystem: Environmental > Aquatic > Marine > Intertidal...
CCAGTGCGGGTTTCTCACTGTGTGGCCAATACCCTTTTCGGCTCACAATTTGTTAAATTAAATTAACTGTTTCACCCTTCTTCTTCTGTCCATTTTCTTCCTGATTTGGGTCTCGAGGTCCAATTCTTTCCGAAATATGTCCTGAAATAAATTTACCAAATAAATTTCATTATGCAAGTAAATTTATTTTTTTATCTACCTTCCTAATCTATTGAACCAATCTTCAGTATCTCTTATTTGAAATGACTCAATGAACTCAAAGATTTCTTCTAGCGACTTAGAGATAAAAAGTTCTTCGTGAGTTGTCTCTGGAAGGAAACCCTCTTGAACAGAAAATTGAGTAAACTCAAATAACTTTGAATAGTAATCATCAACGTTATATAGAACTATAGGTTTTGAATATATACCCAACTGGTTCCAAGCTAAAGCCTCAAAGAACTCTTCCCAAGTTCCTACTCCACCAGGCAAAGAAATAATAGCATCGGATAACTCTGCCATTCTAGATTTCCTTTCATGCATAGAAGAGACAATCTCTAGTGAGGTTAGATTCTTATGACCTACTTCGACATCATGTAATTTTTCTGTGATTACACCTGTGACAGAAGAACCGCCTTCTAATACAGCATCTGCAACAACTCCCATCAAGCCTTTACTGCCACCGCCGTAAACCATTGTGTAACTTCTTTTAGCAATTTCTTGTCCTAAGCTTATAGCACTTTTTGAATAAGAAGCCTTAGCCCCTTGGGCTGAACCAGCAAACACACAGATACTTTTCATAATTCCTTACTTTACAATAATTATATAATTTATAATTAATCCAATGGACAAATTAAAAATTGATATTGTATCTGACGTTGTATGTCCTTGGTGTGTCATTGGTTTCATAAATCTACAAAAGGCGATAAAAGAACTAAAGGATCAGATAGAGTTTGAAATAAGCTGGAAACCCTATGAACTCCATCCAGAAATACCGCAAAATGGTTATGACAAAAAGCTATATCTACAACAAAAATTTGGAGACTTATCTGGAAGGCAATCTCCTTATAAGCAAATTGAAGAGATTGGACATGCCCTGGGATTTGAATTTAATTTCTCTAAAACAGAAAGGATACCAAACACCTTTAATGCTCATAGATTGCTCTGGAAGGCTAAAAGCGAAGGCTTACAAACTGAATTATCAGAAGCTTTATTTAAGGCCTACTTTACTGATGGAAGAGATGTAGGATCTGTAGAAGTTTTATCGGATATAGCCAACGAAGTTGGTATGGATAAAGAAAAAAGTAAAAAATTTCTTATATCCAAAGAGGGAGGACAAGAGACAGCAGATGAAGAAATGAGTTTTATTGAAAAAAGCATTGGAGCAGTACCTACATACTTCATTAATAACAAATATATTATTCAAGGTGGACAAGAACCTGAAACGTTTGTTTCTTTTTTAAACAAAATCCTCATGAAAGAAAAAGAGAATGCAGCTACTGGATAAAAATCAATTAAATCTTGCCAAGGTCGATAAAAGTTTTTTTCCCTATTTTCACGTCGAGAATGCTCTATCTCATGACTTTGAGCCCTTAGATTTAGTAGATAATTTCCCTGATATAGATTCTGGAGGAAGCTTTCCATCCGATAATCTTGAAGAAGGTTATATTAAGAAGCTTGTGCAAGAACTTGAGGGTGATAAATTTAGAGCTATTCTAGAAAATAAACTGGAAGTTGATCTCAAGGATGCTGAAGTCATAACCACCTTGAGGGGTTTCTCTAGAGCTAAGGATGGAAAAATTCATACAGACTCCCAAAGCAAAATTGTAACTGTTCTACTTTATCTGAATAAAAACTGGGATAATTCAATTGGAAATCTAAGATTATTAAAGAAAAACAATGATTTAGAAGACTATATTCAAGAGATTTCTTCTGAATATGGTAATCTGGTAGCCTTTAAAGTAACTGATAATTGCTGGCATGGCTTCATGCCCTTTGAAGGAAAAAGGCTTTCTATACAACTCAACTATATATACCCAAAATCTTTGAATACGCACAAGATAAGACATAAATTGAGTTCTTCATTTAAAAAACTTATAACGGGAAGTTCCAACTGAAAGTTTTAATCATCAAACTTACATCTATGGGTGATTTAATGCATGCCCTACCCGCCATTACAGAAGCTAAAAGTCATATGAATGATATTACTTTTGACTGGGTGGTGGACAAAAGCTTTAGTTCAGTCCCTAAATGGCATCCTGATGTTAAGAACACTATAGAAACTAACCACCGAGAATGGAAATTAAATTTATTTTCATCTAAAGCAAGAGATGAGATGAGAAAGGTAATTAATAAAATAGATGATAATGAATATGATCTCATTATTGATATGCAAAATAATCTTAAAAGTGCTTTTCTTTCTTTTATGTGCAAATCTCCAGTTGCTGGTCTAGATGCCAAAAGTGCGAGGGAATATCCTGCTCATTTAGCTTACAAGAATAAATCTAGAGTACCTAAAGATATGCATGCAGTGGAAAGACAGAAACATCTTCTAGCTTCTGCATTAGGATATAAAACAAATTTAGCGAACAGAGATTATGGAATCTCGAAAGCTAATTTCAGAAAACCTAAGAAATACCACTTCAGCAAGTATGCTATTTGCGTTCAAAATGCAAGTTGGATTACAAAACAGTGGCCAATAGAGAGTTGGAAAGAACTTTTAAGAATCCTAGAACAAAGAGATTTAAACTTACTGTTCCCATCTGGGAACCAAGCAGAGTTTGAACGAGCTTCAGAAATTTGTTCTATTTCTGAAAAAGCTCATGCCTTAGAGGTTTTACCCTTAGATGAAGTTGCCTTTCTTATAGATAATTCTGAATTTTCTTTATGCTCAGATACTGGTCTTGCACATCTCTCTGCTGTAGTTGGCACTCCTTCATTAACACTTTATGGGCCTACAGATACTAATTTAATAGGTACATACGGAAAGAATCAGAATCATTTGGTATCACCAGATTCAAATATTAGCAAAATTAGCGTTCATGATGTTCTTACAAAACTAGAACATCTAAGCTTTATTTAGAAGCTCTAGACTTGGCTTTCTGTTTAGCTTGTTTTACAGCTCCTTTTAGAGTGTAGTTTTTTTGAAGATCTTTCTTTGAAGATTGAGGAGATAACTCTCCCACTCTTATGTAATCTCCCGAATCGAATGCTTCTCTAAAATATTTAGTGCTACCGTGAATCTCATTTACTTTTCCTGATGCTCCCATACCAAAACCTTCAATTGTTCCACCATACGTGGCAGCTTGCATTCCCATTCTGTGTAGAAGCTTGGGACTGGCGCTTTCAATAATCTTTGGATCAACAGAGATTATCCAGTTCTCTTGCGATCTCATCCAAGACTTAACATTAGACATAGCTGCAACGAATCTAATCTCATCTGTATGGTTAACTCCAGTACCATGAAGGAGTCTTCCATCAAAAAGCATTACCGTTCCTGCTCGTGCTTCAAGATTTATTGCAGGGGGTAATTTTCCAACCTCACCATTACTGCCCGCTTTGATGATATTTTTATGACTGCCTGGAATTATCAAAGTACCTCCATTAACCTCATTTACATCTTGAGGAATGTACAGTGTATTTACTAATGCGGGAGCCTCTTCAGTTATCCAAGGCGAGAGTGGACTTTGATCTAAATGCAGAACTTGAGGGTAGTATCCTTTCTCAGCACCATTCGCTAAGAAACTATGGCAAATCCATCCCTTACCTAAGGTTTCATTCAAAAAGCTCTCTATCAGTAAGCCAGCCTGAACAAATGAAGGGTCTTGTTCGATACAACCTCTAAAAATTTCGCCTTTATTGATTAACGTATGAACATACTGACCTGATGGAGTGATACTATTCACGCCCGCTAATTTTTCTCCCTTTGCTTGATCTAAAAGTCTTTCTATAAATGAGGCACATTGGTCTTTTGACATACCATCCTCAATTAGTGCATATCCCCATTTTTTAAAATCTTTTCTGATTTGTTTTATCTCCTTTGTTGGAGTTGGAAGTTTTTTTGTTTTCCAATATGGATGTTTTCTACCTACGGTTGTATTCCAGTAATGAGCTTTTTTCTTGGAAAGAGGTTCTTTAAAATTTGGAGGCGCTAACCTGGGATTATTTTTAAAAATTGAGGTGTAAGGTTCTTGAGAATCAAGAAAAGACTTGAAAAGCATATCCTTCTCTGGAGTATTCTTATCAATATATTCTTGACTAAATTGTTCTATTTGAGACATTGTTTCTAATCCTCAAAACTGTTTCTTACTCTATCATAAGCCTCATTTATTAATCGAACTTTTCTAGTTCTAAGGCCATCCTTTATTTCAATTTTTTCATCCAACAAAACATATCTTTGATTTTTTGGATCAAAAATAGGCCATTCTTTTGTGCCTAAGGAAGGCACACCATCTTTAGCAAAACTTGTCCAAATTTCCATCATAACTTTGGAGAAGTTAAGATCTCTGTCAGAAACATCTATATCGAAAACATCAAAATTACCAAATATATAAGGCACCTCAGCTGCATGAAATGCTCTATACTCTTTGGAGCCATTAATTGAGGGATACCAGTTCCATAAATATAAGTATGCTGGACTTTCAACATTAGACATCAAGTTGCCCCATTTTTGCATTTGAGCAGTAAACATTGCATCAGTAGAAAAATCTACCCATGATTTTTTTGCTATCTGTTCTGTGTCTACTGGATAAAGATCATAAATAACTTTATCAACTTCCGGTAACATATCTGCTATTGCAAGATGAGTGAGGCTTTTATAGGACATAGATGCCAATTGAGGGCTTAACATTTTAGGATCAAATGGTGTTGCTTCATCAGCGGTGCTACCTATCAACACAGGAACGTCGGCTTGTTCACCTCTTTGGAAAATTTTTGATATATCTTCAGGAATAATATTGCCATCAATTACTGTTAATGTATCAAATTGAGTTGCATAAAGAGGATCCGCCTCTAAATTTCTGATAATTGTTAATGGTGGAATCTTTTTCAACTCTTGTAATGAAGGATTACTGTTTCCTGCCATAACTTTGGACCAATCTAAGCCTAGTTCTTCAGCGCTTTTTGAATAAGTTGTATTTTTATTTAAATGAGTTAAAGGAATTAATCTAGCACCACTTTGACCTATAGCTTTATGAAACAACCCTTTTGCCAAAGGGCTTGCTTGAAGTACATTTACACTCCACGACCCAGCAGATTCACCAAAAATAGTTATATTATTTGGATCACCACCAAACTGGCTAATATTTTCCTTAACCCACTTGAGTGATTGGATCTGATCACTAAAACCTTGATTTCCAGAAGAACCAGTCTCTATTGATAATTCCGGATGAGAAAAGAAACCGAACGGACCTAAACGGTAATTTACTGTTACTAAAATTACTCCATGTTCTGTAAGCTCATAACCTAGATATTCACTTCCGCTTCCCCATACCAATGCTCCTCCGTGAAACCAAACCATTACAGGAAGTTTTTCATTGGTATTTTTTGCTCGAGTCCAAACATTCAAAGTTAAGCAATCTTCACTCATGTTATTTATGTCAGGAACTCGATCATAGAAATCAGCCATTTGTTTTGGTTGAAAACAAATCTTTGAGTTTGATTCTGCGGACTTAATACCTTCCCAATTCAGTGCGGGTTTTGCTAAAGCCCATCTAAGATCTCCTAGTGGTGCTTCGGCATAAGGAATGCCTAAATATTTTTTTAGATTTCCTTCTTGAACACCCTTGATAGAGCCATTCTCTATTTCAACTACGGTAGAAATATTTTGGTTTCCTAAACCACAACCTATCAATGAAAAGCATAGAGCAAATAAAACTATGCTCCTTACCTTCATAACTCTGAAATTAAATGACTTAAAGCGCGGACTAAATTCTGGCTTCTCTCAGCTCCTATAGCTCCTTCTTCCATTAAGCATGGAGTGTAGCCAAAAGAAACTTTCTTATTTGTATCAGCTATAGACATGGATCCTCCCCATCCTGCCCAAAAACAGGCTCCTTCTTCAAGATATCCCATCCAACTTGCATTATTTATGGGAAGACCAAAACCTATACCCCATCTAAGCGGTTCTACTAGAACTAGATCATTTCCACGCACTTGTTCCTCTAGTGCAAATTGAATTAAGTCTTCTGAAAAAATCCTTTTTCCTTTATAAGTTCCGCCATTGGCCATCAAAGCCATAGATTCGGCAATAGATCTCCCATTTCCATGACCTCCTGCAGCAGGGATTTCAGCTCTTCGCCATTCTGGAGTATTGGCATCAGGTGCAGTTATTATTCCGTTTGTCATAACTTTCTGCATGACCGAACCTTCCTCTAATTCAAATAGATCTTCGGGGTTCGATTCTACTGCTTGATGGATTTCTGCAACTCTTGAGTGATGTTCATCTTGCAGTCCTATGTGGAAATCAATATCTAATGGTTCTGCTATTTCTTCCCTGAAGAAGTTACCAACAGTTCTGCCAGAAATTCTTTTGATAATTTCACCCATAAGATTACCAACAGTTATGGCATGGTAACCAAGAGCTGTTCCGGGCTCCCACCATGGTTCTTGAGTTTCAAATAGAGCGGCTACTTTATCAGGATCATAGAGATCATTGCCGGCTACTGGCTCATCCCATCCAGCTAATCCCGAAGAGTGACTCATAATATGGCTTACAAGAATATTCTCTTTCCCATTCTGGGCGAATTCGGGCCAATATTCTGCAACAGGAGCTTTGAAATCCAACTGCCCGCGATCAGCAAGTACATAAGCGGATAAAGATGTTGCATTTTTTGTACTCGAAAACACATTAACAATAGTATTTTCTTCCCAAGGAAGTGACTGATCTTTATCCCTAGTACCAGACCAGATGTCCACAACCATTTCACCTTCGCAGGTAATAGCCAGAGATGAACCTATGTCTAATCCCAGCTCAAATTGATTTTCATAACAATCTACAATCGACTGAAACTTCTTATCATATCTTCCATGAGTTTCCATTTGCTTTCTATCCTCCACTGGGTATTGAGTGTCTAAAAATTTCTTTGAATTTCAAAACCAGCCTCTCTTGGTGTCCCCCAAGTTCCAAATCTTCCACCTCCAGTAGCGGCACTTATGTATCCAGCTAGATAAATCGAATCTGAAGCATTTTTAACATAGAACCTGGATCTTAATGTTTCGTCTGGATTTTCCCATATAACATTTAAATCAACTATAGTATCCGCTCCCTGAGAATAGTCATTGAACTCAGAAAAATAAATTTCTGATTTATAGGAAGCATTTACCCTATAGGTAAGAGTAGATCCTGAATCTAAATTCCTCGTATGGTTTATGCCCAGATTAGCAGAAAGTTTTGGTGCATTGCTTAAGGTCTTCCCTTCTAATTGTTGCATTCCTAATTCAGGTGCAAGACCATTAGCATTCAAAAATTCCCCATAGGTTGCATCCAACCAAACTAGTCCATAATTCAGAGTGGTGTTATCGCTAATTTGCGATAGAGCTTCAATTTCTAAACCATTTACAGTCGCATCTCCAGCATTTCTAGTTACTGTTTGAATGCCAACTACTTGTAAAACTTGGAAGTCTGAATAATCGTATCTAAATAAAGATGCATTTACAGAAGTGGTATCACTTAAGCTACCTTTAAATCCAAATTCCAAAGAAGTTACTTCCTCTGGGTCATATGGATCAGCACACTCATACGTGGCGTAGCCTCCAGCTTTAAAACCCTCACTAACTGAAACATAAACATTACTTTCACTTGATAAATCATGTTGTAACACAGCTCTTGAAGTTGTGGAATTGTATTCTTGTGTTGTTTCTCTTAAACAGGTTTGGGCAACTGTTGTATACCCCGCTCCAGGAATCATCATAAAGAAGGAGTTGTCTTGGGCGTTGGTAAATTCATCCGTAGTTCTTCTAACACCTAAGCTCAATCTAGTGTTTTCATTTATATCGAAAGTACCATCAGCAAAGTAAGCAGTAGATTCGAGATTCATTTTAAGATGTTTGAACTCAATACCACTCTGTAAAGGGAAACCAAACACAGGAAGTGGGTTATCAAAGTGTGTATGCCTGGAGGTTTCGTCATCCATATAGTAACCTCCAAATACAAGACTCATTCCCTCTCTTTCTATATTTAGATTCAGTTCTTGAGTGAAGGTCTCAGTCTCGGAAATGTCAAATGTATCAAAGATTTGAACCTCAGTGCCATCTCTATCCAAGTTAAATTGATCATAAAATTCCTGCTTAGCGGTTATAGACTTAATGACGCCAAAGTCTGTATCTAATGTGAAAGATACAGAAGCCAGGTCGTAAGCCTTATCAACAAAGTTGGCTCCATTAATCGATTCTGATTTGGGAGTTAAGTAAATTTCATGTGGTTTTGTTGTCTTTGTTGCTGAATCGATCCAAGGAACACCATAAGATGTTGCAAGATCAGGAAAAGACCCTAGAAAACCATATGGTGCTGGGGTTCCCTTAGTGGTAGTTTCAGCTACAAGAATATCAGCCTGAATGGAATCAGATAGGTCAGATTTAACTTTTAATCTGTAAGCTTGGCGATCTATAGCTTCCTGATCGGGGCAACCAGCAGTTAAACATTTAACATACCCTTCACCTTGGTCAATAGTTGACGCAGCAAGCCTAAAACTCGTGTTATCTGATAACCCGCCACCTATAGCAAATTCAAGCTTACCTATATCATAATCTCCATAACCAACTTTTATGTATCCACTGGAATCTTGAGAAGGTTCTTTGGTAATGAGGTTTACCACACCACCTATAGAATTTCTACCGTAGAGAGTTCCTTGCGGACCCCTAAGTACTTCTATTCTCTCTATGTCCATTTCCCCTAATTGGGATGAATGAGATCTTGATTGAAATATGCCATCCGTACTAACAGAAACACCGGGGTTACCGTTGAATTGCCCTATTCCTCGAATGGTAATATTGTAAGACTCAAGTACTTTAGTAAATTGCATACTTGGGACAATGTGTTTTAAATCATCCATGTCACTTATACCTCTATCTTCTATTTCGGTAGATCCGATAGCGGTAATTGAAGCCGGAGTTTCTACCACCGTAGAGCTCCTTTTTAAGGCTGTAACTATTATTTCTTCAATTTCTTCTGAATAAATTGGTAAAAATAAATTCAACGATAAAAGACTTACTAAGATTCTAGAAAGCATGATTCCCTCCTTTGTGATTACTCAAGACATCAGAATAACTTACATCTAAAAGAGTCGTCAATAAGACGTGGAAGAAAGAAATAAGTGTATAACTAAAATTTATCTTTATTATCTGGAAAAGGATATTCTTTGGAATTTTTAAGGAAATCTTGTAGTTCATTAAAGTTATCTAATCCAAAATCTTTGAACGCTTGGTTTTGTCTTATCCTCACTGACCAAGTGGTCATTATATGTTTATGTAAGTTTTTAGTTGGATAATAAAGCTTCCTTCTTTTGTCTTTACCTGTTTTTGATATGTAATAGCCTTTTTTTACCAAAAAGTTTATGAAACGCTCTACAGATTTATCGCTCAAATTAGTCTCTTGTTTTAAGTCATTACTTACAAAGTAGCCTTTTTCTCTGAGTGACATTTCAGCAATTAACCAGAGGACGGTATATCTTTGATCGTAAATGTAAAGCTCCGGAATATTCAAATCTTTAATTGATTGATCTAGCTCGGTCCTGGCATCTGCGGCTTCTTTGACTAACTTTAAATATTTATCATAAATATGCACGTGGTCACTATAACAATTTAGAATAAAAAATACCTCTATTAGTGTCTATATTGAGAATCACTATCATAACCATTATCACTTGGCTTCTCATTTCCAAATACTAATAAGACTAAGTTTTTTGGTACATTGTCTTCATGAATATAAACAAAGTAAATGAAATCTTAAATGAAATAATGGAATTTGAGCTAGCTGGAGTAGTTAGATATACCCACTCTTCTCTTATGGTAACTGGTCCCTACAGATTACCTATAGTTGAATTCTTAAAAGAGCAAGCTAATGAGTCTTTGATGCATGCTCAACAAGCAGGAGAGCTTTTGACTGGCCTTGATGGACATCCAAGTCAAAAAATTGCAAACATTTATGAAACTAATGACCATTCTATAAAAGGAATTCTTGAAGAAAGTCTTACTCACGAAATTCATGCCCTTAATCTTTATAAAGATTTATTATCCATCGTAGAAGGTGAATCGGTTTATTTAGAAGAATACACAAGAAGTCTAATAGGACAAGAAGAGCAACATCAGGTAGAACTAAGGAAGATGTTGAAAGACTTTAGTTGAGATGGCTTCGCCGTCCAAATTAATTGGACAGCGATGCCTATTAGTTTCAATTTCTGAGGTTAGTATTAGTCATTTCGTAGCTATCCACGAGTTTTGCCCACTCTCCATTAAACCATCTGTCTCTTTCTTCTAGCCATTCCTCATCTGACGCCAAGGAAGCAAATGACTTAGCTTGCTCTTCTAATGAAGTGGATAAAAAGGTAAATTGAAGCGCATGCTTAGAACCTGCATTATGCTCCCACAAGTCAACAATAAACCCATGTCGTTCAAACATAGTTTTGGCTCTTTCCAGTGCATCTAGAGTATCTTGTCTCTTTCCTTTATTAGGTTGCCACATATAGTTTGTAACAATGTAATCATCAGGAACGATGGGGTCTAGAGAAATCATCTGATAACTCTTGGTCGCGACTAGAGAATCGGTTTTATAAAATTTATCTATGAAGGATGCCCATTTATCTGATGCATATCTGGTTTTTGCCCTTTGTGAGTAATCATCATAAATCTCAAACCAAGTAAGAATCTGATCTCCTCCCCTGCCGAAACTTTGAGAGTGAATGATTATATTCATTCCAGTCTCTTCACCTATTTTTTGCCCTTCTATTAACAAATCTCTGGCTTCTTCATATTTCCCTGGAGTAACTTTATAGAAGTAAAGATCTCCAATCTCTCCTGTAGAAAAGATGAGAGAGTTGAATGCCAATAGAGCAATACCTATTTTAAATTTTTTCATATTTCACCTTAATTATTTTGAAAACCACAAAACCATGATGTCATATAGGAATAATTTTTTAAACCATGTTAAATTTAGTTTTTTTCTAAAGGAGATAAAATGAAAATCATTTATATATTAATGGGTTGTTTGCTAATCACTGCTTGTGGAAGCTCTAACGAAACAGTTGATTCAGGTGCACCTCAAACTGTAGTAGTTGAATATGTTTGGCAAACTAAAGGTCCTAATTATTCAGATGGAGCCCTTGAAAGACTTATAGATTCATGGAACGAAAAAGTTACAGAAGGTGGATACGATATGATTGGGGCAAATATCCTTTTTCCTCAGTTCCAACCCGATACTCACGATTTCGTTTGGGTTTTAAGATGGCCATCAATGGAGGCTAGAGATTATGCCTGGGATCACTTTCAAGCTAATTATGATCAAGAGTGGAATGAAGAAAGAGCAGGAATTTTTAGTGACAATGATGAAGATGTTTACGCTTTTTCTCCTTCTCTAGGTAGGCCAATGAAAGCCGGGAATGGAAATACGTTTGAAGCTGAGTTTAATTTCTGTAACTACAATGAAGGCTATGGAGAAAGTGATCTAAAGAAATTTAGACAAGACTTTGGAGAATATCTCGATGAAGATGAAATGGAAAATGGTGAAGGTACTTTTTGGTATGTAATGCTAGATCCGCTTTTTGAACCTACCACCAATGTGCAACATACTGATTATTTGTGGCTCAATATATGGGGTAACAAAGAAGATAAAGATTCTGGTTACGCTAGGTATGCTGAAACTAATCTACAAGCTCAAGCAGATACATTTAGTACTTGCCAAAGATTCCCTCATTCTGGAAGAGTTATAAGGTAATTTTTAAAAAAAAACAGGGTCTTCAGGCCCTGTTTTCCCCCTTCCAATTTATCTTTTATTGGGAGATTTATGCCTACCAAAAATAAAGTTTCTTCTTGTGGTATGTTTAGTTTTTCGTCCAGTGACTCTTTTCCTCCAAAGCCTGTACGAAGAAAATTTCAGTTGGGATTTCATCAGAGCTTTTACTTCTCTTTCACTTAAGCCATAAGCATCATAAATAGCATCAAAAGAAGTTCTGTCTTCCCAAGCCATCTCGATAATTCTTGAAATATCACTTTCTTTCATGAATTTCTATTAGATCATTTGAGATAGGATTGTAATTATTTATCGCTTTAAATAATTCTTCTGCTACGCTGCTGGCTTCTATATTCTTATACTTCTTCAAGGGACCAATAAAACAAGATCCGAAGATCTTTCCAAAGAATTCAATTACCCTTACCCAGTTATCAATTCTAGATTCATGCCTGGGCCCTAATAGATGTCCTGGCTTGGCAAAAAAAGTTTTATTGAATCCCATGCTTAATATCTCATTTTCCATTCTAGCTTTTGTATCTAAATAAAAATTTAAAGAATTAAGTCTAGAGCCAACTGCAGAAATGATTGCTATATTTGGGATACCTAAGTCTTTTGCTTTTTTAGCAATCTCTATTACAAGATCGAAATCTATTTGCTTAAAAGCGCCCTTTGTTTTTTTATCCATAAAAATAAGTTCTTTAAAGTTTAGAGGGTAGCCTAAACAAATAACTAAATTTTTTGATGGAGGTAAGTTCTTAATATTCTCAAAACTAAATGTAGTTTGGTTACTTTCTTGTTCATTGAGAATAAGACTTCTAACAAATAAATGATATGTTTGACCTTCTTTTTTAACTTGATCGAGAAAATAATTACCGGTTAAACCGGATGCACCAAATATTAGGTAATCATTCATTGTGATTTAATTTCAGCATCTCAACATTATTTCCATCAATGTCATGGATATAAACTGATGCAGTTCCATCACGATGCTTTGTAAGTTCACCATAATTTTCAGCTTCCTCGTTTTCAATGGCGAAGTGAAAAGGATGCTCTTCGGGTTTCACTAACGCTAGGCTGGTGTTTTCAAAATCTATCATTGCCCAAGTCTCATCTTGATACGAGACTTTGACATCAAAATTGTTTTTATACCATTCAACTGACTTAGATATATCTTGAACCTGAATGGCTATGTGATGAATTTTATCCATAAGTTTTTATCTTTATGGGCGCGGTGGCGGATAGTGAGGGATTCGAACCCCCGAAGGGTTTGACCCCTTGCCGGTTTTCAAGTCGCCCTAAACGCCTTTTGTTCTTGGTGGGTGTAGCGTTATCTATTATACCTTATCTTGCTCTAACGTAGGTAAATACTGGGATGAAGCGATAACTGGGCGATAGTTATTTGTGGGGAGGAGAACCCACGTGAAC
>Ga0181569_10002934_pt1 | contig 13322 bp, 13 predicted proteins | sample 101ome_19_FD_132452 | JGI IMG/M metagenome (GOLD analysis project Ga0181569, IMG submission 132452) | Coastal salt marsh microbial communities from the Groves Creek Marsh, Skidaway Island, Georgia - 101405AT metaG (megahit assembly) | ecosystem: Environmental > Aquatic > Marine > Intertidal...
CGATTGGCCAACTCGGCCACAAAATCGTTCGGCTCATCAAACCCATACATATGGGCCAATTGAGACAAGGCATTGTCATCGTCATCGTCATCGTCGTCGTCGTTTTGATTGGAATCCAACTCCGCACGAATGTTATCCGCTAAACTAGCACTGCCGGATGGCTTTTCACTTTCCAATCGAGCACTCAAGCTATTGTCCGTGGCTTCTACGGCCAGGCTGTCTTTTTCCTCGGCATACTTTTCCTCAGACAAAATATCAATTTTCCAGCCCGTTAATCGAACAGCTAGGCGAACATTAACCCCTTTTTTGCCAATCGCCAACGATAATTGATCTTGCGCCACCACCACAATGGCTGTTTTTTGCTCAGAACTGGTAATTAAAACTTGGGACACCGTCGCTGGTTTCATCGAATTGGCAATAAACGCAATGGGATCTGAACTCCAATTTAAAATATCGACTTTTTCTTCGTTGCTTAGGGCCTTTAAAATATTCTGAATTCGCGTCCCCATATGGCCCACACAGGTCCCAACCGCACCCACATCGTCATGGTTGCTGTGCACGGCAACTTTGGAGCGCATACCAGCATCCCGAGCAATCGCTTTAATTTCAATAATATTCTTGTCTTTAATTTCTGGAACTTCCAATTTGAACAACTCAACCAAAAACTCCGGACACGAGCGAGAAATTCTCAAAATTGGCCCCCGATTGGTTAGGGTAATATCCGACAAATAAACCCGAACATGATCCCCCGAATGCAGGGTCTCACCCGGGATTTGATCCCGGCGCGTTAACGTTGCTTCAACGTCCCCAAGGTTAATTAAGTAATTCATCCCCTCAACCCGCTGAACAACCCCGTTCACCAATTGACCAATTTTCTCTTTAAACTTATCGTACACGTAGGCTTTTTCCGACTCATTGATCATCTGCAAAATGACATTTTTAGCCGCTTGTATCGCCACGCGGCCAAACGACTCCGGCGTCACATCAATGTCCACCGTATCGCCCACAGACCCCAAGAGCCCATCGGCTTTCACCTGCTGTGAACTAATTTCAGTTTCCTCGTCTTCAACCGTTGCAACAATCGCCTTCGTCGCAATAATTCGACACTCGCCCGTTTCGGCATTGAGGACCGCGCGAATACCCTCAACCTGACCATAATTTCGCGCATAGGCCGCCACCATTGATTTTTCGATAGCACCAACCAAATCCTCCAATTCAATCGATCGCTCGGCTTTAAGCTGAGCTGCAATTTTCTTTAAATCTTTAATTAAAATCATAACCGTTCCTTACACTGTTTATGCCTATCAATACGTATTCAATCAAGTTGCATGTGTGACCCATGATTTGCATCGGCCTGAATGCTTATTTTTGTAACAAAACTGCATAAATTGAGTTGCAGCAAAAATGGTCATGGACACCCATGACTAATTCTCAGTATAGCACACAAGTGTACTTGAAACAAAATTAGCCCCCAGACAAGCAGTACTATTGACAACTTACCGTGTGGTAATTACCATAAAGTAAGTTATGACCAATCCACACACTCAACCCCTGACGCCCACGCAAGAAGATTATCTTGAAATTATTTTTCGACTCAATCAAGCCGGCAACCCTGCCGTCACAATCACCGACTTGGCTCAAGGCTTAGGATGCCAACTCCCGACAGTCACCCGCACCATTAAAACGTTGACCGAACACGGTTATGTCACCCATAAACCCCGTGAAAGCATTCAATTATCCGAGCACGGGACAACACTTGCGCAACAGGTTGCCCATCGGCACGACGATACCGAAGCCTTTTTGCATACCGTGTTATGCCTGGATACGGACACCGCCACGGCGGATGCTTGCAAAATTGAACACGGCCTCTCCCCCATCGCCGCGAAACGGCTTCATGCGTTTATGAAATGCTTTGCAGCGTTGCCGTCCGAGATTCAAACCCATATTCAAAATGCGGTGCAATCGATTGACAAACACGCGCCACTCTTTGATCAGATTCAGCCCCATGAGCCCTCTCGGTGGCGGCATAGTTAAAGGAATAATTAACCATGAAAAAAAGAACGATGACCCTTCAATCAAAAATGATCCTATTACTCGTCACCAGTGCCCTTGTTGCTGGGCTTATGCAACTTCGCAACCAGCCTGAGCCTGAGTTTGCGCAAACCAAGCCTTTACAGGTTGTCACCTCGTTCACGATTATTGCGGATATGGCCCAAGCCATTGCCGGGGATGCGGCCCAGGTTCGTGCCATTACAAAACCGGGGGCTGAAATTCACAACTACCAGCCCACACCCCAAGACATTGTGCGGGCCAAAACTGCCGATCTAATTTTGTGGAACGGCATGAATTTGGAACTGTGGTTTGAGCGGTTTACCCAAGATGTTGGCGATATCCCAAGTGTGATTGTGTCAACTGGCATTGACCCATTGCCCATTCAAGCGGGTCCGTATACGAATGCCCCCAACCCCCATGCCTGGATGTCCACCACCGCAGCCTTGGTCTATATTGCCAACATTCGGGATGCGTTGAGCCAGCATGACCCCGCCAATGCCGCACTGTATCATCAAAACGCCGAGGCCTATGCCGATGCCGTGCGAACAATCCGAAAAAAACTAACCGCAACACTCGCAACGATTCCCGAAGAAAAGCGCTACTTGGTTACCAGCGAAGGGGCCTTTAGTTATTTAGCCCAAGATCTGGGAATGACCGAAGTCTACATTTGGCCCATGAATGCCGACCAAAACGGAACACCCCAGCAAGTCCGTGCTGTGATTGATGCCGTTCGGACTCACACGATCCCCGTGGTCTTTAGCGAAAGCACAGTATCAGACAAACCCGCCAAACAAATTGCCGCTGAAACCGGCGCCCACTATGGCGGCGTCTTGTATGTGGATTCCTTAAGCACGGCCGATGGCCCGGTCCCCACGTACTTAGACTTATTAACGGTTACCACCTCAACCATCGCCCGTGGATTTAAAACGGCATTAGCCCAATGACCCCAGAGATTCACCTCGATGCCATTAGCGTCACCTACCCCAACGGGCACATGGCCATTGATTGCATTAGCGCAACGCTAACGGGGGGGCATATTTGCGGACTCATTGGCATGAACGGCTCCGGAAAATCCACGCTGTTTAAATGCATGATGGGGTTTTTAACCCCCACAACGGGCCGAGTCACACTAAATGGCGGACCCGTCGCTCAGGCACTCAAACACAACCAGGTGGCCTATGTCCCCCAAGCCGATGACATCGACTGGGATTTTCCGATTATCGTTGACGATGTGGTCATGATGGGCCGATACGCCCACATGGGCCCACTGCGAATCCCCAGCGCTCAGGATCGCGCCATCGTTACGGAAGCCTTGGATCGGGTGGGCATGACCGCGTATCGCAATCGACAAATTGGGGCGCTTAGCGGCGGACAAAAAAAACGGGTATTCGTTGCCCGTGCCTTGGCCCAAGGCGCTCCCATTATTTTGTTGGACGAACCCTTTACCGGGGTGGACAACACCACCGAAAGCACCTTGATTGACCTGTTTCAAACCCTACGCCAATCGGGGCATCTGATTGTTGTGTCGACGCACAACCTGGGGAGCATTCCGGCGTTTTGTGACACCGTTATGTTGATTAATCAACGGCTATTGGCCTACGGTGAAACCGCCGAAACCTTTACCCGAGCCAATTTAGAGAAAGCCTTTGGCGGGATGTTGCGTCACCATCAAATTGCACCCACGACCATTCATCGCGACTCGGATCAACGCAGCGTCACCGTTCTAACCGACGATGAGCGACCCGTTGTATTTTATGGAGATGACGACAATTGGGATTTAGTCGAAGCGCCCAATTCGGATTAACGCAATGCTAACGACTCTTCTGGAACCCTTTGCATACGCCTACATGACCAAAGCCATTGGTGTCTCGGTTCTGGTGGGCATCACATGCGCCTGTTTATCGGCATACATCACGCTCAAAGGCTGGTCCTTGATGGGCGATGCCTTAGCCCACGCCATTGTGCCAGGGGTTGCCTTGGCGTATACCATCGGGCTGCCCTATGCAGCGGGCGCTTTTTTGTCCGGAGGGCTGGCTGCGATTAGCATGCAAATCGTCAAAACCAAAACCAAATTGCGGGAAGACGCCATCATTGGCCTGGTGTTTACTGCATTTTTTGCCTTGGGCCTGCTGCTAGCGTCCATCAACCCCATGGCCGTGGACATTCAAGCCATTGTTTTGGGCAATAGTTTGACGATACCGGATTCAGAAGCCCTGCAAATTGCCGGTATTGCGGGCATCACCCTGCTCATCATGGGTCTAAAATGGAAAGATTTCACCAGTATTTTTTTTGATCTTAACCATGCCAAAAGCATCGGCCTGCCAACCACCGCTTTGCAACTGGTGTTTTTTACTCTGTTGAGCGCCACCACCGTCGCCGCCTTGCATACAGTTGGGGCCTGCTTGGTCATTGCCATGTTGGTAACCCCCGGGGCAACCGCTTACTTAATCACCCATCGGTTTCGGCACCTACTAATGCTCTCTATGGGCCTGGGTGGGCTCACCAGTGGGCTGGGCGTTTACATGAGCTATTTTATCAACACCCACCCGGGGGGACTGGTTGTCCTGATGCAAACCGGTTTGTTTTTACTGGTCTTTGGCCTCACGCGGCTACTGAAACGCCCATGCTTGATTGGTTAATCGAACCCATGGGCTATGCCTTTATGCAACGGGCCTTCGTGAGTGGCTTGGTGATTGCTGTGGCGTGTGCCATCATGTCCTGTTTTCTTATCGTCAAAGGCTGGTCCCTCATGGGGGATGCCATTGCGCACGCCGTGCTACCCGGCATTGCCTTGGCCTATTGGGCCCAGATCCCCTTAGCCATTGGGGCAACCCTATCGGGTCTAGTTTGCGCAAGTACCATTGGGTATTTGTCCCACCACAGCCGCGTGAAGCCCGATACCCTGATGGGCATTGTCTTTTCTGGCATGTTTGCTCTGGGGCTTGTGTTGGTCACCCACCTGCACAGTCATGTGCATATTTTGCATATTCTATTTGGCAATATATTGGGCATTACCACCGCTGATTTCATTGAAACCATCGCCATTGCCAGCTTGTGTGCGCTGGTATTGTTGATCAAGCGTCGGGATTTAATGGCCCTTTGCTTTGACCCCGTACACACCGCCACGTTGGGCATGGCCAACGGCCGCATGCAGGGTATGCTGTTGGTTATATTATCCTTAACGATTGTGTCAGCGCTTAAAGCTGCGGGGATTATTTTAGTGATTGCCATGCTCATTGCCCCTGGCGCTATTGGCTTTTTGACCACCAAAACCTGGGATCACATGCTGGCGGTTGCGGTGAGCTCAGCAGTATTGGCCACCGGCTTGGGCATTGTACTCAGCTACCATTGGGATGTGGCAACGGCACCACTAATTGTGCTCATCCAAACCGGTTTTTTTCTCATTGCCTTGAGCCAAGCACGCCGGTAAAACCCGATTGCGATAGGCAAAGATTGATGCAATATCTCGGTCAACCAATGGCTGAACCAAGCGACTAATCAGGGGGATTGCGGGCAAGGCATACCGAACCGAATCCTCAACAACCGTGCCCCCTTGATAGGCCCAAAACCGATGGGTATGGTGCCAAACTCGATAGGGACCGGATCGCTGATCATCCACAAAGCAGGCATTGGGCGCCCACTGGGTGATGCGCGATTGCCACCGCATGGGCAAACCCCGAACCCGCAAACGATAGGCAATATCGGTCCCCTCACCCAACTGAGGCGTCGATTGGGATGCCACATGAAATTGCAAAAAGGGTGGCGTAATACGCGTTAAGTTCTCGGACTTGGAAAAAAAGTCAAAAACAGTCGCCACATCGTGCGGGACCCACTGCATGCCGGTTAAGGATCGACAAACGGTGTGCCGGCCATCTCGAATATCCACCGGAAGGGCATCGGCAATGGCCGCATCGAGCGTGGGATATAAAAAATGATCCGGATCCAGCCGATCACTCACCACCCGAGCGCCCTGCACCAACACCGTGGCCATCCCCCCAACCACGAGCCGCAACGCCATCGCAGGAACCGGAAATACCGCTGGCCGCCGAACGGCCTGAGCCAGCTGAGCCGTAAAGTCGTGGTTGGTGACATTACCTGGTGCAACCGCATTGTATACCCCCTGAACGGTTGTATCCGCCACAGCTGTCATGATGATGCGCACGGCATCGGCTCGGTGGATCCAGTTCATCCACTGTTGGCCCGACCCCAACCGGCCGGCAACCCCCCATTCAAACGGCCCACGCATGGCAGCCAACGCCCCACCACCGGGCCCCAATACAACCCCCAACCGCGCCACAACCGTCCGGCAGGCATCCATCAACGGCGCATGGGCCGCTTCCCAGGCCACACACAATTGACTCATAAAATCCGACCCCGGGGGGGTGGATTCCGAGACCGACTTGCGGTGCGTGTGATCGTAATAGCCAATAGCAGACGCCCCCACATAAACAGCGGGTAGCGATTGCCCCGGCAACCCAGCCAGTAAATTCTGGGTCCCCACCACACGGGTGTCCCAAATGCGCTGACGCTGTGCACGGGTCCACCGCCGCTCGGCAACGCCTTCTCCCATTAAATTAAGAATCCCATCAACGGGCCCAATGGCCGCATGATCCAACGGACCGGCCAGCGCATCCCATTGATAATACGCATGGCACTCACCCAATTGTTGGCGGGCCCGGTCTGGATTGCGGGTTGCAATCACCAAGGTATACCCCGCTTGCATGCACGCCCGAACCACCGCCTGCCCAATAAATCCGGTCGCGCCGGTGATTAGCAGCTTCATGGGACGAAACGGTTTCGCATTACACCTCAGCCCGCTTGAGAATCAACTTGAGCAAATAATCATCCACCCCTAGAGGACCCGTAACGGTATAATCCACGCTAGGGTATGCCGCCATGGCTTCGGAAACCAAATGGGGAATATCTCGGGTCGCATGCCGACCAGGGGATAACATGTACGGATGGGCAATTAAGCGAGTCGCCCCCCGAGCCATGCACCAGGCCACCCCATCTGGAATGGTGGGCACGGCCAATTCCATGTGCGCCCCATACACCAACAAATCTGGCCGATGGCCCCGCATGGCCTTCACCACATCAAAGAGCATGTGATTGGCGGCTTTGAGCCGCGAACCATGATCAATGATTAACAAGGCTGTTGTCATACCCTCCAGTGTACCACACTAGCGAGGGGGGCATTCACTGGCTAACAGCGGAGCTGTTGGCGTACCCGGCTGAGATGCTGGATCCGCCATTGATTGTTGAGCGGGGGGCTGTTCCACGGGCTGATGCTCAAGCAGTAGTTGTATTATTTCAGCCGTAATTGAATCATCCAACATTATATGCATTGGCGCTTGGATAATCGGGTGATTTACTTGCATTCCTGAAACAAGCCTTGCCATCACCCATTGCACGAAAAAACTTTTTTCACATGGTTTTGTGTTTTGAGGAAACCCATTTTTTGTTACCACTATTACAGGTTCACTAATCAAATCATGACTAATCGGGCACGTCAATAGAGCCTTCAAGTCGTCTCTGCTCCCGTCCCATTGACTGAACAGATGCCGCCCCAAACTGTAAACATTCGATGGCATGCCCTCAGCTGACTGATACAACTGGCCATCCGAGCCTACGAACGCCGTATCTTGAATCGCCTTGTATAATTCTTCTAATTTAGCATGCGTCTCTGGCGGAATAGGATCTGGAATTGCTCGTAAATCAGGCTGTAAATGACTGACCATGCTCTGTTGGCTTGGCGCTATATCCGGTTGGGCATTGCTGCCAGAAGACCGACCGCATTGCAAGGCCTCTGAGACTGCGTCACGGTGTGTTGCCAGACAAACTAAAAGACCCGCAAGTATATAAGAACCATTCGACTGTGCCCACCCAAACAGTATCAAATCCAAAGCACCGTGATCAACCATACTGATTGAGTTGCACTCAGGGGATCTCTCCAGCCCACCCACCACAGCCGTGACACACGTCACAGCTTGACCATGCAGAATAGCCGAAAAAAGATCCTGCGTTGCAATTCCACCACCAACACAACCAAATACACCAAACCCGTCGCTGGTAGTTAAAAATTCACTGATCCTCTTCTTCATGCTGCTGACTACCGGACTAGTTGTCATTATTGACATACTTAACGCTCCTCTATTTTTGATTAATTGTCTAACAAAATTGATACTATCACAAAATCAATTAAACATAAAATCCAACACCGGCAGCGCCGCTCTTGTTTGAATACACCGAAACATAGTTATGACCAAAACGGAATGAATTCCGAAATAGACTTGACTATTTCGGAATTTAAGTCATAATAGTCATTATGGTCAACCGCGCTATTTACCCCTATGTTCAAAAAGATTTGAAAAAAAAAATAGTATTATTAACAGGCCCACGGCAGTCCGGAAAAACCACCTTTTCTTCTCAGCTTGGGGCTGCTGATTATTTAAATTATGACAATCCAGAGCATCGAATTCGTATTCGCAACCAGGAATGGGATCGAGAGTCTCGTCTTGTTATTTTTGATGAACTTCATAAAATGGATAATTGGAAATTATATCTAAAAGGGATTTTTGATGTAGAAGGAATCCCCCCGTCATTATTTGTTACGGGTAGCTCCAAGTTGGATGTGTTTAGAAAAGTTGGGGATTCATTAGCGGGTCGGTTTTTTAAGTATCGCATGCATCCATTTGATTTAAAAGAAGTCTATCAACAATTTAATACTTCACCCGATGAACTCTTAGAAACCATGCTAAAGGTTGGAAACTTTCCAGAACCCTTTATTGCTGGAAATGACTCGTTTTATAGACGCTGGAAAAAAACACATATGGACATTATTTTACGACAAGATCTCATTGATCTTAGCCTTATTCAAGATATTCCTAAACTCGAACATTTAATTGAAATTCTAAAACGCCGTGTGGGTAGTACTATTTCATATAGCAACATTGCCAGAGATATTGAGAAAGACCCCAATACGGTTAAACGGTGGATTCAATTATTAGAAAACTTGTATATTATTTTCAAGGTAACCCCATACTCTAAAAATATATCGCGATCCCTGTTAAAAGATTCAAAATATTATTTTTATGATGTTGGGCAAGTTATTGGGGATAGTCAGAAATTAGAAAATATTGTTGCATGCGCACTATTAAAAGACTGTCATTTTCAAGAGGATGTCAGTGGTTATGATTCAACCCTTCATTTTTTAAGGACCAAAGATGGAAAAGAAATTGATTTTTTGACTGTTGTGGATGATCAACCACGCCTATTGATTGAAGTTAAAGAATCCGATACAAACCTATCGCCAAACTTTAATCATTTCTTGCCCTTATTTCAGACTGTTAAAGCCGTTCAATTAGTTAAAAACACGAATCGAAACACCAACTTTAAAAATGGATGCCGCCTTGAAAAACTATCCGAATGGCTGTGCAAACTAGGACGCTGAGGCGCCTGTTGGCCGGCCAAGTACAGCGGCACCATGGGGCTCCACCACACGGCCACCGGGTTCATTAACCGGCCTAAAGTCACCGAAGCAATAAAAACACTGATACACGCCCAGGGCTACACAGGACCCCGCTATTCCAACCCAAAAAACGTATCGAAATGAATCTGACGACGCAGCAGAACTGGATGAGCGATGGTGCTTAATCTCCTCAATAGCGTCCGCAAACATCACAACGTATTGCTTATGTTCAGAATAATGCTCATCCACGGTTTCTTTCAGACTCTCAAACTCGCGTTTAATAATCTCAAGTTCGGTTTCTGGCGGCGGCTCCGGCTCACATGCCGCCGTCAGGCTTGCCGCTAACTGATCAAAATGGGACTGAAAAAGAGCATCGTCTAGGCCACACAGTCGTTTGGCTTCAATCAACCGTTTAATAGACTCCAAACAAGCCGCTCGAGTGTCCCCAATAGGCTGAACCGATACAGCATCCAATGGAACCGAAAGGGTGCCTAAACAGGGCGCACGATTGGTACTTTCAGGCCGATCATCGCCACCGGTATCGGCCAACTGCCTGCCTAAAAATGCGTGGGATCCAACACCGGCACTCACGGCACACACAGCCACCAATCGATACATCATATCTCTCGATTATACTAGACGACGACGGATTTATAAAAACCGGGGTTTTGTTCTATGGGATTGTGCTATATTAGATACATTACCCATGATTGTTACGCTTGATTTAGGCACCACCAGCATCCGATGCCTCGCGTTAGACCCCGCGGGCCAGTTTAGCCGTCCGCATCAACAGGCCGTTACCCAGCACTTCCCCCAACCCGGGTGGGTTGAGCACGATGCCCGTGAAATTTGGCAAATTACCCAATCCGTATTCACCCAAACCCTTCGCGAACTGCCAACGGCACCAACCGCTGTTGCCATCACCAACCAGAGAGAAACCGTTGTCGCGTGGGATGCCGAAACCCACGAGCCCCTGCACACGGCCATTGTTTGGCAATGCCGACGCACCGCCGAGCGTATGGCAAGCCTCCCTAAAGCCACCCAAGCCCGCATTAAGGCCAAGACCGGCTTATTGTGCGATGCCTACTTTTCAGCCTCCAAACTGGAATGGTTGCTGCACACGGTTCCCGCGGTTCAGGACGCCGCCAACCGAGGCACGTTGCGGGTTGGGACCATCGATAGTTGGATTCTATTTAAACTAACCCATGGACAGGTCCACGCCACCGATAGCTCCAATGCGGCACGCACCTTATTATTCAACATTCATACCCACACCTACGACCCTGAATTGCTCGCCCTATTTGGTATCCAGCGCGACTGGCTCCCCCAAGTCTATCCCAGTGACCACCACTTTGGATGTGTTGCCCCATCCCAACTGGCCCAGACGCCCTATGCGAACCAAACCCTTCCCATTCACGCCATACTGGGCGACCAACAAGCGGCGCTTTTTGCCCAATGCGGGGACGACACCACACGCATCAAAAATACCTATGGCACCGGCTTGTTTGTGTGCGCATCCACCGGGACCACGCCCCAAACGGTCGATGCTCTCCTGACCACCATTGCCTGGCAACGCGGGGCCACCACCACGTATGCGATTGAGGGCAGCATCTTTGTGGGCGGGTCGGCGATTCAATGGTGCCGCGATGCCCTGGGGCTGATTGACACCGCTGCCGATAGTGCTGCGCTGGCCCAGAGTATTGAGCACAACGACGCCGTCTACTTTGTGCCCGCCTTGACGGGCTTGGGGGCCCCGTATTGGGACGCCTCGGCACGGGGGTTGTTTATTGGGCTAACCCGTGGGACCACGAAGGCTCACTTGGTTCGAGCCGTTTTAGAATCCCTCGCTTACCAAACGAAAGATGTGGTGGATCTATTGCCAAGCGCCCAAGCGCTACACGTGGATGGCGGGGCCTCGGACAATCCATTTTTAATGCAATTTCAAGCCGATATGCTGGGCATTCCTGTGATTAAATCCGGGATGACTGAAAGCACAGCCTATGGCGTTGCTGGGTTGGCGGGCATCACGATGGGTCTGTTTACAGAAACGGCGTTTCGGACGTTTCATCCCCCCACACACCGGTATACCCCCACGTTTAAACCCGAGACAATCGGGACCTATTATTCCCAATGGACCGCTGCCGTTACTCGATCCCGACACTGGGTTTAACCCACAACCAACCCTTTGATTTAATGATTATTCGTGACAACCATTGCCCGAGACGCCTGCTTGAGGGATTAGCTAATTGTACATCTTCTTATCTGTTCCCATCATATCCGTGGAGGTGGGACAAATTGTCGGCCTCGAGCTGCCTGCACCACCTCAGGATCACGCTTCAATTCCGCACTCGCATAATACAACGCACGCTCATCCTGCCTCACCGCTGCCAGCACCACATCACGATCACCCTTCAATTCCGCACTCGCATACAGCAACGCACACCCATACTGCCTCACCGCTTCCAGCACAACCCCACGATCACCACACAATTCCCGACTTGCATACTGCACCGCACACCAATCCTGCCTCACCGCTTCCAGAACCACATCACGATCACCCTTCAAGTTATCACTCGCATACCCCAACGCAAGCCCATTCTGCCTCACCGCTTCCAGCACCACCTCACGATCACCCTTCAATTCCGCACTCGCATACCGCAACGCACCCCCATTCTGCCTCACCGCTGTCAGCACCACCTCACGATCACCAAGCAATTCCTCACTCGCATACCGCAACGCATCCCCATCCTGCCTCACCACTTCCAGCACCAAAGCACGACTCTCATACTGCAACGCACACCCATCCTGCTTCACCGCTTCAATGGATCTTATAAGACCTTGCAAATCACCTGCAGGCAAAGCAGCCCATCTCTTAGCATTAATATTCTGACATAAAGCAGCCATCACCACATCACGATCACCACGCAATGCATCACTCGCATGCTGCAACAAAAGTCCATTCTGCCTCACCGCTGCCAGCACATCCGCTCTATCACGAGCTTCAAACTTAATATCTCTCGCAAGCTGATGTATAATTGAGACACTACGAATAGACATAAAAGATTGAAGATGATTACCAAGACCCGTTTGATCGAATAAAGCTCGTCCTAAATTATCTTCAGCCGCTTGTCCTGGATTATTTGCCCCCCTAATTGATCCGCCTACTGAATTTACATTCATTTTTTTCTCTCTAATTATTTTAAACCTTATAATTAATTAAAATTGTACTATATTAATATACAAAAAAACCAAATTATGCCAATACCCCCCCACGTTTAAACCCGAGACAATCGGGAACTATTATTCCCAATGAACCGCTGCCGTTACTCGATCCCGACACTGGGTTTAACCCACAAACAAACCTTTGATTTAATGATTATTCGTGACAACCATTGCCCGAGACGCCTGCTTGAGGGATTAGCTAATTATGCAGCATTTTCTCGAACCTTCTTGGGCTGCCTCACGAACACGAAATTCCTCATTCGCATACTGCAACGCATCCCCATTCTGCCTCACTGCTGCCATCACCACATCACGATCATCCTTCAAGTCATAATTCACGCCTTTACTAACACAAAAAGGAATTTCAGTAAATTTAGCAATTTCCCCAATTACATCTGGAGGCAGCTTTACCAATGCTGCTGCTTTTGGTTTTGGTGCTGCTGCTTTTGGTTTTGGTGCTGCTGCTTTTGGTTTTGGTGCTGCTGCTGGATTTACATTCATTTTTCCCTCTCTAATTATTTTAAACCTTATAATTAATTAAAATTACATTGTAATAATAAACAAAAAAAGCAATTATGTC